>Ga0233428_1000991_pt1 | contig 33471 bp, 29 predicted proteins | sample SI_118_April2016_4_FD_179890 | JGI IMG/M metagenome (GOLD analysis project Ga0233428, IMG submission 179890) | Seawater microbial communities from Saanich Inlet, British Columbia, Canada - SI_118_April2016_120_MG | ecosystem: Environmental > Aquatic > Marine > Inlet | place: Canada: British... | reverse complement strand
GTCCTTGCCTGTCAGCTTCTGGCCATCTTGCAGGGCAGAAAGAGCTGTATCAAAATCAAAATCATTTCGCATGTGTCATTCCTTTTCTTCAGTTTAAAGAAATGACACGGAATTTCTAACGCTCCCACGCGGATGCTGCAGGCTGATCGTGGGACGCTTTTTATTAATGACGAAAAAACAAACGAGCTTTATTCACGCGTCGCCATGGGTGAATCAATCGGTGAAATTCGCCTGCCCAACCATCTGGGCATTGCCGGAGCGGTTTTTACTTCAGGCAAAACTGTCAACATTCCTTACTGTTATGCTGATCTGCGCTTCAATCCGGCCTTTGATAAACAAACCGGCTATTTCACCCGCTCCATGCTGTGCGTGCCTGTCCTGAACAAGGAAAGCAAGGTTATCGGTGTGACTCAGGTCTTGAACAAACGCGGGGGACCCTTTGACGAAGAAGACGAAACCCGCCTCAAGGCGTTTACGGCACAAGTTTCTATTGGCCTCGAAAATGCCAAGCTGTTTGACGATGTTCAGAACATCAAAAACTATAATGAAAGCATGCTGGAAAGCATGTCGAACGGCGTTGTAACGCTGGATGAAGACGCCAAGATTGTCACCTGTAATGCAGCGGGTTCTGAAATCCTGAAGATCGCCCAATCGGAAATTATTGGTCAGAGCGCTGAAGAGTATTTCGGTGAAACCAATGACTGGATTCTTGAAAAAGTAACCCGGGTTGCGGAAAGCGGAGAAACCGACAGTACGCTGGATGCGGAGTTAATGGTCGGCGACGAAAAACTCTCTGTCAACGTTTCTGTCATGCCGCTGGTCAGTTCTGAGGATAAAAATCTCGGCACTATGATCATGATTGAGGATATCTCCAGCGAAAAACGCATGAAGTCGACAATGTCACGGTATATGGATCCGGGTATTGCCGATCAATTGATGGAGGGCAGCGAAGATATTCTTGGTGGCACCAATGTGGAAGCGACCATTTTGTTTTCAGATGTGCGTGGTTTCACGACCCTGACCGAAGAACTGGGCGCGCAGGGAACAGTCAGTCTGTTGAATGACTACTTCACGATAATGGTTGACTGCATTTCGCGCGAAGAAGGCATGCTCGACAAGTTTATCGGCGATGCCATCATGGCGGCATTCGGCTTGCCGATCTCTCATGATGATGATGAAGACCGTGCAGTGCGGGCGGCCATCTCCATGATTAACGATATGTGGGCCTGGAATGCTGTCCGTGCTGAAAAAGGCCAAAAACCGCTGGATATGGGTATCGGATTAAACACGGGGAATGTTGTGTCCGGTAATATTGGTTCGCCCAAACGCATGGATTACACCATGATTGGTGACGGTGTTAATCTGGCAGCCCGGCTGGAAAGTGCCTGTAAACAATATTCGGCACGCATTTTGATCAGCGAAAACACTTATGCGAAACTTCGCGGCACCTATCGTATTCGTGACATTGATGATGTTGTCGTCAAGGGAAAGACAAAACCGGTCAGGGTATACGAAGTATTGGATTACCACACCGAGGAAACCTGCCCCAATTTGATGGACGTCGTGAATTATTTCACTGAAGCGCGCAAACAATACCATGAAGGTAATTGGGACAAGGCGGTCACGGCTTTCAAAGAAGTGCTAAAAGCCAATCCAGCTGATAAGTTGAGCGATACCTATATTGAGCGTTGCCAACATCTGAAAGAGTCAAACCCAAAAGACTGGAATGGTGTCTGGGTTATGACCAGCAAATAGGGTGTGGAGTTGCGTTGACGATTATTATCCATAGCAGGGCGGATCTAGCGGCATTTGATTTGTTGGATCAGCCAATATGGGTATGGGATCCAGCTCACAATGTTGTTTGGTGGGCGAACAATGCGGCCCGACAGCTTTGCCATCTTTCAAAAACTGAAACCCTCGAAGACTTTACATTCGCCACTGACATTCAGGATATGACTCGCCTGCAAGCTTATGTCGCCAGATTTCATGATGGTGAGTCTTGCACTTATGATCCTTGGATATTGAATGCCGGGGACAAGAAATGTGTCGTCGATTGCAAAATTTTACCAATTGAAATGAAGTCCGGTGAGGTCTTGTTACTTTTTGAATCCCGTGAAATTTCGGACAAACACAATCGCGAACAGTACCAGCGTTTAACGGCAACGCTGACAGATCAAAAAGCAAATGAATCCCGATTATTGGATTTTGCCCGGTCTACTTCCGAATGGCTGTGGGAGTCAGATGTCGACTATCGTATCAGCAGTTTCCATCATCGGTTTGAAGATTTCATAGGAGATCTCTCCGATGAAAGGCATCCATATTTGACAAGAGAGTTCCTTGCTGAAGTTACTTCCGAAAATGAAGATTTAGCGTCTCAAAAATGGCAGTCATTATTCGCAAAAATTGATGCCAAACAACCCTTCAGGGATTTTACTTATGAACGGAAACGCCATGAAAAATCCGGGGTGTATCTAAAAATATCCGGGATACCATATTGTGATGAAAGTGGTGAATTTGCCGGATACAGAGGCTCTACGCAAGATGTAACTGCGACAGTAAATGCCGAGAAAGAACTAAAAAAACAAAGTCGCATGTTTCAGGAAGCACTCGCTGTCGTAGGCGAAGGTGTGGTGGTGTTTGACAGGCATGATGTCGTCGTTGCCTGGAGTGACGATTACCTGAAAATGGTTGGCAATATTTTCTCTCGAGATGAATTGGGAAAATTGACTTTTGAAGACATGCTTCGTCGGAGCGTTGATGCAGGAAACCTTAATCAAACAGCAGCGACAACAGAGGCTATTGTCAAGAAGAGGCTGGAGCAACATGCTAATCCGCCTTTCGGCATGGTATTTTATACAGCCTCACATAGGTGGGTTAGAATCCTGGAACGCGCGACGGCGGACGGCGGTACTGTTCTGAGTGTTGCTGATGTTACCGATTTGAAGGATCGGGAAAAACAACTGGAACTGGGCGAAAAGCGTTTTCGGGAGTATGCGGAGTCAGGGGCCGACTGGTTCTGGGAAATGGATTCAGACCTGAAATTTACAAATTTTAGTGGACTTAGCGGGGAGATTATGGGGGCTCCCGATGGTGATGCCATTGGTAAAACCCGGCAAGAAGTTTTGTTGCATCGCCTGATCGATATGGATGAAAAAAGATGGGCTATTTGGCGCGACGTTGAAGACAGGATGTCGAGGCAAGAGAGCTACCGGGACCTGGTCTATTCAATTGCCGGTCGGAATGGAGAAGTTATACATATTCGCAACAGCGGCGTTCCTACATTTGATAACGATGGATTATTTTTAGGTTATCGGGGAGTAGCTACAAACATTACCGCCGAGGTTGAAGCTGAGCTCACGAACCAACGGTTTCGACAGCGATTTATCGATGCCATAGACGGAATCGATGCCGCGATATCGGCCTTTGACAAAGATGATAATTTTGTGGTCGGGAACCGGCGGTTTTGCGACAAGATTAATTCTACTTTCCCTGGACTTGCCTCACCGGGCGCCTCTCTGGAAGTACTGTTACGAAAATCTATTGCGGCTGGATTTTTTGGCGATGTTGATGGCGATCCAGAAGGGTTTCTTGCGCGAAATCTGGAAGGACATAAAAACGCTGAATTGCACGAAGAATACCAAACTGAGACGGGCGACTGGTATGTTGCATCGGTGAAAAAAACCTCTGAAGGCGGGACCCTCAGGGTGCAAACCCTTGTCACCGAAATCAAAGAACGTGAACTGGCTGTGATAGCAAGTGAAGCCAGATATCGAGATCTGTTTGAGGAGTCTATCGAAGGAATTTTGGTGTCTGGCCTCAGCAAGCTAAACATTGCCAATCAGGCTGCTGCGGAGATTTTTGGCTACGACAGTGTGGCGGACATACTGTCGATTGGCAGCACGAGCGATCTAATGTCCGACCTTATGAAGGAAGAAATGACAGAGCGTCGCCTGCGTCGTATGGCGGGTGAACCTGATTTGCTTAGTGCCTACGAATTCAAGGGCAAAAAGAAAAATGGTGATGAAATCTGGCTGGATAGTCGTCACAGTCTGGTGCAGTGGGACGGCCAGCCAGCAGCGATGGCAACTTTTGTGGATATTACAGAAAGAAAAGCTGCCGAAGAAAAACTACGACTTGCGATCGATGAAGCCCAGAAGGCAAATCGGGCAAAGTCTGAATTTCTGGCCAATATGAGCCACGAATTGAGAACACCCCTGAACGCGATCATCGGATTTGCTGATATGTTATCGGCCGAATATCATGGCCCGGTAAACGAGCGTCAACAAGAATATTTGAAAGATGTTGAATCGTCAGGGACCCATTTACTGGGCCTGATCAATGATATTCTTGACCTGTCCAAAATCGAGGCCGGGAAAGTTGATTTGCAGGAAACTGCCGTGCAGATTTCATCGGTTGTTGAAGAATGTGTTCACCTGCTAATGGATCGTGCGAATCAAAATAATCTGACGATGGTGTACGAAAGACCTCGAGACCCTTGTTTGTATCGGGTGGATGAACGTCTGATCCGACAAATCATGCTAAATCTGCTTTCGAATTCCATCAAGTTTACGCCCGCAGGCGGCAGTGTCCATGTCACTGTGAATGTACTCGAAAGCGACATTTTGACTATTACAGTTCAGGATACCGGCATTGGTATTGCCAAAGATGATATCCCCAAAGTGTTGGCACCATTTGGCCAGGTCGAGGGAGGGCTGGATCGAAGGTTTGAGGGAACAGGATTGGGGCTACCACTGGTGACGTCGCTTGCTGAATTGCATGGTGGAAAACTTGACCTGAAAAGCGATCCCGGAAAGGGCACAACTGCTATTGTCACATTACCGGCCGATAGAAGGGTTTCCTGAACAGCGGCAAATGAAGCCATGACACAGCACTCTGCCATGCCAATATGTTGGAGATGGAACATGGTAATGACAGGGGTGCAGCCTGCCTGCCATTTCTCAGCCTTCATCCGCTTCTGCTGCAAATGCCTCAGCAACTTCATCAATTCGACCCATATGTGTTCTGTTCTCGACGGCCAACACTTCTTCCGAGGTGCGTTTCCCAATTGGATAAGTCACGTAGGACACATCAATTTGAGGTAGCAAATTAACTTCACCAACCCTGACGCTTGCTTCCTGAAGGCTCTTGTTCAGATGAATAATAACGATCGGCAGATTGGCCGAAGCTGTTTGTGGCAGCAACAGACAAAACTGGTCGTCCGCAACCTTGGCCAACATGTCGCTACTGCGGATCGTATCTGACGTGACTTTGGCAATTTCGATCATCATTTTGGATGCGGCGATATTGCCATGAGCGTCGGACAAAGCAGCGTAATTTGACAAGGTTGCAAACAGAACTGTACCGGCACTTTCGTGACGCCGGGCACCCGCCATAACCGTGGCAAAAAAGCTGCGAAATGTAGTGTAGGTAATAAGCCCCGTGCTCGTGTCATAACTGGACGTCATGCGTAATTCGTCTTCCAGCGTTAACACACGTTCGCCGGTTTTCATGCGCAGCATCAATAACTGTGGGTTCAGGGGCTTTGGCATAAAATCATCCGCGCCCGCCTCGAAGGCTTCCATGATGCCATCATGGTCGGTGCGCTCGCTGAAAAACATTACATAGGTATAACTGATTTTGTCGAGGCTACGGATGTAGCGACACAAATCAGGCGCATCTGTACCTTCCAGACCCCAATCCATAATCACCATGCGATAGGAGTTCAGTTTCAGCGCTTCGCGGGCGGCACTACCGGTTGGCGCGATATCAACCGCATGGCCCCATTTCTCCAGCTTCATACGGACAAGACGGTTAACAAGCTGATTACGGTCAGCGATCAGAATGCGCATAGTTTATCGGTGCTCTCTGTGTTCTTGTTCTTCTACCGGTATGTCTTGGTCTGGTCCCCGGTATCAGAATACTGACAGGGGGACAGCAGGCGCAAGCAAATGCTCGACATTCTTTGACATTCTTGCAGAGATCGAAAATTTACAGAATTTGCATTGATTAAACCCGAACAGTCATGAAGGCGGTTAAAAACCTTTTTCACAGGATTTGCCCCGGATTCAGACAAAGTGAGAAAAACCAATCAACATTTTGCAGATGCGGCAAAGCCGCAGAAAATAACCGTGTTTTTGATTTTATGCTGATAAAACAACCAATAAAGCCATAGTGGATATAGACTTTGTTAAGGATTTGCCCCATATTTTGACCACTCAAGGCAACAAATGAAGACCCAGGGGACGAGGTGTGCAGAGGGTTTACCTCTATGCGAAATGGGTCCTGTTCAGGAGGTATTGTTAAACATGCTAAAGAAATTCAAAGCTTTTGCGGGCGACGAGAGCGGTGTTACGGCTATTGAATATGGCCTTATCGCTGGCTTGATTGCTGTTGTAATCATCGCCGTTATCACGACAGTTGGTACTGATTTGACCAACCTGTTCAATAATGTGTCGGGCGGATTGCAAAACGCTTCAGGCAACTAGGTCTTCGTATATGTGACAAACCAACAGCGCATTTTGCGCTGTTGGTTTCACATATCTGACAGGTGTTCGTACCTGTATAGACCATCGATTTATTTTGCGCGGTCTGCTTGGCGACGGTTGGATTTGTGACACTATTGGATTTGTGACAATGACGGCGAAACATTTATTCTGCGGTCTTGAATCTCGTACGCAAAAATATAACAATTGAACATTCAGATAAAGTAATGCCTGATTTTTCGCATTACACTTATGCAGTCGTTCCCGTGATCGGGGCTGCAATGTTATTATTGACCGCGGCTTACACTGACATCACTGAATTCCGAATTCCAAACTGGCTTTGCTTGTCGCTTGCCTTGTTGTTTTTCGTTTTCGGTTACTTTTCAACAATGGGGTATGAGAACTTTTTATTGCGGTCGGGTATCGGCTTGGCCGTCTTGATTTTCGGGATGTTCATGCATGCCCGGGGTGTCGTCGGAGGCGGTGACGTAAAACTTCTTGCCTCTCTGTCGCCGTGGCTGGCCCCGGATGCGTGGCCGCTCTTCATGCTTACTGTAATGATATTTGGTGGAATTCTTGCACTTTTGATACTGGTCTTAAGAAAATCGAAAGCCTGGTGGCCAGAAAATGTCATTACGGGGAGAAAAGTGCAGAAATTGTTGACTGAAAATGAAGGTATTCCATACGGTGTAGCAATCAGTTTGGCTGGAATAATTAGTTTGGGTGAACTTTTGGAACAGTTAAAACTGTTTGGCTGACGCTTGCTCCATTGGGGCAGGGACGATATCGTACAACCTGAAAAAAACCCTTATTGATCTTGGACTTGTGTAACCGGGAAGATATTTGACTTAATGCGGATGAGCACGATCATCATAATCGTCGCGGCACTGGGTGTGTCGATATTGACGGCCTTTTTGATCCAGTCTTATCTGGGGTCACAGGTGCCGTCTGTCGAAGCGACAAAAGAGATTGTTCCTGCCGAGCGTGTCCTGGTTGCAAAATCGGACTTGCCAGGTGGAACGGTGCTCAAGGCAAAGGATCATTTTCGCTGGCAGGCATGGCCAGCCCAGGGTCTTAACAAAAACTATGTTCTTAAAGGAACTGATCTCGACAAGGAATTTGTCGGTGCCGTGGTTCGGCGTCAGATCAAAGCTGGTGTCCCGATCAGTAATGATCTGGTTTATCGCTCAGGTGAAAAAGGATTTCTGGCTTCGGGTCTGAAACCGGGCATGCGGGCCGTTGCCATTAAGGTAGACCCGATTGTTGGCGTCGCCGGACTTGTGACACCCGGCGATTTTGTCGATGTCATTTTGACCACAACCATCTCTGTTGGTTGGGATGTGGAAAGCGATAAGATACCGCGCGTGAATGAATCGCGGAAGGTTAGCGAAACAATCTTGCGTAATGTTCGGGTGCTCGCGATAAATCAGAACGCTGACAAGCAGGGCAAGGCGACAAAAAAGCCAAAATCCGCGACGCTTGAAGTCACGGAAAAACAGGTCGAAATTCTGGCCAATGTTCGCCGAATGGGCAAACTGTTTTTGGCGCTGCGCAGCCATGTTCAGTCTGAAACACCCCGGCAGGAAAGAAGCTATCCCTTTACGACTGATCTGGAAGTTCTGTCTTCCCTGCGCGGCGGACTTGTTTCCCATATTCATGAACAGAATAACCAGGCGATGCATGAGTTTGGTTTGAAACGCTGGCTTGACGGGCCTGATGGCGCATCTGTTTCGGTTCAGCCGAAGGCCACTGCGCCAGTGGTAAAACCGGTTAACACTCGCCCCAAAATCAGAATTGAGTCACCGGTATTAGTGCCAAGAGCGGGGACGACCAACAAGCAAACACCAGCGATCATGAAACCCGAAGCCGTCGAACCGGTTGTGATTAAGCCAAAGCCCAAGGCTGTGGTCAAAAAGGCATCAGTAAAAGTTGTCGACCCTGCACCGAAACCTGTCGTGGCAAAAACGGTTAAAAAGGTTGATCCAGTGTCCGTTGCACCGGTCGTGACAACGACGGTTCGTGTGGACCGGGCCGGCGCAATTCAAACGTTGAAGTTTAAGGAGGCGCAATGAGCGGCCCGGAATACAGGACCGCATTGGGGCGATTGTTGCCTGCTGGTCTCAAGTTTTTCACTAATATGAACAAAGTTGTTCCCGGAACTGTCTTCGTAATGGGGTTGGCCTTTTTGCTGCCAATATCAGCCCACGCACAAATGGTGCCTGAAGACGGTAATAAACAGATCATAATCGAAAGCAGCGGAACGCCCTTGACGGTCACGACGCTTGGCGCTCCCTCTGACACGCCCAGGACTTTGAAACTGGCGATTGGTCGTGCGCAGTTAATGCGTCTTCCCGTTGACGTGAAAGATATTATTGTCTCCTCAAGCGCTGTCGCCGATGTCGTCGTGAAATCGCCGCGGCTGGTTTATATGCTGGGGCAACAATCCGGGTCGACCAGCGTGATCATGTTGGATGCCGACTCCAATATCATCTACAACATGAACATTGTTGTGGCCCAGGAACTATCGACATTGCAGACCATGTTGAAAACTGTGTTGCCGGATGAAAATATTTCGGTGACGTCAGTTCAGGGCAATATTCTGATGACCGGTAAGGTGCGCACGTCTTACGCGGCGAGTTACGCCCGTGATCTGGCACGTCGCTTCGTGACCTCTGACGAACAGATCATTAACCGCATCCAGGTTCTGGCTGAACAACAAGTCATGTTACGGGTTCGTGTTGCCGAAGTTCGGCGTTCTGTTACGAAAACCCTTGGTCTCAGCGGCTCCATTGGTCAGGCTGGAAATGTTGTTGGCAACTCTTCAACCTTTCTGACGCCGTTAACGGGTACAGGTATCGTTGGTCCACAAGGAAGCGGCACAATCAAGTTCGGTCTGTTCGCCGGTAATCCGTTCCGGAACCTGGCTTTGGCATTGGATGCCCTGGAAACGGAAGGACTGGTACGGACACTGGCCGAGCCTAATCTGACTTCGTTATCCGGAGAACATGCGACGTTCCTGGCCGGTGGTGAAATTCCGGTTCCCTCAGGTGTGGATCGCAACGGCAACCTTACAATCCGCTTCCGTGATTTTGGCGTTGAACTGGATTTTACGCCGACTGTTCTTGATACAGGACGAATTAATCTCAAGGTTCGAACATCTGTCAGTGAAGTTGATTCGACAAATTCGCAGACAATTCAAGGCGTGTCGATTCCTGGTTTTCGAACCCGTCGGGCCCAGACAACTGTCGAAATGGCAAGTGGTGGTGGTTTGGTTATCGGCGGCCTGTTACAAAATGATCTGAACAATACGCAAAGCGGTTTCCCAGGGCTGGTTGATATCCCGATCCTTGGCGCGCTTTTCCGCAGCACTTCATTTACAAAGGCTGAATCCGAACTGGTTGTTACTGTTTCGGCCTATCTGGTTCGTCCGGTGGCAGAGCACGCTCTGGTCTTGCCGACGGATGGCTTTGCTGCTTCCAGCGATGCTGATATGTATTTGCTTGGTCGCTTGCATGCACATTATGGACGCAAGGGCACAAAACCGCCGAAGGGCAAGCCAAAGGGCCCTGTCGGGTTTGTGATGGAATAGCCATGACTATTAATCGACATAGCCTCGGATCAACGCCTCGCTTCAGATTTTCAATCGCTGTTGGCGTATCGATTGCGGTGACAGCGTTGTTAACCGGGTGTTCCGATCCTTCCGCCGGGTATTTATACAATGAAACGGATCACGATTATCGCAAGCGCCACGCAGTGACAGTCGAAAGCACGGTGGCCCGGAACTGGATCACTTTTGCGAAAGCGCAAGGTCATCTATCCGCGGCTGACAATGATAAGTTACAACGCTATTTCAGTGACTTTATTGTTGCAGGTCATGGCCATATTACGGCTCGCCTGGCGACCAGGGGTTTAACTCTGGCGGTCCGCAATAACCGTCTGGCGGCATTACGAGAAGTTGCCAGAAACCAGGGAATCAAGGCTGAAGAGCTGGAAGTTTTTTTGACACCGGTTATCAAAACACCCAAAGGATCGGCGGATATCGAACTGGGATACATACGCTATATTGCGGGGTTACCCAATTGCCCGGACTGGAGCAAGAACGTTGATAATAATCGCGCTAATTCAGACCACAGCAATTTTGGCTGTGCGACCCAGTCCAATCTTGGTGCCATGCTGGTTGATCCTGCAGACCTGATCAAACCACGCAAGAGCCGTGCTGCGGATGGTGCCACGGTTGACACTAGAATCCGGACAGTCGGCGTTCCGCGTGGACATCCGAAGAAGGGTGTCGGTACCGTCGGCGCTGGCTCACCTGTCGTCCCGGCTGCGTCTGGCACCGGTAGTGCACCGGCACCTGAGGGTACGACGACTGGTCAATCTTCGACGGAGACGACCGAATGATTGCGCGCATGCCTTCTCAAAGGAATAGAATGTACACCGGGAGCCTGGGTTATGGCTGTTGATGCCTTCCTGTTAAGTGCTGAAAATGCCGCGCGTGTAACGGACGGTTTGAAAGACCGCACCCTGACCAACATGTTGGGTCATGTTGCTGATGGCGGCTTACCCGCGGCAATTGAATATTACAATGAACGTCCGACGCCGGAAATTCTGATGGTGGAACTCGAGGGTGATACGAACGGCATCATGGCCGGTCTCGACGATCTGGCTGAAATCGTTGATCCCGGCACGCGCGTCATCGTTGCAGGTTCGGTTAATGATGTCAGCTTGTACAGGTCCTTGTTAAAGCTCGGAATCAGTGACTACCTGGCGTCACCTTTGGCGACACGTCAAATAGTAGATTCAATCTATACCCTGACAGCCGATCCTGAGGCCCGTCCCAGAGGACGCGTTATCGCAGTGACAGGTGTTCATGGAGGTGCCGGCGGCAGCTCAGTTGCTCAGAACCTGGCTTATGCAATTACCAGTGAATATGACACTGATGTCGCAATTCTGGACTTTGATATGCAGCTGGGCACGGCAGCCTTGAACCTGAATGTCGAGGCACGCCAGGGTATTTTTGACTGCCTGTCGCAAACGGACCGACTGGATGACCAGTTGCTGGATCGATATATTCAAAAATATGATGATCATCTGAGTATTCTTGGCACGTCTGGATCCTTGAACCTGCCACAGGATGTTGATGTTGCTGCCATGGAGCAGTTGGTCGATATCATGAGCCAAAGGGTCCCCTTCGTTGTCCTTGACCTGCCTTCCCGCTGGAGTGACTGGATTAGCCAAGCCCTGATCATGGCGGATGAAACGGTTATTGTGGCAACGCCGGACCTGGTTTCTTTGCGTGATGTACAAAACTGGCTACGTCATCTGAACGAAAAGCGCGGTGATCAGCGACATGCACGGATTGTGTTGAACAAAGTCGGTCGTGCGAAAAAGAGCGAGCTCTCAGAGAAAGACTTTGAAGGGGCAACCGAAGGACCAGTATTTGGCGTTGTGCCCCATGATCCCGTTGTATTTGATACGGCTTCAAACAATGGACAGCCGCTTGGCCAGATGAATGCCAAGAGTAAACCAGCCTTGGCATTTATGGAGCTAGGACGAAAACTAAGCGGCCGTCATGTCGCAGCGCGAAAGAAGAAAAAAGGTCTTTTGCGTTTTGTGAACAGTTCCTGATAGAATCGCGTCATGTTTGGAAAAAGACAAGCGAAACCCGCGGATGACGCACCGGCCAAACAGCCGGCTGTTGCCGTGCCTGAGCCGGCTTTGGAACAGCCTGCAGCTACGCCTGAAATCGTAGCGGAGCCCGCAACAAGTAGTTTGGACGGAGATGCGCAAGCAGAAATCGCTGCATCAAATGACGACTTTGGTTTCGACGATTCAGAGCTGTTCTCGGATATGGATGACAGTTTCGATCTTTCGGAAGAGTTTTCGGATGAAAAATCGCCGGCAACTGCCAGCGAGCCAGAGCCCGTCGCCAAACCTGCTGAAGTTACCAAAAAAGCGGAACCCGAACCTGAACCAACAGCGCAACCTGAGCCCGAGCCACAGAAAAGTGTTTCAGAATCGATTTCCTCAACCAGGGACGACAGTCTCGAAGAAGCGAAGGTTGGTATTTTTGGTGCCCTGATTGAATCCATCGATTTGACGGAGTTAAGCAAGCTTGACCCGGCGACCATGCGCACCGAGATCAGTGACATTATCGGCGAGATTATCAGTGTTAAGAATTTGGTTTTGTCCGCTGTCGAACAGCAAACCCTGATCAACGATATCATCAATGATATTCTCGGGTTGGGTCCATTGGAGCCCTTGCTGGCGCGAGATGATATCGCCGACATCATGGTCAATACCTGGGCAAAGACGTATATCGAAGTCGATGGTCAAATGATTCTGTCGAATGTTAAATTTCGTGATAATGCCCAGCTTATGAACATCTGTACCCGCATCGTGAGTGCCGTTGGCCGGCGGGTCGACGAAGCCAATCCCATTTGTGATGCCCGTCTTGCTGATGGCAGCCGTGTTAACGTTATTGTGCCGCCGCTGGCCATTGACGGCCCCATCCTGACCATTCGCAAATTTAAAAAAGACACAATTACGCTGGACCGTCTGGTGGAGTGGGGCAGCATGTCGCCCAAGGCCGCCAAGGTATTGGAAATCGCCTCGGCATGTCGCCTGAATATTTTGATTTCGGGTGGTACGGGAAGTGGCAAGACGACCTTGTTGAACTGTCTTAGCCGCCAGATCGGGGAGGGCGAGCGGGTGATTACGGTGGAAGATGCTGCGGAATTACAATTGCAGCAGGATCACGTTGTGCGTCTTGAAACACGCCCCCCCAACCTGGAAGGCAAGGGTGAAATTACCCAGACTGATCTGGTGAAGAATTGCCTGCGTATGCGGCCAGAACGCATCATCCTGGGCGAGATTCGTGGTGCGGAAGCCATGGATATGCTGCAGGCCATGAATACTGGCCACGATGGATCCATGGGCACTGTGCACGCCAACAACCCACGTGAGGCCCTGACCCGCTTGGAAAACATGATTTCTATGGGTGGCTTTGAGCTTCCTTTGAAAAATATGCGAACGCAAATATCTTCGGCGATCAACATGGTCGTTCAGGCCTCACGCTTGCGGGACGGTTCACGCAAAGTAACCCATATTTCGGAGATCGTAGGCATGGAGGGCGAGGTGGTGACGATCCAGGATCTTTATCTCTTTGAATATGAAGGTGAAGATGAAAATGGAAAAATCATAGGTCATCACAAATCATCCGGATTGCGGCCCAACTTCTATGAGAAAGCCCGCTATTATGGCCGCGAGCAGGAATTAATGGCTGCGATAGAATAGGGGACGGTATATGGCTGCCCTTTTTGACTCTGACTTTGGTCCCTTGATACTGGCTCTCGGTTTAACTGTGGTCATATCATTGTTTGTCGGTCTGGCCGTCCTGTTGGTGCTCAGGGGACGAGCCCAGAACCGCTTCAAGAAACGTTTGTCGGCGGTGTCCAATATCGGCGCAAGTGCCAAAGGTGGCCAGCGCGGTAAAAAAGGCCAGCAACGGCGTTTGTTGATCCAGGGCAAACTGGATGAATTGGAAGGTGACAAGAAGCAGGGCCCCGATCGAATCACTTTGCGAAACCGGATTGAAATGTCAGGTCTGGATATTACCGAAAAACAATTTTACATGGCCAGCGTTGGTCTCGGTTTGGCCGTTATGATCACGGTCTTTGTCATGAAGTTTGGTCCGCTGGCTGCCTTGTTGGGTGGTGTTGGTATTGGCCTTGGCTTTCCGAGAATGACTTTGTCCTACAAGGCGGGGCAGCGGAAAAAACGCTTCGTCGAAAACTTTGCTGAATCTGTAGACATTATCGTCCGGGGTATCCGTTCGGGCTTGCCGCTGGGCGAATGTCTGAACATCATCGCCCGCGAAGCACCAGACCCAATCAATATTGAGTTTCGACATATCATTGAAGCAACCCGGCTTGGCTTGCCTCTGCCGGAGGCGTTGGAGCGGGGCGCCGAACGCGTTGGTGTGCCTGAGTTCAAATTCTTTTCGATCGTCTTGGCCATTCAACAGGAAACAGGTGGCAACCTTGCGGAAACCTTGTCCAATCTGTCCGGTGTTCTGCGCGCTCGTAAAGCTATGAAGGACAAGGTGAAAGCAATGTCGGCGGAGGCGCGCACAACGGCAATGATTATCGGATCCTTGCCTTTCGCCATGGGTTTGTTGCTCTATATAACAAGCCCCAAATATCTGATGGTATTATTCAGTTCGTCAGGCGGCCATGTTTCAATGGTCGCGGGCGTTATCTCAATGATCACCGGCAGCGCCATCATGGCAAAAATGATTAACTTCAAGATTTGAGGCGTGACAGACCATGGAAGAATTTGCCGCCTTTATTTTTGATCCTGCCAATATAATCATAGCTTTGGGCGCCGTCGGTATGTTCCTCGGCGTGTTTGCCATTGCCACTCCTTTTCTGCAAAAGGATCAGTTGTCACCGCGCCTGAAAGCCGTGGCCGAACGGCGGGAAGAACTCAGGGCGAATATGCAGGCCAAGAAATCCCGTGCGCAGCGTCCGGGCCGCAAGGAAACAATGAATATCGTGACCAAGGTTCTTGGTCGGTTAAACCTCAAAAATCAGATTGATGACAAGGACCTGCGCATGCGCCTCGCTCAGGCGGGTTGGCGTGGGCAAGGGCCTGCGACAATGTTCGTCGCCGCACGTGTTGTCATGCCGATCGTCATGGCTCTGGTCGCGGCCATTTTGTTTTTTGGCCTGAACCTGTTCAAGCTTAGTTTTGTTATGCAATGCCTGTCCGTCATTGGCGGTCTCGGTCTTGGATATTACCTGCCGAATGTGACGGTCAAAAATGCAGCGACCAAGCGGCAAGAGGAAATGACACTGAATTTCCCGGACACGCTGGATTTGCTTTTGATTTGTATTGAAGCCGGGCTATCGCTGGAAGCTGCCTTAACCCGTGTGGTTAAGGAAACGGGTGAAAGTGCACCGCAACTGGCTGAAGAAATGGGTTTATTGACGGCCGAATTGGGGTTTCTGGGTGACCGGCGTCAGGCATTAAATAATTTCGCCGGTCGTGTCGGCACACAGGAAGCAAAAGGCCTTGTTACGTCACTTGTGCAGTCGGAACAATATGGCACGCCTCTTACGGTTGCCTTGCGTGTTCTGAGTGACGAAAACCGCGCGTCCCGTATGTCCAGGGCAGAACAAAAGGCGGGGTCCTTGCCAGCCATGCTGACGGGGCCAATGATTGTCTTTTTCCTGCCAGTTGTCTTTATTGTTTTGTTGGGACCTGCGGTTATTCAAATCATGAATTCCTGAGATGGCGGACATGTCGAACGGGACAGCCGATCTGCAGGCCCAGGCGGAAGCCGGTGACGCGGAGGCACAGTTCCGATACGCCCAGGCGCTGCAATATGGCCTTGGCATTCCCATGGACGATGATTTGTCCATGCAATGGTATAAGGCGTCAGCCAAACAGGGATTTGAACGCGCTCGTTTCAGTCTCGGCGAAATATGCAAGGAGGGTCGTATCATTCCGCAAGACCTGATGCAGGCCTATGTATGGTATCGCACGGTTGCGGATGGCGGCGGAGAGCTTGCGGCAGCTGGTCAAGAAGGTTGTGAAGAAGTGCTGCCCTATCTAACCCCTGAGCAGGTATCGCAAGCTAAGGAAAACGCCACGATCCTTCAGGGGCGGACGACCTGACAGTTCAAGCTGCGTGAGGACAGGGCCAGACAGATATAGTTGGCTTTTTTCAAATTATTGACGGGGCCCACCCAGGCAAGAATTGGTGTGGGGCCGCCATCTTTGCTGTCATGAATGCTGACGTCATAGCTGCTGAGTAAATCCTTATTCTGGCGCTGCATGGCCAACCAGTTATTCAGGGCATCTTCTGCTGAGGGGTATTTGCCAACTTGCAGGGCGAATGGACCTTTGATAGGGCCATCAGTTTTTTGTACCACAGGCTTGCTCCCGTCGCCTTCCCGCAGATTCACGTAATAGCGAAGATTGTCCTGAACGCTGTCCTCGGGTAGATCGAGCCTGGCCAAATCATGGGCCCGTTTGTCATCGCCCTTCACACCGTACAACAAGGCCAGGTTCTGCCGAACCTGGGCAGTTGCGCCCGGCATTTTGTTGGCCCGTTCCAGGATCATCAAGCTGCGCTCAAGATCACCACTCAAGGCCCATGACAAAGCCAGATTGTTGAGGACAGCGGTGTTTTCCGGTGAGATGCGCTGCGCCTGGCGGTAATAATTACGGGCTTTTGCATGACGACCCAGTTGATCGTTGGCAATACCCAGAGCCGAAATTGTACGCCAGTCATTCAGGCCGGTACTGACGGCTTCCGTCAGAGGGGTAATGGCACGTTCTGGCTTGCCACTGGCGATCAGGGCACGGCCAAGCTCTGAGAGCAATCGTGAATTTTCCAGTCCGTCAGCCAAAACTTCTTCCAGCATCTGAACCGCCCGGGCCGGGGTGCCGACGTAGCGCAGATTGCGCGCATACCCCAATGTGGATTCGATATCCTCCGGATTTCTTTCATGGAGTTGCTCGTAGTAACGCACCGCAGCGCCATAATCCTGGGTTTGTTGTGAGGCAACGGCAACTTTGCGCAAAGAATTTTCAACGGCCTTTGTTTCGTCAAAGCGTTTGAAGAAATCAGGCACCTGGGCGCACGCACCCACCAATAGCGGCAACAGCCCCGCAAACAAAATTGCTTTTAGATTTCCTGGTATCATGTCAGGTCCGAAAATTATTGTAAGCTAAAGATTACTTAGCCAGAGAGTATTTAGCCAGAGAGTATAAGGGGGAAGGGCTGTCAGCAACAGTCGGTCGCTAATCGCGAAGGCGCGGCGGGGTGGTGTCGGCAATCACGACATCGCTGTTGCAGCCAGCGGGGTCATCCGGATCTGCCAAAACATCACTGGTACCACTCATAGTGACAGTATTGGAGATAATTTGCAGACAGGAAGAAGACTGGGATGCCGTTCCACTATATTCAACATCATTGTCGGGCGCATAAATGGTGCCGTTGAGGTCAGTATCACCTGTGCCTGTGGCATTGAAGTCGGCACCGGTATCCATGTGAAAGAGGACGCCTGAATAAGTACCCGATGTTTGCGCATCAAGGTCGATGCTGGAAGTACCGCCAAATGAAATGGGCTGAATGGCATCGTCATCTGTACCGGTGTTATAGATATAGACGCCGCCGGTGCCGTCATCAGTCAATGTGCCGCCAGTTGCCGAAATGCCGCCACCAGCAATGATGTACTCACCAGACTCCATTATTACTGTGTTGTTGCTGCCGGCAATCGTAATGCCACCACAATAGGTACCCGGGGAAATTGTAACGGTATTGCCATTGCCAGTTACGCGGAAGTTATCTTCGTCACAGTCTTCCGGGTCAATTGCAGGGGGATCAAGACCCGCCAGAGGGTCCGATGGAACGCCAGAACAATTGTCCGTCGGGTCTGTGACGTTCGTGGTTCCGTTTTCCGTGGATGTGCCCGCGACACAAATTTCTTCAGCAGTTACCGTGCCGGAACCGTTCACCGTAAAGGCGCCGCCACTGCCCGATGATACTGCCATACCACAGTTTGGCATGGTCAAGGACATGCTGCCGTTCATGGTCACGCCAGTGCCCGAATCACTTAAGGACAAAATGCAAAAAGTTGTTTCACTGGTAGAGACACTGGCGACAGCCAATACGGAAACATCCTTGCTGTCGAAGCCGATTAGTTTGGCAAAGTACAAGCCGATAGCGTTGCCATTGGCACTGGAATGGCGCGCCGTCACCTGGACAGCATTTGTGGGTGTGGCGGCGGCTGTGAAGGTACTTGTGTCCGTGTCCCAGTTACCCAGGATGACATCATCAGGATCAACGACATTACCGTTTTGTGTTATCGGCATGTTCAGTTCTGCATATTGCACAGCCAGGGCCTTGGCGGCATCTTCATCATCGAGTTCATCAGTTGCTGCCAGGGCAGCTGCATCGGCAGCGGCGCGCAATTCTGATTGGATATACAGAATGTGACCCATATCAATGGAGGCCGCCGCCGCGCCAAAAATAACAGGCATGGCCACAGCAACGATGATAAATACGGCACCGCGTTGATCGCGCCTGAAATTGCTGAACTTGCGCTTAAGGCGGGCGAACAAGCCTATTCCTCCAGCCGCATTGTGACGCTGACTTCGATGTTGCCAGACATCAGCGAATCTTCCAGGGCATTGACCAAGGCGGCTTCAGCCATCGGCAAGGAGATATCAAACTGCACGCTGGTGCCGTCATCTGTCAGGGTGGTGTCGTAATTGTAGCTGGCATTGTTCAACAATGAGATCGCCAGTGCTTCGGCTTCGTCCCCGGTTGATTCGCCAATGGCATAGCTGCGGGCAGCCTCGCGGGCCGCGTAGGTCATTAACTGACGTGTATTCAGGATCAAGCCATATTGAATGATGCCAAACAGAATGGTGATCAACATCGGCAGCATGATGGCAAATTCAATGGCAACAGCACCGCGGCTGTCACCCAGTCGGGTTCGCAGCCAGCAGCGATAGCTGGTTATTTCTGAATTTTGATGGTTATTGTGCTTCATCATGAACCTGTGAAAAGAGGGAATCATCCTGGCATTCCCGGCACAAGTTTAGGGCAATTACGGTTAATCAGTCGTAAACAAAAAACCCGGCTCAAAGGCCGGGTTTTCCGCTATATGTGAGCAAGAACTAATTCACTTTAGGGTCCATGGAGCCATCGGCATAACGTGTAGCCATATCCGCCATGGGAATGACCTTGATTTTGTCTGCATGGCCAGCGGCACCAAAGGCTTCGTAGCGTGCTGTGCAGATTTCAGTCATGGCAGCCATAGCTGGTTTATTAAAGGCGCGAGGGTCAAACTCAGCCTTCTTTTCTGTGGCGACCTTGCGATATTGACCGATAACAGCCATGCGGCAATCCGTATCGATGTTGATCTTGCGCACACCGTTCTTGATACCAACAACAACCTCTTCCACCGGCACACCATAGGTTTGCGGCATCTCACCGCCGAACTCATTGATGATATCCTGCAGTTCCTGTGGCACGGCAGATGAGCCATGCATGACAAGGTGGGTGTTGGGCAGGCGAGCATTGATGGCCTTGATTACATTCATGGCCAGGATATCGCCCGTGGGCTTGCGGGTGAATTTGTAGGCACCGTGCGAAGTGCCAATGGCAACAGCCAGAGCATCAACTTTGGTTTTGGCAACAAAGTCTGCGGCCTGGTCCGGATCGGTCAGCAGCTGATCCATGTCCAGCTTTCCCTCAAAGCCGTGGCCATCTTCTTTTTCACCTTCGCCTGTTTCCAGAGAGCCAAGACAACCCAGTTCACCTTCCACCGAAACACCAACCGAATGGGCGATGTCGGCAACCGCTTTGGTCGTGTCGACATTATATTCATATGAAGCAGGTGACTTGCCATCAGCCTCTAGCGATCCATCCATCATCACAGAAGAAAAACCGTTGGTCATGGCAGAGGTACAGGTGGCCGTGCTGTTGCCATGGTCCTGGTGCATACAGACCGGTAAATCCGGATAACTTTCAATTGCACCCATGATCAAATGGCGCAGGAAAATATCTCCGGCATAAGCCCGGGCGCCACGACTGGCTTGCAGAATAACCGGAGAATTAGTGGATTTGGCTGCCTCCATGATGGCAATGACCTGTTCAAGGTTGTTGACGTTGAACGCTGGCAAGCCGTAATCATTCTCAGCCGCGTGATCGAGAAGTTGTCGCATTGAAACCAGAGCCATTGTCTTACCTCATGTCTTTTTGTTTGATCTGACGTCGGGGGGTCCCGAGGTTATAAAATACTACGTAATCAGGCGGCTGCGTCTTTCAGGGCCGCAACACCTGGTAAATCTTTGCCCTCCAGCCATTCGAGGAAAGCACCTCCGGCTGCTGAAAGATAAGTGAATTTGTCGCCGGCACCTGCCTGGGCAAGGGCGGCAACTGTATCACCACCTCCAGCCACACTGACAAGTTTTCCGGCTGCCGTCAGTTTGGCGGCGGCCAGGGCCACAGCATCGGTACCGGCATTAAAAGGTGGTATTTCAAAGGCCCCTAAAGGACCATTCCAGACGAGTGTTTTGCAGGTTTCCAGACGCTCAGCCAGTGCCTGGGCCGCATTTGGACCCACATCCAGAATCATGGCATCAGCGGGTACGTCATTGGCGGATACAGTTTGATTGTCAGCATTTGCCTTGAATTCTTTTGCCACGACAACGTCGTCGGGCAGGATAATTTCACAGCCCATAGCCTGGGCTGCGGCGTCAATTTCGCGGGCGGTCTCAGCAAGGTCGGCTTCGCAAAGGCTGTTGCCAACATCAATCCCGCGGGCATGCAGGAAGGTATTGGCCATGCCGCCGCCGATAACAAGCACATCAACATTTTTGATCAGGTTGCCCAGTAATTCGAGCTTTGTTGAAACCTTGGCACCGCCAACAACCGCAGCAAGTGGCCGTTCCGGTGTTTCCAGGGCGCTGGCCAGGGCCTTCAGTTCGGCCTCCATGCCACGACCGGCAGCGGCAGGAAGCAATCGTGCCAGCGCTTCCGTTGACGCATGGGCCCGGTGGGCACAGGAAAAAGCATCATTCACATAGATATCTGCATTGGCGGCCAAGGCTTTGGCAAAGTCCGGATTGTTTTTTTCTTCGCCCGCGTGAAAGCGCAGGTTTTCCAAAAGGACAACACCGCCATCAGGTAAGGCGTCAACGGCGGTTGCTGCTGGTGCACCGATACAGTCGCTGGCAACCGATACAGGGGCTCCTAATTTCTCCGACAAGGGACCGGCAACAGGTTGCAGCGACATGTCCGGATCAACCTGGCCTTTAGGGCGACCAAAGTGTGACAGCACAACCACCCTGGCACCGCGCTGGCGAAGTTCAGCCAGCGTCGGGACCAGGCGGTCTATGCGGGTGAAATCAGTAATCTCTCCGTCCCGCATGGGAACGTTAAGATCGGCCCTGACCATGATGCGCTTACCTTTAACGTCAAAGTCATCAAGCGTTTTGAAATCACCCATTATTATTGATCCTGCCGATTAACCCAGTTTGTTCATGGCGACAGCGGTGTCGCCCATGCGATTGGAGAAACCCCATTCGTTGTCATACCAGGACAGGACACGGACAAAGTTCCCGCCAATGACCTGGGTCTGGGTCAGATCGAATGTGGAACTGGCTGGATCGTGATTGAAATCGATGGAAACCATCGGGCCGTCACATGTGGCCAGAACGCCTTTGAGGCGACCTTTGGCAGCCTTGACGATGGCGGCATTCACTTCTTCGACAGTCGTATTCTTTTTAGAATTAAAAGTCAGGTCAATCATTGAGACGTTCGGTGTCGGTACACGTACCGAAGTTCCGTCCAGCTTGCCCTTCAGTTCAGGTAGCACCAGACCGACGGCTTTGGCTGCACCCGTTGAAGTCGGGATCATGGACATGGCAGCGGCACGGGCGCGGCGCAGGTCACTGTGCAAAGTGTCCAGTACTGGCTGGTCACCTGTATAGCTGTGAATTGTTGTCATGAAGCCATGTTTCAGGCCAACCGCATCGTTCAACACCTGAGCGACCGGTGCCAGGCAGTTTGTTGTGCAAGATGCGTTGGAGACGATCTTGTGGCTCTTGCGAAGGGTTTTGTCGTTGACGCCATAAACAATGGTGTTGTGGACATCTGTGCCAGGGGCAGAAATCAAAACCTTTTTGGCACCGGCCTTCAGATGCTTCTTGGCCATTTCGCCTTTGGTGAACAGGCCAGTACATTCCAGGGCCACATCGACTTTCAGTTCTGCCCACGGCAAGTTTTCAGGATCACGCTCGGCAGTGACCATCATTTTGCCACGACCGACATCGATGGAAGTCTTTGTTTTTTTGACTTTCTTCGGGAACTTGCCGTGTACCGAATCATACTGAAGAAGATGGGCATTGGCTTCAACTGAACCCAAATCGTTAATACCAACGACCAGAATATCTTTGCGATTTGATTCTTCGATGGCCCGAAGGACCAGGCGGCCAATACGACCAAAACCGTTAATTGCAACGCGCGTTACCATGTGTCTCTCCCGTAAGTGAGTATCTTTGATTCTAAAGCTTTGACTTTGCCGCTGCCGCAACTGCGTCAGCTGTAATGCCAAAATGAACGTAAAGGTCTTTAGCCGGTGCCGAGGCACCAAAACCGGTCATGCCGATATGGATATCTGAGTAGCCTTCCCAGCCCTGGGCAATCGCAGCTTCGACCGAAATGCGAACCGTGCCTGGTCCCAGGATCTCAGCCTGGTATGCGTCGGATTGTTCAGCGAACAAATCCAGGCAAGGGACAGAAACAACCCGGGTGCCGATGCCATCAGCCTGCAATTTATCGCGGGCTTCAACTGCGACACCAACTTCTGAACCGGTTGCCAGTATGGTAACTTTGGCGTCACCTTCCGCGGCATATAATTCATAGGCACCTGTCGCACAGAGGTTTTCCTCGGTGTGCTCGGTACGCTGCAGGACCAGACCCTGGCGGGTTAAAGCCAGGACAGAAGGTCCGTCATTGCGTTCCAGCGCCAAAGCCCAACATTCCGCCGTTTCCACGGCATCTGCCGGACGGAAGACCGCGACATTTGGAATGGCACGCATGCTGGGGATATGTTCGACAGGTTGGTGGGTCGGACCATCTTCGCCCAGACCAATCGAATCGTGCGTCAGAACATAAATCACTCGCTGGCCCATCAGGGCCGACATGCGCAGGGCAGGGCGAAGGTAATCGGAGAAGACCAGGAAGGTCCCACCGTAAGGAATGATACCACCATGCAAGGCAAGGCCGTTCATCACAGCACCCATGCCATGTTCGCGGATGCCATAATGGATATAACGACCGCCATAGTTATCGGCGGACAAGATTCCCAGATCAGGTGTGTCCGTATTGTTGGAACCCGTCAGATCAGCCGAACCCCCTATGGTCGATGTCAGGACCGGGTTGATGACCTTTAGCGCTTCCTGGCTGGATTTACGTGTGGCCCAGGCGGGAGCGTCGGCGCTCAGCGCTTTTTTGTGATCGTTGATGGCACTTTGCCAGCCAGCAGGCAGCTCACCTGAGATGGCAAGGTTGAAGTCGGCTTGTTTCGCGGCATCCATGCCGGCCAAACGGCTGTTCCATTCGGCTGAGGCGCCTTTGCCCCGGCTTCCAGCTTCGCGCCAGGCGTTAAGCACATCTTGCGGAATTTCAAAAGGAGCGTGCGACCATCCTAGGGCTTCGCGGGCAGCGGCAATTTCATCATCGCCCAGTGGCGCGCCATGAACACCGCTGGTGCCCTGTTTATTAGGGGCACCAAAACCGATAACTGTGCGACAGGCAATTAATGATGGCTTGTCGGAGTTGCGGGCAGCTTCAATAGCCTCGGCCACTTCGTCAGCGTTGTGTCCGTCACAGCTGGAAACATCCCAACCACTGGCCATAAAGCGGGCCAATTGGTCGTCACTGGCAGCAATATCTACAGAGCCATCAATGGAGATGCCGTTGTCGTCCCACAAAACGATCAGCTTGTTCAGGTTCCAATGGCCAGCCATGGAAATTGCTTCCTGGCTGATACCTTCCATCAAGCAACCGTCACCGGCAATGGCATAGGTATAGTGGTCAACGATGTCAGTGCCATAGCGTGCAGCAAGGTGACTTTCCGCCAGGGCCATGCCAACGGCATTGGCCAGTCCCTGACCCAGAGGGCCGGTTGTGGTTTCAATGCCTGGCAAGTGACCGATTTCCGGGTGGCCTGCTGTCATGCTGCCGAGCTGGCGAAAATTACGCAGCTGGTCAATATCACACTTGTCATAGCCGTTTAGGTACAACAGGGAATAAAGCAACATGGAGCCATGACCAGCAGAGAGTACAAACCGGTCGCGGTCGGGGAATTGTGCCCAGCTGGCATCATATTTCAGGAATTTGGTAAACAGCACTGTGGCAACGTCTGCCATGCCCATGGGCATGCCGGGGTGGCCGGAATTGGCGGCCTGAACTGCATCCATGGACAGGGCCCGGATCGCGTTCGCCAAGTTGTTGTGCTGTGAAGAATTAGTTGTGGTGGTCGCGGCAGTCGCGTCAGCGAGGCTCATGCGTCATAAACTCCGAATTCGGTTGGCGTTCAGGCAAAGGGGAATGGATAAATTCCGGGAACGCGGTCGGTTTTGAAGAAGAAAAACGACATTCAAATTATGTTGGAGTGGTTATACACGGGTTTTCCGCCGGGTCGACTCAATCGGCCCGGAATCAGCCAAAAAAGTTTGATTCTGGTCTAATTTCCTGATTTTGGCGCGACCGATAAAATATTTTTTATCTTCTGAAAAAGATTTCCTGAAAATCAGTTTTTCCTAACCCCACAATTCGCGCGAAGCAGGCTTCATCAAACTGTTTTCGTAAACAAAACCGTTTTCACGATCTTCGCTCAGTAACAAGGGGCCATCCAGGTCGACATAAGCCGCCAGGGGCCCCAGCAACGCTGCGGGTGCCATACCCAATGATGTGCCGACCATGCAGCCAACAAAAACACCCAGGCCGATTTCTTTGGCCGCTGAGACAACTTTGATTGCTTCGGTCAGACCACCGGTCTTGTCCAGTTTAACATTCACAAAATCATAGCGATGCGCGACTTCACGGATTGAATCGTAATCATGGAAGGATTCATCCGCACAAACCGGTACGGCCCGGCCAAGGCCGTCCAGCACGCTGTCGCTGCCAGCAGGCAAAGGTTGTTCCACCAGTTTGACGCCAAGTTTTGCCAATTCTCCGCCATATTCTGAAACCATGACGGGGGTCCAGGCTTCGTTGGCGTCGACGATGATCGTGGTTGCCGGCGCATTTTCGCGCACAGCGCGAACGCGGGCGATGTCGTTCTCACCGCCCAGTTTCAGTTTCAATAAAGGTCGTGCAGCATGTTTAAGCGCAGAAGCGCCCATTTCCTTCGGTGTGCCCAGGCTGATGGTATAGGCCGTAACAAATGGCCGTGGCTGTGGCAGTCCAGCCAGCTGCCAAACGGGAACATCGGTTAATTTGGCTTCGAGGTCCCACAAGGCGCAATCCAGGGCGTTGCGCGCAGCACCAGGACCCATAAGACTTTGCAGCGACTCACGGTCAAGAGAGCCATCTTCCAAAGGTAAGCGAAGGCGTTCGATTTCTGCGGCCGAGCTTTCCTTTGTTTCACCATAGCGTCGATAAGGCACACATTCGCCCCGACCACGCACGCCATTTTGGTGGATTTCAACCGTGACCACTTCGGCAACTGAGCGCCGACCGCGCGAGATATTGAAGCCACCTTCAATGTTCCACGCTTCTTCGCGCACGATCATGCGGCGTTCACTCACGACAAGTTCTCCACGATGCGGCCCATACCTTCGATCAAGGGATCGGCACAGGGCAGGCCATATTTTGCTTCTGTCTCAGCAAGGTATTTTTTGCGGGCTTCGTCGTCCAGTTCGGAAGAGTTTATAGAAATTCCGACGAATTTCACTTCCTCGTTGGTCAGGCGGGCCGCTATCAGGTTCAGGTCCATGCATTCCTGAATATCCGGGATCGGGTGCCCCGGCAAGTTTCGCATGTTGGTACGGGTCGGCTCATGACACAACACCAGGGCGTCTGGTTGTGCGCCATGCAATAACCCCAAGCTGACGCCCGCAAAGGCCGGGTGGAACAACGATCCCTGGCCTTCAATAACGTCCCAGTGGTTGGGGTCGGCTTCTGGCGAAATCCATTCCGCGGCACCGGAAATGAAATCGGCAACCACGGCGTCAATGGCAAGACCACGACCTGCAATCATGACACCGGTTTGTCCGGTTGCACAAAAATCGGCATTCAGACCCTGGGCCCGCATTTCCTTTTCCAGCGCCAAAGCCGTGTACTTTTTGCCAAGGGAACAGTCCGTGCCAACGGTCAGCAGGCGTTTACCGCTGCGTTTGACGCCTGTTCCGGTGTCCAGCTGTTGGTTGGGAATACGAACATCGATTAGGTTGCGCCCGTTTCGGGTGGCGGCTTCAGCCAGTTCTTTGGTGTCCGACAGCGGGCTATGCAAGCCACTGCCAATATCCAGTCCGGCGTCCAGGGCGTCGACCAAAACAGTGGTCCAGTCCTGGTTCATGACACCGCCCGGATTAACAACACCTATCAGCAAGGTTTTTGCGCCTTTTTCTGCGGCTTCCTTCAGGCTGAGATCTGGCAGGCCCAGATCGGCCTTGCAGCCTTCCAGCCGTAATTGACCCACACACCATTCCGGTCGCCAATCTGCAACGCCTTGGGCCGTTTTGGCGGCCAACTGGTCTTTGGCATTGCCCAGAAAGAGCAGGTAGGGGTGTTCCATGGCTAATCGTCCTCGGTAAAAATGATATCATTTGCCCCATAGGGGCCAAAAACTATTGTGCAGCTTCCAGGGCTGCGAATTCGGCGGCGATCTCAGCCCGTTCGGCATTGATCAGTTTCAGGATTTCAGGATCATCCCAGGTCCGGTGCTGGCCATTGGCAAAACCACGCGCATTGTGGATGTACAAAATGGCGTTCATTTTGTTGGCCACATAGTTGTTGCGCTCCTTCGTGACCTTTCCCGGCATCCCCATGACAATGGAGTTATCCGGGATCACGGTTCCTTCTTTCAGAAACGAGCCACCCGCGACAATGCAGTTATCGCCAACAACGGCGCCATCCATGATTGTGGCGTTGATGCCAATCAGACAATTATCGCCGATCGTTGCTCCGTGAATAGTACAATGGTGCGTAATTGAGCAATAGGCGCCAATTTTTGTCCCTGTTTGGCCCCCCACATGGATCATAACAAAGTCCTGAATATTGGTGCCTTCCCCGATGACCACGTCATGGTTTTCTGCCCGAATAACCGTGTTGGGCCAAATGGAGGCATCTTTTTCCACACGTATCTTGCCATAGAGCAGGGCTGTGGGGTGGATGAAGGCGGGGTCATTCAGAGTGACATCTGGGCCAAAACCGGACAAATCAAATTCCTCATGCAGTTGGGGATTCACATAATACGGACCAGGATTACGGGGCCTTGATACTGCCTGCCGCTTCGGTCAAAGTGATAATACACTATCGGCTTGGCATGTTGCCAGAGGGGAAACAAATTGATGTTCTCGGAAGCTAAACCGACAATACACCAAGGTACATGGACGCAATAATGTCGAAAACAGCTTTAATATCTGTCACGGGCGAAGACCGACTTGGTCTTATTTCTGAATTGGCGGCCCGGATATTTGATTTGGGTGGTGATCTTGGCGATACGACTTTTGCCGTACTGGGCTCTGGTTTCGAGTTTTCGGCAGTCGTGGAATTTCCGGATCAGTCGGTCCTGGATGACATTGGTCTGGAATTGCGCACGCTTCCGCTCCTGTCGGAAGCAACGTTTGATATTCAACCGTTTCGCTATGATACGGCACATGGGGATAGTGGGCGTATAACTCACCGTATCCGCATTAGCGGTGGAGACCAGCCAGGTCTGGTTGCACGTTTATCGGAAGTCTTCGTCAATTTTGATGCGAATGTCGTTCGCATGAATTGTGAATCGACAGAAGGCCAGGGTGGACAGTCCAACTACATTACACGCTTTGCGGTTTCGATCCCTGCAGAGCGCGCAGCAGCCTGCCTTGCCGCGGTCGGCAATACGGCCGGGCAACTGGAACTGACTTGTACCTGGGATGAAGCCTGGGAAGCACGTAATAAAAATTAGACAGAACCAGACGCCAATCTATTCAGCGTCATCAAACATATCGTCTGTTAGCTTGTCAGTCGCTGCTGCAAGGCCAGCTCGACCCTTGTTCAGGTTCAGTACGCGGTTTTGGTACCAGGCAGCGCGCAAGGCCGAGTAATAATCAACAGAATTGTTCCGCAGATTATCCAGGCCGGCAACCAGGCTTTCACGTCCAACCACTGCCGCACCAACGTCACGCGCCGTGCGGACATCTGCACGTAGCAGATAGTTAAAGGGATCGATGAAGCCATCGACGACCTGGCCTGTCCCGTCACGCAAAGTGCTCGGGCCCAGCACCGGCAACACAATGTAAGGTCCCGGCGCGACACCGTAGCTATGCAGGCTCTGTCCGAAATCTGCACGATGCTCATTCAGGCCAAAATCGTCGGCCATTTCGAATAACCCTAGAACACCAACCGTTGAATTGATGACAAATCGTCCGGCGGTGACTGCTGCATCCGTGCCGTCCAGCTGAACTAAATCATTGATCATAATGACAGGCGCTTTCAGGTTTTTGAAAAACCGCTGTGCGGCCGGTTTGGCAGGGGGCGGCATCAAATAGCCATACAGGGCTGCAACAGGTCGCATGATCATAATATCAAGCGCATCATTGAAGGCGAATACCGCTCGGTTTAATCCTTCAATGGGATCGCTGATTTCTTCTGCGCCATAATATCCAGGTGCGATCTTTTGGTCATCAGCAACAACGCGTCGTTTCGGCGTAACGGATGCCAGCGGCCTGGGTGGCGGCTGGGTCGACTGCACGACCGGATAAACAGGCCGATAGAGTGTCGGGGCCCGGGTCGCAACCTGTATCGGCGGCTGCGCGCCGTAGCTGGGAGACGCAATGTAGTCCGTATAGGCTGAAGTTTGAATCGATGGCAGGGGTAATCCGGCGGCCCTGGCAATTACGGGCGCAAATCCCGGAAATACATGGGCGGTATGTTTGGCCAACATTTGTGCCGATGATGGTGCCACCTGGACAGCAGTTGAGATAATTTCGCTGACAAGATCAGGCCGAGCCGAGATGGCAGTGACGACAACGGAACCAAGGGCGTTGTCACCACTATCCCGTGCCCGTCGTGCCTTGATCCATTGCAGGGACTTGTTGCCAAGCGATTGCCCAACGGACGCTTCCGTGGTTCGCAGTGCGTTCGCAGCCGATGCTGTGGTCGCAATATTGCGGGCAATATCTGCCGGCAGTTCGGCCAGGGCCGAGGATGTACTGGCGCAAAGACTTGCGAGAATGACAAGGGAGATGGCCAGCGCCCGTGGCACCGATTTTTGATCTGTCAAAAGCACTAATTATTTTCCTGGATTGGTGTCCACAATCTGGCCTGGCGAGAGGCATCAGTAATCGATTTTCCGCTCAGCCGTCGCTTCAAAGTTTTGACGTTTTCGATGGCTGCTACGTTGCCGTTTTGGGCCGCCAGCAGTGACCATTTCAAGGCCATCACATCGTTCCTTTTAATGCCTGCGCCTGCGGCATATCTTTTGCCGAGTTTCGCTTGCGCGCGGACATGACCCTGCTTGGCGGCGCGAATGAACCAGTCGACAGATTCAGCAAGGTTCTTCTCCATGCCTTTTCCGTCCCGGAGGATTTTCCCCATGTTGTATTGGGCACGCATATCGCCCTGTTCTGCAGCCTTGCCAATCCAGAAAGCGGCTTGGGCATCATGTTTTGGCACACCCATGCCATAACCGTACATTTTCCCAAGCGTGTATTGAGATCTGGCAAGTCCCTGATCTGCAGATTTTTGTAACCAACTGCCCGCCTTGCGATGATTCTTTTTTACGCCATCGCCTGCAATGTAGGCAGAAGCCAGATTGTGCTGGGCCACAGCAAGGCCATTTTTGGCAGCCATTGACCACCATTTTACAGCGGCGCTGTGATCAAGGTCTACGCCTTTTCCTTCGTCATGCAAAACCCCCAGATTGTATTGAGCTTTTGCATCGCCAGTTTCCGCCGCCGCAGTCCATTCCTTGAGAGCCGTGATAAAATCAGCCTTTTCATAGGCCACGACACCAGCCGCAAAATCAGCCTTGGCGGTCGTTGCTGTATGACCGAATGCGATCACCAACAAAGCGACGGCAACTAATTGCGTTGGTGACCCTGGTCTTGTCCGCTTCAGATATTTCATCACGCTGCCCACCATTCAAGTTTTCTATCTTACCTGTTGGATGTCGCTTTAATTAGAAGTCATGACTGGCATTTTATCAGTTCTTGCGCGTAATGCAGCCATTAATCCTTCTATTCCACTATTTTTGATTACTGATGCAAATTCCGATCTCTGTGTGACGGCCATACTTACGCCTTCAACTGAAATGTCGATAATGCGAAACTCGTTCTGGTTGGCTCTGATGCGCCAGTCACTGGTCAGGGGTGCGCCACCTGGTCGGTCAATCCTTGTTTTGACGACCGCATCTTTTTTGCCGGCACCCCGTGCAGACAGAACTGTAAATTTCTGGCCGTTGTACCCGCCGAAGCGCGCCGAATAGGTATTCAGGAAAAATGTTGAATAGACCTTGATATAAGCATCGCGCTGAGCCGGCGATAGTTTCCGCCAGGTTCTGCCCAAAACAAATCGTCCGATGAATTTCAGATCGAAACCGCTCGCCAACAACTCTCGCAGAATACGTTCCCTGTCCGACATGGACGCATTCGGAGAGCGTAATACCTTGAGTGCTTGATCAGCCAGCCACTGGACAAAATCTGCGGCACCCTGCGGCGATGTCGCAGCATGGGCACCTGAACAGAACAGAACAGATGTTCCCGTTCCGGCCGCGATAAACAGAGGGGACGCAAATACAAACCCAAGAATTTGACGGCGCGAGGGCACATGATGTTCATTTGGTCGCGTCATGGAATCAGAAAGACGATTATTGTTTTTTGCCGAGCAGGGGGGCATCGCTGTCCTCAATTACACTATCATTCGTCCAATCGTCAGGCTTGATGGCCTAGTATGACTGATTTTACCGGAAATCGGAAAATATATTGAAAGTTTGCAGTTTTTGGAAACAGCCAGAATTTTTGTGACCAATCGGTTGCCCCTGAATGGGTTTTGCAAGGCATTGGTATTTAACAGTAATAACAAACTGTGAGCAAATCTGTGGATAACTTGTTTATTAAAAATATTTATTAAGTAAACTTATGCACAACTTTGTTCTTTATTTGGAAGTAATTCATTTGGTATAGATCATTCATTTGAGCAATACTTGACTTGCACGCAAAAGTGTGGGGAGAGAAGCCGGTTCCTGAAACCGGACGAAAAGGGAAAAGACAGTTCTTCGGAACAGAAATTTCCTGAAGCGTACGATCAGAAAGTGGTGAACTCCCGCCGAACAAACCGGGCAATTGTTTAAAGTCTGAATCTCGGGCAAGGGTGACGACGCAAGTTGATATCCCTGGTTTTTGATCTGGATTATTAGGCAAAAGCAACTGGTGAGCGGGCTGAGAATTTGGAAAGTGTATTGCTTCGGCAATGCATGTTCGAAATTCAGATGCAAGTTCAACGAAACGGCTTGTTTGGTCAGGACGGCATGTTCTCCATTCGACAGGACGGTCGTTTACTGCAGGGATGAAGTTTGCAGAAATGGATTTCCGTTGGGTAAATGACAGTAACGTCGGGCGGTGACCAAAGGTCGATGTTTTGTTTGAAGGATTTTCGGATCCAAAAGCAAAACCGGATTTGGGAACCGGACAGGAGGGAAAGACGATTGTGGCGAAAAAATTGCTTGCAATTTGGACGCAGCAATAGTCGGAACCTCGCCAGGTAAACGCTGTTCCTTCAAAGCTGATTGTCCCCGGACAATTAGTGTGATGATGAACGTTCTTCGGGACGGAAGGTATCACAGGGGTATCTCAGGATACTTGTTTTGAAGCAGAAGCGGAGACGTGGTGGTTGTCAGCAACTGAACTGGATATCAGGTGTTTCTTCGGAAATCTTGAGGAAAGATCAGCGGCAGATGATCGGGAGGGCGCAAACCGGTTTCGGGGATATATTATCGCTTGCGATGAAATGTCCCGACCAAGGCCGCAAGATGTTGAGCAATGCGGTTGAAGGCTCAGGCCTGAGACAGCACGGTTGGACGATGGGTGGTGGAGGTGAAGCTGGATGTGTCAAAGGGCGCATGAAAATGGGCTCAGGCGGAAGGACGCGTAGAAGCGGACTGGAAGTCGGTCGCGATCAGGAAAATATTCTTCGCGGAATATGACCAGATTGGGACTGGACAAAGGGAAGGGGAAACGTGGCCAAGGTCAAAGGGACGCGAGGCCGGAAGATTTGAGCCCGACTGCCGGGATCAAATTCAAGGTCTGGATGGGACTTGCGGATAACGCGGTCGACAAATGAAGCCGCAAAGGTTTCGGTCTTAACAGATCAGAACCGCTGAGGTGGAATATGACGATAGTGCGCAGGAAACAGGGTTCCCGGAGATGGGACGTCAATCAATCAGGTTGGAAGGTCGATTTATCGGCCTTTGCAGGAGCATAAAGACTGATGAGCAGGCCGCAAGGTCGGCAACCTGGTCAAAAGCTTGGCTGAACAACTGATTGCCGAATGTTCGCATTCGGGATGCTGACCGACACGGTAACGTGAGGGGCTTGACCGGCTCCTGGGCGTCAGGGGTGTCTTTCGCGGGACACGAAGCAAGGGACCCACTCCTTTGCTCCCTGACGCTTTTTTATTTTGCCCAGTTTCTGGAACAAATTAAATCAGACGTCAGGCATCTGATGCCGCGCCTTGTATCAGCAAAACAGGGTATCCGCAACAACATTTTGTGTTTGTGGGTAGAAATAATCTAAATATGGTGGGCGTTTAAGGTCCACTTTTTGTTGCTGGTGCCGGGAAACAGGGGACAGGACCAAAGTATGTCGCGCTGCCTTTGGCATGCAGTGGCAGTTATTTTCCGATATTCCCGCTGTATTTGCTTTGCTGGACCCAGTCATAAAAATCATCAGCCAATACCGGTTTGCTGATGAAATAGCCCTGGGCTTGATTGCAGCGTAAATCACTTAGCAAATCCCAGGTTTCCTGGTCTTCGATGCCTTCGGCAACAACAGCTAACCCCAGGTTATGACCCAGTTCGACAATTGATCGAACAATAACGGCGTCATCATTGACCTGACGCATGTTCAGGACCACAGTACCCGACTCTTTTCATAACACCAACTCTATCAACGGTTTCCGAGGAATGTTTGGTTTGAATAAAGCCATCATATAGTCGCGGATTTCCAATTCAGACATTTTGACCATGGCTTTTCT
>Ga0233428_1000983_pt1 | contig 33792 bp, 38 predicted proteins | sample SI_118_April2016_4_FD_179890 | JGI IMG/M metagenome (GOLD analysis project Ga0233428, IMG submission 179890) | Seawater microbial communities from Saanich Inlet, British Columbia, Canada - SI_118_April2016_120_MG | ecosystem: Environmental > Aquatic > Marine > Inlet | place: Canada: British... | reverse complement strand
ATGCGCCCGGGACAAGGTTATTCTAGGATAGCTTCCAAGAGGCATTCTTCTGGCAGTTCCATCAAACCGAAACATGAAAATAAAAGTTTTTCGACTAGTAGGAGAAACTCTTATCCCAAAGCCTTTACCATTCGTTTCCCATTTCTCGTAGCGTTCCGAGATGGGCTTTAAAGCCTTAATAGATGCGTCTGTGAACTTCACCCCTTACCTCAAAAAAAGTGCTAAGATACATGCCGTAAGTGCTACCCACGGCTGGGTAGCGCTTTGGGTAGCATTTTAATCGAAATACCATGAAAAGACAAGAATAGAGATGAGGTGGTTTCAAGGCTTAAAATGGCCTTAAACCTTGGTATAGCTGGAGTTATGAAAAGAATTGAAACGCGGTGAAAAACTAGATTGCTCGGCTCATAACCGGTAGGTCGTAGGTTCGAATCCTGCTGGGCCCACCACTGCTCGCTGCAGGGGTAGTGAGCAACCAATCATCAAGCCACAATAAATTCCTGCTAGCCAGAGGAATCGTTTACCCCTGCGGGGCAGAAAGTTAAGGAAGGAAGAACATCACCACTGGCTCGCCAGACACGTCAGCCCTTTTTTATTAATCCTAGAGATGAAGAACGGAAGTCATCCCGTTTTTTGTATAGTTCCGGAAAAGTTATGTCTAATAAAATCGAATCATTTTTAGAAAAATTTATATTCAACAGCAGGTGGTTGCTGGCACCCTTTTTCCTTGGACTGGTCATCAGCATCGCCCTGCTTTTTGTAAAGTTTGCTCAGGAACTGATTCATTTGACCTTCCACGTTGTCACCACTCCCGAAAGCGAAATAATTATTGGCGTTCTGGCCCTGATAGACATCACTCTGGTCGGGTCTTTACTCCTCATGATTATTTTCTCTGGTTACGAAATCTTTGTCTCCAAAATAGATGTCGGCGACCACTCAGACCGGCCTGACTGGATGGGAAAAGTTGACTTCAGCGGACTCAAGCTAAAAGTCATCGGAGCCATTGTCGCGATTTCAGCCATCCACCTTCTGAGAACTTTTATGGAGATTCCTGAAGAACCTACTGAGGCCAACACAGAGATGCTCTTGTGGAAGGTAACGATTCACATGGCCTTTGTCCTGAGCGGTGTTTTCTTTGCATTGATGGACCGAATAGCCTCTGGAACCACCGCGCACTGAAATAAGGGTATGAGTATTGCGAGAAATGGTAAAAAGAAATTCTAGATTTTCAAAAGGGTTTTTACCTTACTCTCAAAGCTAGTCACCGCCAGGGGCTTGACAATGTAGTCACGGATTCCTAATTTCAATGCTTCCACCACTTTTTCTTTTGAATCTTCCACGGTCACCATCAGGAAGGGTGTGTGTTCGAGTGCTTTTTCCTGCCTCACAGCCTTGTAAAATTCCAACCCGTCCATCACCGGCATATGCCAGTCGGAAATAATCAAATCGGCTTTTTGAGCCTTGAGTTTTTCCAGAGCTATCTGACCATTTGTTGACGCGACTATTTTTCCGATCCCCATCTTTTTCAACATTTCAATGATCATCGTCCGAGAAACCTTTTCATCCTCAACCACACAAACCGTATAATCCATATAATCCTCCATCTCCCCTTAGAGTTTAATGAATCACCTTCTTCGATTTACCAAGATAAATTGTACCATTTTTTTACGGAGTTTATTTTTTTGAGCTGGCTTGACAACTTCTAAGGCGCATTTTATCCATACTACAGGATAAGAAATATCCTCTCGGCCGAGAGACATGATAACCGCTTTATCAACCTCTTTGAAAAGGAGAGCATCATGAATCTCATTACATTTAATCCAGAACAGGCATTAGACAGTTTTTTCGATACCGACCGATTTTTCGGTTTCCCACGGGCAAACCTGGGCCATCCAACGGTTCTGCCAAAAGTCAATGTGATAGAAAAGGACGAAGCGTTTCATATTGAAGCGGAAACCCCCGGCATGACCGTAAAAGATGTAGCTATTGAGTTTCATGCTGGTGTGTTGACCCTCAAGGGCCACCGGGAGCAGAATTCGGAAACTGAAAAAACCGACTACAGCATCCGGGAGTTCAGCAATCAAAGTTTTGAGAGAAGCTTTCGACTCAGCGACCAGATTGACTCGGAAAAGGTCACAGCCAGAATGGATCAGGGAATCCTGAAGATCACCCTGCCAAAAAAAGAACAGGCAAAACCGAAAAAAATCGAGATCAAGCTTGAATCCTGAGACTGAAAAAATAGCTTGCCGGCTCATACGGGAACCCCTCGTTATGAGTCGGCTCGGCTTTTTTGAACGCCCCTCCCACAAACCGTCTTTGCCCTTCAAATTTTCATGCGACCTGGGGCAGACTTATGGTAAAACTATAGGATCAACCAGCAACTTTAATTTTGAATACAGGAAAGCATGAAATCACTAGCATCCATCGCAGACAAGGAAATTGAAATTATTAAAATGGCCCTGAACGATTCAATCTCGGACATGAATACCGAGCTCAAGCAAGAGTTATCTCCTGAAAAAAAGAATGAGCTCACAAATTTCAAGGCTAAATATATGCGGGTTTTCGACAAACTCAAGCAAAGTGGGTCGATTTATGCGTTGACCGAAACCGACCTGGATGTCGTTGCAGGCGGACTGAACGACGCTATGGAATTGATTGAAGAAAACATGACGGATGACTTGAGTGACGAGGATGTCGAGGAATTCCTCGGATATAAAAATGACTGCCAGAGGCTGGTTGATCTTCTGTCGCTCTAAAAAACGCCCCTATCTTAAAAAGTTCATATAGTACCCGTAATAAAACATCCATCCTGTGATACCGGTCCCTACGACCATGCTCAATATCCATCCACTCCGGCTGTCTTTTCCAATATTATTCTTGTCTTCATACATCAGAGCCGAGTGGACCATTACTCCCACACAGTAGGAAATCATCAAAAAAAACAGGACCAGGATACCGATCATGAATCCTGACGGATCTGAGGGTTGAGTGCTCATAAAAAAAATCCCGACTGAGCCACACCCAGGAAAGCGAGCAGTTGGGCCACACCCAAAACTCCACCGGCGATTACAGCCAAAGCCAGGATCACTTTCACCATAACCAGAAAAATTTCGCGCTTGGTCTGCTTTTTCTTCCACACGCTGATAGCCAGCGTAAGAACCGCAACCAGAATCGCAGTGCCTAAATAATATCGGGGAGACATACGGCTCCTACAGGAGAAGAAAAGTTAGAGATGGCAGTTAGCTTTTAGGGGACCTCTTCCACCCGGATCACATTAGTCCAGTTGGGAATGTTAACCGGGATTCCCGTTGTGACCACCACTCGGTCCCTCTTTTTCACCAGCCTTTTATTTTTCAGCATAGTGATTAATTCCTCTATATGCAGTAACAGGTGCCGGTCTTCCTCGACCAGAAAGGGAACGGCTCCACGTACCAGATTCAGCAGACGCGCCCTTTGCAAACTGGAGGTAAACGAGAATATCGGAACCATCGGTTTCGGACTTGCCACCATTTTTGCCGTTCCCCCACTGAGGGTAAATATTACCATGGCTTTGGCGTGCAACAACTCCACCAGGCGATTGGCAGAATAGGTGATGCCTGCGTTGATGCTTGGTTCTTCCTTAAAAAACCGGTTCCAGGGTTCGATCATTTTCGATTCCGCCATATAAGCTTCGGTAGTCAGTGCCGTTTCGACCATCACCCCCACTGCCGTGATCGCATGTTTGCCTACCGCCGTTTCTCCCGAAAGCATGACCGCATCGGCACAATCCATGACCGCACTGGCCACATCCGAAACTTCCGCACGAGTCGGACGTGAATTTTCAATCATCGATTCCAGCATCTGTGTAGCAACGATCACCGGCTTGGAATGTTTAGCACCTTCCCGCAAAATTCTCTGCTGAACCACCGGAACCTCAGTCAGGGAAATCTCAATTCCTAAATCGCCTCGGGCAACCATGACACCATCGGCGGCCTCTACAATTTCTTCCAGGTTTTCCACCGCCTGCTTACGCTCAATTTTCGCAATGACCTCCACCCCTTTTCCGCCTTCCTTCCGGATCATACCGCGTAGCCGTTGCACATCTTTCGCTGAACCGACAAAAGATAACGCCACCAGATCCACCCCTTCCTGAATACCGAATTTAAGATCCTTCTTGTCTTTAGCCGTTATCGGGTCCGCACTGAGGCGGGCATCCGGAAGATTCAATCCTTTATGGTCCGACAACGTCCCCCCAACCAGAATTTCGACCTCCACCCGCTGCCCGGAAATGCCTTTCACGATTCCGCTGAGTTTTCCATCATCCAGATAAATCCGGTTGCCAATGTCTACTTCTTTATGGAAGTGCGTGTATTGGACGGGAATCAAAGAAGGACTCCCCATCTTTTTTTCCGTGGTAAAAACCACCCTTTGACCACGCTTCAAGTGAATGGAGCCCTGCTCGAATTTTCCCACACGAATTTTTGGGCCCTGAAGATCCAGGAGGATTCCCGTAAAAGTGTGGCGCTCCTTTTCTGCTTCTCGAATCCATTGAATCCATTGCCGGACGGTTTCATGGTCTCCATGGGAAAGGTTAAGCCTGAATATATTGACTCCTTTTGCCACCAGATTTCGGATAACCGTTTTACTGCCACTGGCAGGCCCCAGCGTAGCTATAATTTTTGTCAATCGGGTCGCCATAACCGCTCCTTATTTTTCTTCAGGTGAAAGTGAGTAGTTTTGCGGGACTTTCCTGAACGGCATCATCAGTAAATTCTTAAAAGACACTTCCTCACTGGTGCGAAACTGGCTAACCCCGATTATAATCCGGGATTGCGGTTTCAATGCGTCATGAACATATGTCCCCAATATCCGGTCCCAGACAGACAGGTTAAAACCGAAGTTGGAGTTGGTTTCCTCTTTCTCCACCGAATGATGAATACGATGCATGTCCGGCGTAACGATCATATATCTTAACAGGCGGTCGAGGCTCTCAGGCAAAGTAATATTGGAATGGGAAAACTGGGCCATTCCATTTAGAATCGCCTCGAAGATCAAAACCGTTGTCGTTGAAGGACCGAGGGCAAAGACCAACCCTATTTTATACAGCATGGAGCCCAATATCTCTATGGGATGAAACCGCAACCCGGATGAAACATCTAGGTCGAGGTCGGAATGATGCACAATATGAAAGCGCCAGAAAAAAGGGATCATATGTAGCACTACATGCTGGATATAAATCATCAAGTCCAGAATGATCACGCAAAGAAAAGTTTCCAGACCCTCCGGCCAGTGGAGGTAGTTGAACAGCCCCCATCCCCTTTCTCCGGCGAATTGGGCGGCTCCAACCGCCGCCGCGCCAAAAAACAAGCGCACCACAAGAATATCAATACCTGTTAAAGCTAAATTAATTTTTAGCCGACGAGTCTTGACATCAACGGTAGGATGGCGCTGAATGACAGACTCCAGTCCCAGCATCAATAAAAACACGGCTAAAAAAATCACGAACCGAATTTGATTGGCATCCATAACTATTGCTCATTGGGTCCAGCATCGTGCCGATGCTCTCTTTCTTTTTCCTTTTGGTAGTTTTTTATGCGTGCTTCTGAATTGCGCCGCATGAGCACAATGCAGGCCTCTGTCATCAGACCGAGAAACCAGAAGGTGGTGAAAACAATCACCCACATGAATACGAGGTTGAACCAGTACTGATTCGGCGTGAAATCTGTAGATATATGGATGAGGGAGCGAATCCTTTCCTGCTCTACAGTTGAAGCCTTGATATAGTTCATGTAGAAGGGATGCTTGCTTTTATAGGCAAACGCGATTCGCTCATTTCGGTCTGCGTTAATAAACTTCATCACTTCTCGGTTTTTTTCTTTAAAAAACACTCTCATCCGCACCACTTCAGGCGAGTCTGGGGGATTGGCCTGGTAATACCAGATCACTATAGCGGTTGTCAGAAGCAGAGAAATCCATAGAGAAATTCTGCTGATCCATTTCTCTTTAGCATCCTCCATTTCCTGCAGTACTGGTTTTTCTTCTTCCATGGAGCCCCTTATATCTCTGTCTATTCTGATAAACATACCAGACCCCGAAAACGAATTCCAGTTGCAGATTTAGACGGAGCTCTTTAGTATGGGTTCAGCACCGCCCACTTCCCGCCATCGGCTTTATCCCAGGAATTTTGCATGCAAAGCAAAAATACAATCGGTTATTTTCGCCTGTTACAGCAGAACGCTTCGTTCCGCAACCTATGGTACGGCCAAGTGGTATCTGAACTGGGAGACTGGCTGAATAGTATCGCTATTTACGCGCTGATCCTTAAACTCAGCGATTCCGGAATGGCCATGGCCGGTGCCATGATGGCAAAGCTCCTGCCTATTGTTCTGGTCAGTCCCATAGCCGGAGTGGTTGTGGACCGTGTTAGCCGAAAAACCGTGATGATCGTCAGCGACTTGCTGCGTTGCGTGGTGGTGTTGGGATTCCTTCTGGTGGAAGATCGGGATGCATTATGGCTGGTTTATGCTCTGGTCATTGTTGAAATTTCGCTGTCAGGATTTTTTGAACCCGCCCGAAGCGCCATCATCCCCTCTCTCGTTCCGAAAAAAGATCTGGTTACCGCCAACGCATTGAGCGGGTCAACCTGGTCGGTCATGTTGGCCTTTGGCGCCGCATTGGGCGGGGTGGTTGTCTATTTTTTCGGGATAAAAGTTGCCTTTATATTGGACGCAGGGACATTCATCCTTTCGGCCTGGTTCCTTGCAAAAATTCCAAGCCAGAAAAAATCGACGAAAAAAGTTTCACCAAAACAAACCGGAGAACTGCTTGATACCATGCGCTTTTTGAGGGACGAGCCGATGGTCCTGGTCTTGTCATTATTAAAGGCCGGTCTGGCAGTGGCAGGAGGCATCATGACCTTGATTCCCTTGATGGTCAGTCAGATGTTGTCCGTTTCCCTTCCATTGGGAATCGGCATTCTCTATTCCGCACGGGGTTTGGGTGCCGCCCTGGGACCGATTCTGGTCAAGCGGATATTCGGGGAAACCGCCTCGGTTTTGCGATGGGCGATTGCCGCCGCATTTTTTCTGAAAGCTTTTTCGTACCTATTCATCGCCGCCTCCCACACTATCTGGACGCTTTCGCTCGGAGTTGCCTTTGCCACCCTGTTCGGCTCCATCATTTGGGTATTCAGTTCGGCCTTGATACACCTCTCTGCACCAGACCATTACCTGGGCCGTGTTTTCAGCTTTGAACTTGCTCTGTTGACCCTGGTCATGGGCTTTAGCAATTGGGGTGTAGGCTATGCTGCGGACGGCTGGGGCATGGACATTGGCCAGATCGCATTGTGGATGGCAGGAGGGGTCGCTATACCGGGGATTTTATGGTCGGGATTTCTGGTTTTTCTCCAGAACAGATTTAAGCAGGGACAATGTGTAGGCTCTATATGCCCCGTTGACCCAAGCGGATTCAACCCAAACCCTGTAACAGGGGATCACCACGCCAATATTCAGGCCGAGGTAAAATAATCGGCGACTGACTTTCCTATATCGAAGTGACTGATAATCCGGCCCGAGTCTTCCTGAGTTTTGGCCCAGCGGTAGGCTTCTTGAACCTCTTCATTTTTTCCCAGAGCATGTAAAACCCCTACCGAGATGAAACAGGTCGCCAAATCGGTGGATTGGGAAAAACCGATCAGCATTTCCAGCATCTCCCTTGATTCATTGAGGCTACGGTATTTCTCAACCAGGTTGCAGATGTTCTCTTCCCCGTAGGTATTGGTGTAGGAAGCACCTATCATCGGCTCCTGATACAATTGTAAAATCTCTTCTTGCAGACAATTGTCCAACTCCATCCCCCTTTTTTCTACGGAACCGGATCTTTTTTCAGCCAGAATTCTTCGAACTCTTCCTGATAAGCCAGTTGCGTAAGATCTTCCATACGGTCCAGAAATACCTTGCCGTTCAGGTGGTCAATTTCATGTTGCAAAACCACCGCTTCGAAACCAGTTGCCCGTTTCTCTATCTTATTCCCTTCCCGGTCATAAGCATTGAGAGTCAGCGATGCGAATCTCGGAACCAGTCCCCTAAAATCAATGAGACTCAAACAACTTTCCCACCCCAGAACCGTTTCCTCGCTAAAATCCGACAGCACGGGATTGATCAGGGCTGTCACGGGAATAGGAGCCTCCTCAGGGTACCTCTCATTACCCGCAACCTCCAGCACCACAACTTGTATGGAATGATTGACCTGCGGAGCAGCCAGGCCGACTCCCCCCTCTTCACGCATGGTGTCGATCATATCATCTATAAAGCTCTGCAGTTCCCCTTTCGGGTCGGCCAACTCTTTCAAGTCCACTTGCTTGGCAACTTGCCTTAAAACAGGGTTGCCCAGTTTAGCGACCTTCAATACTGCCATATCCCACCCCCAAGTGCATATCCGGTATCACTTTAAATTAATAACATCTACCGGGAAATACCCTGACAAACTATTTTTAAAAACCAGTTATTTTTACTCCTGACTGGAATAAAAATATGGGCCTGAAACTCTTATAAATTCAAACCATATTTTATCACACTCAATGTAGAGGGGTCGAATTCGCCCACTCAATAAAGGGCTTAAATGGATACAAGCCCTTTTTTTTGTTTGACATTTGAGGAAGGTTTCATAATAATGCACCAGCCTATAACTTGATTTGAGAGGAGGGGACAAGCCTTGACTAAAGATGAATTAATCAGCGCTGTAATTAAAAGTTGTAAAGACGATGGACTGACCAAACGGTTGACGGGAGATGTAATCGATGCCGCCTTCGAAACTATCTCTAAAGCAATCAAGAAAGAGAAACGGTTTGCTTATCCTAGTTTTGGAACCTTTACGGTTAGAAGCCGGAAAGCAAGAAAAGGTCGGAATCCTCAGACTGGTGAGGAAATAAAGATTAAAGCCAGTAAAACAGTTGGCTTTAAACCAGCTCCTACTTTGAAAAGCTCCCTTTAATTCTTTCGTCAAAAAATTAAACCGCTCACCGGAAGGTGAGCGGTTTTTTTGTTTCCTCATTCCCTCTATTTAGAAGCATCCCTCTAAGGGGAAATCAACTTGCCAGTAAAACCCGACTGCTTGAGTTGCTGAAGTACCCAAGTTGCATTATCTGCCTTTTTAAACGCCCCCACTACCACACGGAAATGGGTTCCAGTCGTCTCATTATAGGAAACCAGCAGCAAACCCGATAATCCGGATTTCCGCAAAGATTCCAATAACATTCTGGCCTCTGTTAAAGAGCTAGCGTCTCCAACCTGCAAGGCAAAGGGGTACGGAATAGCCGTTGCATGACCCCCGAAAGGTTTTTTTCTCAATATCCGAACCACCCTTTGAGCCTGATCCCAATCTGAGAATCGTCCCACATAAGTTCGGTAAATCCGGATTTCCTTGGAAATTCTGACCGGAACCCCATAAGCATCAAATCCGTTTTCCCGCAATCGGTTGACCAACGAAACTGACGAAGGTTCATCTGCTTGACTGGATACATGAATGACGAAAGAAAGTTTAGTAGTCTTTTCCGTATTGATATGCGCTTTCAACTCCTCTGGGTTTGCCAAAGGTGTTGAATGAGCCGGTAGTTCGTAAAATTTTTCTGCGCGTATTTTCCAGCCCGAATCGGTGCGAGTCCACTCCAGTTCTTTCAGCCCCCGGCTCTTCAGAGTTCCTGAAGAAAATTCCTGTTCAAAAAATACCAGTGGACTCCCTTCTTTCAACAACAGAATTTTGGATGACGTTTCAATACGGGGTTCAGGATGCCGGGCAAGAAACCCTTTCTTCCTGATCTGAGACGGGTTTTCAGCTCCCAAACTCTGGTAATGAGCCAGATGACCTTCTATGTCCATATTTTCCCAGGTGGTCTGCCATCCCAGGACCTGCTCAAAAAGGCCTGCGTGGTCCTCCAGTCTTTCTGCAGGAAGTGGTATTTCAGCAATGTTTTTTTCCTGAACTTCCACCGTAACTGGAGTAGTACTTTTTGCAAGGTTCCACTCCACAGATTGACTTTTTAGAATACTTCTTGCTGTAGCCAGGTCAATAGCAGAAATATGCTCTTCCAGGTTTTCCAGATCCAGTTGCACCCCTTCCTGAATGCCGTTGATATTGCCAAATATGAATTTATCAATATTATGCATCCAGATCGCGACTGCAATCTGTGCCGGATGGTAATTGCCAACCTTGAGTTTTCTGGAAATCGCAACTAACCCCTCTCCTTTTTTTAAAACATACCCCTCATTTAGGGGAGGCATGCTTTGTACAGTTTCCGTAGCCGGTTTTTCCACCACTGGGAAATCCCCGGTATTCGAGGCAGCGGACGAAGCCGTTTCCGTCTTTACAACATCGGTCTGGACAGGGCTCATCGTTGTCAAATCAGGAAGGGGTCTGGGATGAGCCCAGATAACGCCTGAAAGACGCCTTCGGTGCATAGCCTGGCCCTTGGCAGGGACAGGGACAATTGCTTCAGGGGGCGCCTGCTCAGAGGCAACTTTTGGCTCTTCATTTGGAGTCTTTGACTCGGGGATTCCGGGAGGGCTTTCAGCTTCTGCCGCTACAGCCTGATCGGGGTCCTTTTCCAACACCTGCTTCATTTCCTTCTGTTGCATCTTCGCAGGCTGTGGAGTCTTTTCCTGATCACTCAGAGGTTCTTGAGGCTCCCGCCGAGGCTCATCATCGGATAATTTGGGAGATTTTTTTTTGCCCCCGCGAACATTCAAGGCCAGGCTTTGCTGAAAATCCACGGTTACCAAAAAATTTTCCAGTAAGGTTCCCCCGTTATGAGTTGCCCGAACCACAAGGTTGAACGAAGGAAAAAATAAGGGGTTACTGGAGCGAATTTGAACGGTTCTTCTCAGTCCTTCACCGGGTGGGACAAGACCCGCAACCAGAGCGTCGATAATATCCTGCCTGTCGAGTCCCAACCTCTTATAGTCACTCACATCCCCCAGACCCACTTCTACAGGTCCGTCAAAATCTAAATTAACTTCAAAAGAAGCATTAAATTTTTCTCCAAACTTACTTTGAACTTGAATCTCGCCAATGGAAAACGCAAAAACTTCAGGTGCTCCGGCTACCACCCAAAGAATTCCAACCAGCAAGACTCCATGTTTAGAAAAAAACTTCACCTCAATACCCCATTCTTTCTAACTCGCATATTGCATGAGAGGTTGTAAATCATCCCGGTGCCCCTCGGGGCACGGTGACATTTCTTCGCTCAATCTTCATGTCCCTCTTCAAAAAAGAAGGGTTCATTGAAGCTTCCACTCATATACTAATCGGATTATTCTACTTTTCAAAAAGGGAATATTGAAAACTTTTTTAGGAGTGCAATCAACCTTTGCGCTTTCGGCTCAGTTCTTTTTTCTCAAACTTCCTGAACTTTCCCCGGTTCGCGTCCTCCGGCATTCGGGTTTTGCGTTCATGCTGGTTATGCATCCAGTTTTTTTCAATATAGTGGCAGGATCGGCATTCCCGGGCTCTTTTAAAAACCGGGCGATTATAAAGGTCCCTAACCTTGGAAACATGCAGAGGGGGGTCAAAATCCTTATGAATATGGCAACTTTGGCAATACTCACCAATTATTTTATTGGCTTTCCCAGGACGAAGGTCTCCCTTAAACGCTTTCTCAACTTCAATGTTGGAACATCCAGAGAAGAACACAAGAAACAAGGCCATCAGGAAACCTTGCGTTACAAAAACGCAGGCTTTCCCGGAAAAGGCTTTTCTAAAAGGATGCATGAGTTCCTTAATTGTATCCATAGGGGTCATACTAAGTCGAGAGTAGTCCTGGCCAAACATCTGATTCGGAACTGCCCTAGATAGGCTGGAAACGGATTTTTCTGTAGTTTTTCAGAACTTTTCTGGAATAGCGTTGAGGAAGATAACCTTTGCGTAGAAACCGGCTCAACCGCGATGGACCCTGATTATAGGCTTCCAATGCAAGAGTCATATCCCCGAAACGGTCAACCATCTTGTTCAGGTAATAAGCCCCTAAGGCTATGTTCTGCCTGGGATCATACAGGGTGTGGGTTCCCCTCCATTTCAAACGGATCTCAGACGCTAACGCGATCGCCGTTGCCGGTTTCAACTGCATCAAGCCATGGGCATTCCGATTTGATCGCGCCTTGTTATAAAAAGAACTCTCGGTAATGATCAAGGCGGTAAGAAAAAGAGGGTCATATCCGTATTTCTTGCTCTCAGCCAAAATCCATTCAGGAATCAGCACAGCACTGCTTTCATCCAAACCCGTGTTATAATCAGCGATGATCAGGTGTATTTTTTCCCGGATCTGATTTTCATAGGCCATTTCAAATTGCAAGCGCGATTCTTTTGCCTTGTGGAATACACCCTCCTCCATCCGGCCTACTGCAGAAAAGAATGGCGATAATCCACTAACGTATTGGGGGGTTTTGCCCGTAAAGAACCCTGTAAACGCTAAAACCAGAAGAAGCGGGATTACAATCTGTTTTGTTTTGTAGAAGGTCATGCTCTCTTAACGGCTCAAAGATTTCAGATGTGAATAAATTAACTCGGGAACGCAGGCAGAACGTACAAACGAAAAGGCCGAAAAGCCTTATACAGGCAGGCAATGCCATTTGGGTCTCTTCGACCCTGACCCGATTATATTAGAGTGGTCGCGCTTTGTCAATTTAGCCTCAACTGGCTGTCCTGAGGAAATACCTTGCAATAGGATTAAGCATTTACTTTTTGCTACAGAGAAAATATAATATTTACATAAATATTTGATTTTTATAGCTTTATGAAAATATCCTGCCCGGATTGCCAAGCCAGTTACGATGTCGACCTCCCCGATTTGACCGAAAAAGGGGTCCAGCACGAGTGCGCCAAATGTCAGAGTAGTTTTCTAGTTATGCCAGAGGGAAGCCCGGTGAGGCACTCGGATTCTTCACTTCCTGACAGTTCCGAGGATAATGAGCCCGAAAACCAGGCACCTGGCGAGGATAACCTGGATGATATGCTGGACCAGTTGATTGATGAGGAGCAGGAGAACAGTGATGAAGGTGAAAACCCTTCTGACCCCGACCCCGAACTCGACAATATGCTCGATGACCTCATCAGCGGTGATGTACAGTCCGGTACCGAAGAGACCACCGGTGATTCTGAAGAAGGGCCGGAGCTCGACAATATGCTCGATGACCTCATCAGCGGTGATGTGCAATCCGGCACCGAAGAGACTACCGGTGATTCTGAAGAAGGGCCGGAGCTCGACAATATGCTCGATGACCTCATCAGCGGTGATGTGCAATCCGGCACCGAAGAGACTACCGATGATTCGGCGGCAGAACCAGAGCTCGACAATATGCTCGACGATCTCATCAGCGGTGATGTGCAATCCGGCACCGAAGAGACTACCGGTGATTCTGAAGAAGGGCCGGAGCTCGACAATATGCTCGACGATCTCATCAGCGGTGATGTGCAGTCCGGTACCGAAGAGACTGCCGATGATTCGGCGACAGAACCGGAACTCGACAATATGCTCGATGACCTCATCAGCGGTGATGTGCAGTCCGGCACCGAAGAGACTGCCGATGATTCGGCGACAGAACCGGAACTCGACAATATGCTCGATGACCTCATCAGCGATGAAAAACAAACCTCAACCGAGGCCGAAGAAACCCCATTAGATTTAGGTGATGGGGAGGAATCGGAATCAGACACTATGGCCGATGACACTACTAACGAAAAAACCGAGCCTGAGTCGTCAGAAACAGCGGAAGATAAAACTTCCGACAGTGACGATGATCTGGATGGACTTCTTGACGATATTCTTGGTGATGATGATGAGGAAACTGAGCAAGCCGAACCGTCCCCACCTGCCGCTGAAAAAGAAGTTCCCGAAACAGAAGCCAGTGTTGATGATATTCTAGGCGATATTCTGCCAGATTCTGAAACGGAAGAAACTGCTGAAGAAACCGCCGAAGAAACCGCTGAAGAAACTGCCGAAGAAACTGCCGAAGAAACTGCTGAAGAAACTGCTGAAGAAACCGCTGAAGAAACTGCCGAAGAAACTGCCGAAGAAACTGCTGAAGAAACTACCGAAGAATCAGCTGAAGAAACTGCTGAAGAAACTACCGAAGAATCAGCTGAAGAAGACAAGAGCGAAGAGGACATGTGGGCCGAAGCTTTTGCCGATCAGGATTCCACCGAAGAAGCCGCCGCAGAAACCACCGAAGAAACCACCGAAGAATCAGCCGAGGAAGATGAGGACGGTGAAGACGGTGAAACCGAAGAAGATGAGGACGATGAAGGCGAGGGAGATGAAGACGGTGAGACAGAAGAAGATGAAGACGATGAGGGCGAGGAAGATGCCGCCGCTGAATTAGGTATCTCTGAAGACGACTATCCTGAAGAAGATGGTGATGAAGACTATGAAGAGGATGAGGATGAGGAAGCTCGAATAAAAATTGGCCCCATATCCATTCCTGCCACTCGAACCGGAAAATTAATGCTGGCAGGAGGAGTGTTAGGACTATTCGTTACCGCTGGAGGAGCCTATTTTGCCTGGCAGACCTTTGCCCCTCCCGAATTAACTGAGATCGCAAAACCCGCAACAGAAGTTCCCGAAGGCTTGACCCCAAAACCGGACAAGGAACAAGCTCCAGCAGCAGTCCCGGAGAAAAAACCTGAAATGGCGGAAACCAAGGTGCAGGAACCTGAAAAATCCTCCAAACCGGCAATTCCCGGAGAAACCAAAGAAGATAAAAAATCAGATATCGCCAAGGAACTCGCAGAATCCGAAACTCTTTCGGTTTCAACAGAGACAATAGAGGATGAGAAGGCAGAGTCGGAAGGCCTGCGTGCCGCCTTGTCTCCCGAGGCCAAAATGATAAAACTTTCCACCATCATGCCAGTGGCTTTTGATGTCAATGATATTCGAGTTCTCAGTTTCACTCTGCAAATCACCTTCACGGATGAAGGCAGTGCCCGGGTTATGCAAAGCGCCCTGCCCCTGTTCGAAGAAGCAACTGTGCAAACCATAGAAAAATTTCTGTCAAAAAAATTCTACAACGATATTCTCTACGTTAAGGAAAAACTGGAAAAAAGGCTTCAAGTTGCATACAACAAGAAAATTGACAGTGATGGTCGGGTTAAGAAAATCAAGTTCGAGGATTTTGTAATCCAATAACAAAGCGGGTTTCAGGTTTCCTGCTCCCCGTACAACCTGGTGATTACTTCATCCTCGGAAGGTTCCTCTTTAACAATTCCCTCTTTAATTTTCCATAGCAGGTCCTGAATTCCTTCTCCGCTCAGAGACGAGATCAAAAAAACTGCAGGATTCAATTCGACCATGGATGCAGAAAGATCATGGAAGTTTTTCTGGGACTGAGGATCGTCCGCCTTGGTGGCCACCAGGATTTGGGGCTTTTGGGATAACGCTGGACTGAAATTTTTCAATTCTGCCTGGAGCTTGTGATAACGGCTCAAAAGTGCTTCCTGATCCGGGTCCGAAAAATCTATCAAATGAAGAAGCAAGCGGGTACGTTCGATATGTTTTAAAAACTGGTGCCCAAGACCTTTCCCCTCATGCGCCCCTTCAATTATCCCCGGGATATCTGCGGCAACAAAAGATGTCCCTTCTTCCAACCTCACCACACCCAGGTTGGGTACCAGAGTGGTAAAAGGATAATCGGCTATCTTAGGCCGAGCGTTGGATATCTTTGAGATGAGAGTGGACTTGCCAGCATTAGGAAACCCAATGATTCCCACATCAGCCAGAAGTTTGAGTTCGAGAAAAAGCTTCCTCTTCTCTCCCGGCCAACCTGTTTCGAATCTTTTCGGGGCACGCTGGGTGGAAGATTTAAAGCGGTAGTTTCCGCGCCCGCCATCGCCGCCACCGACACCGGAGAATTGCTGATGGGACTCTTTGAGATCCGCCAGCAGTTCTCCCGAATCCGCATCCTTGACCAGAGTTCCTGGCGGAAGGCGTATGACCAGGTCTTGTCCGCTTTTCCCTGTCATCTGCTGGCCTCGGCCTGCTTTTCCATGTTCCGCCTGATAGTTCTTCTGGTAGCGCAAGTCTATCAGGGTGGTGAGATTGGAGTCAGCCTCCAGCACCACATTTCCGCCCTTGCCTCCATCTCCACCATCAGGCCCCCCCAAGGGGACATACTTCTCCCTTCGGAAACTGCAACAGCCGTTTCCACCATCCCCCGCCTGCACGGTTATGGTCACCTGATCAATAAACATGGCAACAAGCCCTCACTTAAGAGGGCTTTTAATCGTCCGGATCTGAAGTATTTAGAGAATCCCGTTAAGGGTAAAATCGGGTGGGAATTGAGACGCGTTCAATTTTGTGGATAGACACTAATCTTTTGCGTTTTGCGGTCCCGATGCTCAAACTTGACCACACCCGCAATTTTGGAAAAAATCGTATAATCACTTCCCAATCCCACATTACTTCCGGGATGGAAGTGGGTACCGCGTTGGCGGACCAATATTTCCCCTGCTTTTACTGCCTGCCCTCCGAACCGTTTCACACCCAGCCTTTGGCCCCGGCTGTCGCGACCGTTTGAGGTACTACCTTGTCCCTTTTTATGTGCCATTATTTCCTCTGATTATGGAGCTGTAATTCCGGTAATTTTCAAGCGTGTCAAAGATTGGCGATGGCCATTCTTACGCCGGTAATTTTTTCTCCGATGTTTCTTAAAAACAATAATTTTCTTACCTCGCAATTGCTCGGTAACCTCACACGCCACAGAGCAACCCTTTACATATGGAGTACCAATCTTAATGGAATCACCCTCTCCACAAATAAGAACCTCTTCCAGATTAATGGTCTCTCCGACAGTGCCATCCAACTTTTCCACTTGGATGACATCGCCTTCTGACACCTTGTATTGCTTGCCACCCGTTTTAACCACTGCTATCATTTCCAATAACTCCTAAATATCTAACAATCTACAGAGCCCTCACTCAGAAAGCCCCACCCGTTCCGACATTGGGTAAAACGGCTATATTAGGGAAAAAATAGCCTCTTGTCAAGGAAACGCTCATCGACAGATGGGAATATATCCTGTAAGCTCGGGTTTGCTGTTTGTTCCTAATATATAATAGGTCGCAGGATAAATCCAACCCTTGGGAAACACATATGTCTTTGAAAGATAAAGAAAAGTGGGATGATAAATTCAGCACCGATGAATACATCACCGGGAAGGAACCAAGTCGCTGGCTGGAGGAAAACGCAGGGCTCCTGAATACCAGCGGAAAAGCCCTGGACATAGCAGGCGGAGAAGGAAGAAACTCCGTTTTTGTCGCCAGCAGGGGCTATGAGGTCACTTGTCTGGATATATCACAAAATGGATTGACCAAGGCCCGGGCCCTGGCCCATGAAAAAAAAGCTAAGATTACAACACTTCACGCCGATCTGGATAATAGTTCTCTCCTGGAAAATGAATACGATCTGGTTCTCTGCTTCAATTTCCTGGATCGCAATTTATTTTCAGGAATCCGCAAAACACTAAAATCTGGCGGATTGCTTTTCTACGAAACCTTTACTCTGGACTACCTGAAATACAGCAGTTTTAAAAGAGAGTGGGTTTTAGAGCTTAACGAATTGTTACAGGTATTTGGCGATTTTCGTATCTTGAGATATCAGGAAGTGGATGAAGATCCTCGGGCATTCGCTTCGCTGGTAGCACAAAAACCATAATGAACCACAGGCTTTTTGACTGGCGATTATGAGACATCACCTTTATCAAACTTTTATACTCATTTTGGTCTCAGGACTGATTTCGGGTTGCGCATCGACCAAGGAGAAAAAACTCCAAACCAAGGGGTTCACGCTCTCCTACAAGAACAAGTCGTCGGCAGATTCCACTGTCAGCAAGATGCAACTGAACCATCCCCTTAAAGTATCGGAAGCTGAAGTCAGAAATTATTTAAAATCCCTGGTGTTTGAAGAACTTTCTCTGTTCGGCAAGCAAAAACCTGTTTTTCTCTCCCACGATATTGACCGCATCGGACGCCTGCTCACGAAAGCCCTCCGGCGCGTTCCGAGCCGCAAAATCATCCACTATGAACTGGAAACTCCACGAGGAGCAACATCAGGAGATATTTTCGCCAGCAAGAAACACATCCACTGGCGGTTCGACTCCATAAAGGGGATGGGGTTTACCGGTCGAGCTAAAACCGGCTGGGGACATGTCAATTGGAGAATGGTGCCTCAGTCAGGGCAAAAGTATCAAGCGGTGCAAAAGCTTCTGGGAGACCAGGCCCAGGAGAACTGGATTTTTGCCGAACTGCAACCTTCCTCGAAGAAGCAAAAAAATGCCAGGCAGAAAAACCTTCGATCCGATCCATCCAAAAACCAAGCCACAGTTTCATCAAGCGAACCGGCAGATAACATGGACTCGCCCTCAAAGAATTCCAACCCGGATCTGGAAGAGAAGCTTGAGTTTCTGAGGGACTTGCATGAAAAAGAATTGATTGACGAAAAAGAATACGATCAGAAAAAGAAAGAGTTGCTCGACACCTATCTTTAATCCTGCCTTTTACAACTTTGAGCAATCCAAAAGAATCTTGTCGACCCTATCCATAAGATCGTTGCGCTCCTGATTAGTCGTGTCAATCTTCCTTTTGGTTTGAACAATCGTGGAATCCGGCAGATCTGTCCTGCGGACCTCATCTTCCAAATGCCAGAGTTTGATATTACGGAAAGCCAACTCGCTCACTGCTTCTCCCAACTCCTTGATTCCATCAGAGCACGAAACATTGGTATTGGTATACATCTTGATTTTTTCATCACGAATACGGACTTCCCCCTTGAGAGCCGCACCCAGAAAGCCATTGACCTCATTCGTCAGATCCTGCCTCTGACTGTCCGCCAGATCTCTTTTGGCTTTGAGTTCTTCCCGTTTCGAGGCTGAGATTTCTTCATCCCCTAACGCTTCATCCAGATGCCAGATGCGCAGATTTTTAATTGAAAGTTTATCAACCAGACTGCCTAAAGTTTCAGCCATATCAAGTACTTTAAAAAAGTGTTAACGATGCGTTTATAAATGCTCTCTGATTTTTTTCAAACTAACACACCCCATGCAGGGGTTCAACCTCAGCGACCAGCGTGACGCTGGACCCAATGGGAGGGGAAGCTCAAAAATTTTTCCCTGTTCTACTAAAGCTCAGTTTTTTACGATGCAGTTCAGACCATCTCGCACCGTTAACAGAACCGATTCGACCCGTTGGTCTTGCATGACCCGTTCATTGAACTGGTGGATCGCCCTGTCTGAATCGTCCTTCGGGTCCAGCACCCTGCCACTCCACAAAACATTATCCACAGCGATCAATCCGCCTTGGCGGATCAATGGCAGGATCGCCTCGTAATAATTGCTATAGTTCTCTTTATCCGCATCGATGAAGGCCATATCAAACGGACCGGTCAGCGTTTTAATAGATTCCAGCGCCGGACCCTCCAGCAGTGTTATTTTTTTTCCATGCGGACTTTCGGAAAAATATTTTCGCGCAAAAGCAATGGCTATGGGGTCCATTTCACAGGTCACCAATGTCCCCTCCTCCGGCAAAGCTTCCGCCATCGACAAAGCACTGTATCCACCAAAGGTACCTATTTCCAGAATGCGCCGAGCCCCAACCAGACGAGCCAGAAGTTTTAAAAACCGGGCCTCCACCCGGCCCGTCGTCATGTGGGGAATCTCCAGCTTTTCGTATGTTTCCTCCTCAAGCCTTCTTAAAAGCTCACCTTCTTCACTGGTGTGGTGGTAAGCATATTTTTCTATCTTTTCATCAACAATAAAATCCATAAATCCTCCCTCAGTTTTTCTAATACACCACAACCCCCTCATCCAGGATGCGCCAGGTATACCAGGTACCCACTGTTTCAAATGGATGCCATTTTTTTGCCAAAGTACGCATTCTTTCAGGAGTAGGCAGTGCCCTCATATTGTAAAGTTGTTTCAATCCGGCCCTGAATCCCAAATCCCCTACTGGCATAACATTCATCCGATTCAGGGAAAATATCAGAAACATCTCCGCAGTCCACCGACCAATACCATAGACTTCCGTTAACTGCCGAATGATTTCTTCATTCTCCAGATAAGCCATGCGATGTGGGCGAATGGTTCCATCGAGAAATTTTTCGCTGAGGTCTTTCACATACTTCACCTTCTGCCGCGACAGCCCCGCTTCCCGCAAATGATTGTCTGGCAGACGCTGTACCCTTTCGGCAGTGGCCCGGACACCGGGGAGAAGATTTTCAAAACGATGCGTAATCGTTTCCGCCGCTTTCGTCGAAATTTGTTGCGCGATGATGGCTTTGCACAGTACTAGAAAATAATTCCTGTTCCGGCTCAGCTTGAAAGCACCCACCCGGCGAATAACACCAGCTATCACCAGATCCCTCATATCAAAATGTTGCAGAATTACTTTTCTGCTTGGGAGTGGCATCTCGTTATCCTCTCCAGTCTACCTGAAGGGCTCTGACGCTTTTCAGATTTGGAGAAGCTTTAAGTTGATCCACTGCCTGATCGCTGAGCCGATTATGGTACAGGTCAAGGGTAATTAAACGAGGGAAGGCTTTTGAACGGCAAAGTAGTTCCACAGCACTATCTTCCAGGCCGTTTCCCGCCAGGGACAAAAGAGTCAGGTTCTGGAAGTTATCCGACTCGCATAACACCCGCAGTCCCTCCAGTCCCAAACCCGTCTTTTGCAGATAAAGTTCTCGCAGGCTTTGCAATTGAGATTCTCCTGCAAGAATCCGCGCGCCTGCCTGCCCTACCGAATTGAAATTGAGGTAAAGCATTTGCAAGTTGGCAAGAACTGCTGACTCGGTCAACGATTTCAAACCGTCAAGGCCAATCCGGTTACCCTGCAGAAAAAGTTTCCGCAGGTTGCCCAGAGAGGGAGAAACAGCTAACGATTGTACCGAGTAGCTCGTGAGTTTGTTATAGGCCAAAGAGAGAACCACCAGTTTCTCAAGCTGGGACGAGTTTGCCAGCACCTCCACTCCCTCGTTCCCGAATTCATTTTTGTCCAGCCACAACTCCTTAACCTTGCGGATTCCGTCATAGGTCAAAAGGTCCTCAACATCTTCCAGGAGAACTTCCTGATCAATGAGGTCGAGTTTATAGATCGCCTTTTCGCTATTTTCAATCTCGGCACTGGCCTCAGCCTCGCTCCAGACCATCGCGGTGGCGTCATCCGGCTCATCAGACAGAACCGTCAAGCTGTTTGTAACCAGGCTTTCAAAAAGGGGGCTCATCATAGCCACACCTGCCCTTTAAAAAAAGCAATGATTTCATGAGCCGTTTCTCCGGGTTTGCGGGTGGTGGTGTCACAGATAAAATCCGCACAGGACTGGTATTTTTCATGCCGGTCGGCAAGAATCTTTTTTTGCTCTTCCTCGAAACTGAGACCCTCAACCAGAGCAGGCCGATTGGGGTCTTTTTTAATTCTCCGGGTGATCGCAGACAAGCTCGCCGTAAGCAAAACGCATTTCCCCGCTTTCTTCAAGAGGACCCTATTTTTGTCATCCAACACCACTCCCCCACCACAGTCAATGACACTATCCAAAGCCTCCCCGGTAACCTGACTGACAATATCAGACTCTAGTTTACGAAAGGCCGGCCACCCTTCCTGCTGCACAATTTCAGGGATGGATTTCCCGGCGGTCTGGGCAACCAGATCATCGATGCGATACAATTTTCTCTTCAATTCTTTGGAAAGAATTTTTGCAATCACTGATTTTCCAGTTCCTCTATAACCCAGCATGACAATATTCAACGATCTGTACCCCGCAATAGTTAAAATCCCCGTTAGAGATGCCCTTAAATGACGCAAAAAGAGTAAAGGAATATTTCTGCCGATGCAAACGAAACCTCTATGATATACTCAGGTCTTCTTGGGAAACCGGTTTTTCACATTCTCTTTGACCAACCATTTTAAGGGAAGGGACAAATGGTGAAAAAATTAATTGTTTTAGCTATTTTGGCTGTAAGTATTTTTATTCAGACACCTGGAGTCTGGGCTGAAGAGGATGAACTGACTCAGAAAAAAAGAGCCCTGTGTGAAGAAGGCAATTCTACCGCCTGCTTTCAATTGGGGGAACGCTATCGCGTTATTGAGCAAGACATGAAAACAGCCCTGGATTTTTACATCACGGCCTGTGACGGGGGCTATATGACCGGGTGCACTAATGGTGGCATTCTCCTGGTCATGAAAGGAACGCCTTATAGCAAGGAATTCAAGCAGGCACGAAAAATGTTTACCAAAGCCTGCGATGCGGGTGAGGACCCTTCCTGCTTCAACATGGGGAGCTTGTACTATAAGGAAGGACGCCAGAAAAAATCTCTACAGTATTATCTGAAAGCCTGTGACATGGGCAACCAGAGCGGATGCGCAAAACACAAGAGGTTGTCCCGCTAAACAACATGCAAAACAAGACCAAGAACTGGGAGGAACTGTGTAACGACGGTGAAAACTATGGCGGTGAAGGAAAAAGCCTTTCACCAAAAGAAAAAATCCTGTTCGAAAGCATTAAAGACAAAAAAGTTCTTAAAATCCAGGATGCCTACCTGTTTTCCAAAACCGGTAAAATTGAGGAAGGTCACGGCCCTCAGCTGGCCGAAATGATCGCTAACTTCCAGTTCATCAAAACCATCTCCAGCGTAATTCTCACCCATAATCATCTTGGCGCGGAGGGAATAAAAATTCTCGCCGAGTCCCAGTTCCTTCCTAAAATCAAGGACCTTCATTTAGGTTCCAACAACCTTGGCGATGAAGGCGCTAAAATCATCGCCCAGGCAGAAGTTTTCTCAGAATTGGTGACTCTGAACCTGGAATGCAACGGCATCACCGCCGAGGGAGCCAAAGCCCTGGCCCAATCTTCTGTGCTGACAAAAGTTGAATACCTGAACCTGGTTGATAACCGGGTCGGCAATGAAGGTGCTTTGGCTATCGCCAATTCAGACAATTTCAGCAACCTGACCTATCTGCACCTGGGGGGCAATCGGGTTAAATCTGAAGAAGCCAAAGCGGCTTTAAAAAATTCCCCGAAACTCAGCAAGCTGGAAAAACTTAAAGTTTTCTAGTTATCGCGGCGGAGCGTTTAGATGGAGTTAGGGTCATCGGGGCGAAGCAGTTCCGGCCGGGAATAATTAACCAGTCCGGGGTCGCTCTCTACGCCTTCTTTAAGCACAAGAGTTTTGAGACCGGTCAGAATTTTGCTTTCATAGATCGCTTTCGCCCCCTCGACTCCAAAGTAGTTCCGGCCAACATAAAGATGTGTCAACCCACCCAGCGAGGCAGATTCCCCCAGGACTTTTGCGCCTTCATCGCCGAACATATTTTGCGAAAGCTTCAAAACCTTGAGAGCCTTCCATTTCGGAGCCGAAACAAGCACCTTCAATCCCTCATCCTTCAACTTGTTTGAGGTAAAATCCAGTTCCTGCAATTGGTCCATAAGGCTTCCCGCAACCATTTCTTTCAGAGCTTCAAGATCAATATAACCACGCTCCATTTCCAGCTTCTTCAGTCCGGGAAAAGAAGTTGTCTCCCCAAGGGCTTTGGCCGTTTCGTTGCCAACCTCATTCCACCCTATGTCCAAAGACTCCAAATTGGGAAAATTTTTCGAGCGCATGAAATCTGCCACAGAGGAATCCGTAAGGCGGTTATCAGAAAGGACCAGTGTTTTCAAATTCTTCATCTTGATCTCGTTGGAGCAAGCGACATCTACCAACCCCTGCCCTACCAGGAAATTAATTCCTAGATAAAGCTCCTCAATTTGCGCGAGGTTTTCCGACTCAAAAAGAACGGGCAAGGCATCGTCATTAATCTGGTTGTCCGCGAGATCAAGAATGCGAACCTTTTTCAATCCATGATAATTACAGATGATTGTTACATCATCGTTGGCAATATATTTGCCCGAAAGTTTGAGCACGTTCGGGTCTTGTGCCAGCAAGGGCTGAAGAGTTTCCTCCCACTTTGCCGTTTTCTCCTCAAATGAAGGTTCGTGCTCTTCGTACTCCGAATTCCCACCTCGTTCGATACCCATTAATTTCTCCTGAATGCTTGCAAAAAACGGCTCCCTTTATACAGCGTGAGCACTCTCCATACTAACAGCTTGCCTTTCTCCTGCTAAACGGAAAACGGACTCATCACAAAAACAAAAATAACTCATTAATTTTCAACACATTAATGCGTTTGTCCCGCAACTGGAAAGCCCGACACGCCTCCCTCAAGAGAAACAAAAGATTAAAAAAAATTAATCCCAGATTAACAGGCCTTTAATCTTGGTCCCATACAATGCAATAGAAATGATTAAAGAGTCCAGTCAGCCGTCACGGCCCTGGCGGAAAATGGGAGGGATAACAGATGGAAACATTTAAAACAATCGATATACGTGGGCTTTCATTTTTCAGCGCACTGCAATTGGCGTCACAAGAGTTCGACCGCATCAAAAAGAATGGGATTTTGGAACTCATTGTTGATAAAAAAAGAAATATTACGGATGCCTTATCCAGATGGGCCCAAAATCAGGGATATAAAATTTCGGATATCGAGGACGACCCCCGAATGGTGCGGCTGTTCATTCACAAGAGTTCTCGAGCCATAAAAGCTTAGCGAAAAACCTAAACGATAAACACAGGCTATTTCAGGCCTTTCAGATTTCAGTCTCCTCCTCTAGATAGAAATCTCAAGCCTGGGATAGCCTGTGTTTTTTTGGGTCCCACCTACTTCAGTTTTTCCGGATGATTTTTTTCATAAATAATTCTCATCCCATCCAAAGTTAAAAATGGATCCAGCGTGTCGATGACCGTTGTTTTCGAAGCAATCCATTCAACGATCCCCCCAGTAGCCACCACTTGCGCATTTTGCCCCAGTTCCGCTTTAATTTGTTTAACCAGGTTTTCAATCATTCCCGTAAAACCATGGACTGCACCGGAACGGATACTTTCTCCCGTAGACTTCCCAATCACATTTTCCGGAACCAGCATATCGATTCTGGGCAATTTGGCGGCGTGTTTAAATAGGGCCTCCAGTGAAATCTGAACACCTGGGAAAATGACTCCTCCCATGTATTCCCCTTTCCGGGATACGACATCGAAGGTCGTGGCGGTGCCAAAGTCCACAATGATCAACGGCCCACCATATTTTTCGAATGCCGCTACCGAATTGACTATCCGGTCGGCACCCACTTCAGCAGGGTTGTTGTAAAGGATGGAAATTCCAGTTTTAATACCCGGCCCCACTACCATAGGCTCACAGGAAAAATATTTTCGCGCCATGTCCTGCAGGATAGGAACCAAAGGCGGAACGACACAAGCAATAACAATGTCATCAATTCCATCTACTTCAACATTGCTCGATTGGATGAATTCCTTGAACAAAACCCAGTATTCATCTGCAGTACGGTTCCATTCCGTTCGAATTCGCCAGTGAGAAAGAAGTTTTTCACCGGAAAACAAACCGATCACATTATTGGAATTACCGACATCAATGACTAATAGCATAATTAAACCAATAAAATATTTTTGGGACCCTGCGAAAATAGCAGAGCCTGCAAATTATAACAACTATCAAAATTCGTTCTACTTCCAAGCAGGCAAATCAAATCACCCCAGCCCCTCTTTAAAAAAGAGGGGTCCATTGAAGCTCCCCCTTCCACGAAGTACCCGTGCCGGGCACGAAGGCTAATGGCCAAACATAACTAGCTCAGCATAACAAACCAAACCCCCTTTATCTCCCTTGTCAGGGAGAACATTAAAAGTATTGCGCTTGAGGGCTTGGCCTGCTTGACGGGCAATGCAGTACTGGCCCCACGCCTAGTGGTGGGTCCAGCCCTGCAATTGCATGCACCCCAGATACCCGGCGTGTTCCCCTTCGAACCCCAGTTCACGGCCCTGGATTTTGTGGCTGAACTTATCCTTGTTCGCCGTACACTTTTTGGAGTCTGCGCGGAATTCCTGCTCTCCCTTGCCACTGTCCTCATTAGCAAAATCTTCGAACTTGCGGTCTTCGGAGCAACCGACCGACAAAATAAAAATCAAAATCAACCCAATACGCATCATTTGGTTTTCTTCCCTTTATACTTTTTCAAACGGGTAGGAAAATCATATTTCCTTAGCTCAAACAGGGCTGGAAGCATGAACAAGGCACAAAGCGTACAGGTTATTATTCCCAACTCTACCACTGTGGCAATGGACTTGATCCCGTCATGATGTGCAATATTCAAACTGGTATAACCTGCCAAACTGGTCAAGGCCGATAATATTATGGCACTTCCTGTCTCCTGTAGTGACTTGAGCGATGCACCCTTGGAATAATCCAGTATATGGTGGCTGAGATAAATGCAGTGATCTATCATGATTCCCACGATGGAAGGGAGCATGACAATATTGATGAAATTTAATTTCACATTAAAAACGGACATAAGCGCACCGGTCAAAGCCAGACCTGTAAAAAGGGGCAGGAAAGTAATGACCGCCAAACGAATACTACAAAGGTCCACCACAAGAATGAGAAAAACCAATGCGAAAGCAATGCCCATCGCCGTTGGCCCCTTTTCCTTGACCCAGTCCAGAATTTCCGCCGCTATCAGGTTTTCATTTAAAACAGAAACCTTGATATTTTCTTCCGCCATCATGCGCTTCAATTCCACCACTTCTTTTTTCAACTGGTAAATGTTTTCGACACGAAAAAAGTTTTTATCTGCGGGAGAAAGCAACAAAACCAGATAATCATCTTCAGCGCGGAGTTTTTTCTTCAAATTATCAGGTATTTGCTTTTCGTCAAACGGCTCGACATTTACCAGCTTTTTAAAATTTTCGTACCGGTCATTCCCCAGTGAGAACTTGATAATATCCATATTGTCATAAACCAGCTTTCGAATTCTGGTGATCACATCCTTCTTCGACTCATATTCCTCACGACTGAACATATTTAAAGAATACTTGGTCCCTATGATGGTCTGGTCTCCACTCCTGCGTTTGATTTTCTCCAGGGCCGTATGGATTTCAAACAGGTCTTCCTTTTCAGGTGTCAGGATCAAAGTAGGGGAAAAAGCAAAACCAAAATCATCCGTGGCAACTGTCTCATATTCGCTAGCTGGGGACTCTCCCTTGAGTTTCTGGAAATCATATTCAAAGCTGATTCCGGGAAGAAGGAACAAACTCGCAACCATTAAAAGGAGAAACAGGGTAGACAGGAAGTAAGGCGTGGTGGAATACAGGTTGGAAATTTTAAAAGTGAACAACCTGGGTCGAGGTTTCCTCAACCAGTGGATCTTGTCATAAAACAATGCTTGCGCTGGAAAAATAAAATAATAGCTCAAAAAAGCGCAGATGATACCCAGCGTAGCGATTTTCCCGAACTCTGAAAACCCCGGAAAATCTGAAAAACTCAAAATCGAAAAAACACTTATCGTTGTCAGCATCGCTATAAGCCCTGACCGCCCCACCTGGGTCACAACCAGTTCTGCCGCGTCGGCAATGGTTTTTCCTTTGAGGAGCTCCTGCTTGAAACGAATATAAAGATGGATCCCGTAATCGATCCCCAACCCCATCAAAATAGCCACCAGAAAACCGGAAATCACATTCAAGTGCCCGATGAACAGACGCGTTAACGCGAACGTATAAGTCAATGACAACAATAGAGGGAAAATGATGAGCGGTATGGAAAACCAGGATCGGGTGTAGATAAGAATAATACAACTTGCCAGCAGGGCCGCGAGCACCGCTGACTTCTTGAGATCATTTTCGATAAACTGGTTTTCTTCAAGCCGCACAACCAGCGAGCCGGTAAGATTGATGACCAGATCCGGGATATCCTTTTCAAGTCCTGTATGGTCAATCGCCTCTTGAACAAGCCGGATATATTGCTCTGTAAAATCTGTGTCGGTAACCGTCCCCTTTGGTTTGACAAAGATATAATAATTCTTCTTCCGCTTTCCCCTATGATAGGGGTTAATGTCTTCAAAGATATGATAGCGATCGGCAAGCGTTTGAAGCTTGATCGGATTGAACAGTTCATCTTCCCCAAAAAACCCGCCGAACTGACCCCGGGCATAGTCAACCGCTTCCTCGACCAGAGATTCCAGACGAAGCAAATCTGCTCTGGGTACTAGCAGGAGCTGGCGGTTATTTAAAAACTCTTCGGGTATTTTAGAATCCACAAAGTGGGTTCCGGGTACTTTCTTCAAAGCCCGGGCAAGTTTGCCAATCACTTCGGGAGCCTGAAAGGGATTCAGTTGTTCCAGAACAACCACCAGAGGGCCCGACCCTCCGGTTTTGTCAACAACTTCATTAAATTCTTTTATTAACGGTAAATCCTGAGGAAGAAGGTTGTCCATCCTGGGGTTGAAGGTCAAGCCACTAGCCCAATAAATGGACACCCCGCTTAAAAGGATTGCCAGAACCAGCAAGGTCCCAGGGTATCGGCTGGTAATTTTTTTGAAACACCAAGCAAGAACTGTTTTCATACGCGAAGCATTGAAGGCGAGGGAGAAAAAATCAAAAAACTTTTAATCAGAAAAATGAACCTGCTATTCAAACTTGTTTCTACCTCTATTGCGCGCCACATTGGTCTCCCTGGCGGCTTTGATCACTGCGGCGGACACATTCTCGACCACCTTGGTATCAAACACGCTTGGAATAATGTATTCCGGTTGCAAATGGTCATGGGCAATACAATCCGCTATCGCATGAGCCGCGGCCATTTTCATTTCCTCATTGATATGTGTGGCCATGCAATCCAACGCACCCTTGAAAAGACCGGGAAAGCATAAAACATTATTGATCTGGTTGGGGTAGTCACTTCGGCCTGTTGCCATGACCGCCACATGCGGCCCAGCCTCTTCAGGCAAGATTTCTGGAGTCGGATTGGCCATTGCATAGACAATTGGATCTTTGGCCATTTTTTTAACATCCTCAACACTCAGTTGACGGGGACCCGAAACCCCCAGAAACACATCGGCCCCGGCAATGACTTCCTGCAAACTGCCTTTCAGCCCATCGGGGTTGGTGTTGTCCGCAAACCATTGCTTGGCCTCGTTGAGGTCACTCCGTGATTTATGAATAGCCCCTTTTCGGTCGCAGGCAATGACATTATCCACTTTCAGTTGCTTGATCATTTTAGTACAGGCCGTCCCTGCCGCCCCGGCACCCAGAACCACAACCTTGATGTCCTCAGCTTTTTTTCCTAAAAGCTTCAAGGAATTGATCAATGCCGAGGAGACCACTACCGCCGTTCCGTGCTGGTCATCATGGAAAACCGGAATATCCAGTTCCTCCTGCAACCTTCTTTCAATCTCAAAACAGTGAGGTGCCGCAATATCCTCAAGGTTGATCCCGCCAAAACCAGGCGCAATGGCTCGGACAGCGGCAACCACCTCATCAACACCTTTGGCATCCAGACATATGGGAAAAGCATCGACCCCGGCGAATTCCTTAAACAACATCGCCTTACCTTCCATCACCGGCATCGCGGCATGCGGCCCGATATCGCCCAACCCAAGAACTGCTGTGCCATCAGTCACAATCGCAACCATGTTGCGTTTAATCGTTAGCTTGTACACCTCTTCCGGATTCTGATGAATCGCAGTACAAATCCGACCCACACCAGGAGTGTAGGCCATGGAAAGGTCGTCCCGCGTTTTCAGAGTTTGTCGGCTGGTGACTTCTATCTTCCCCCCCAAGTGCATAAGAAACGTGCGATCAGAAAAATGAACAACTTCTACGCCCTCCACCGTTTTCAATGCCGCAATAATTTCCTCACCATGCTCCGACCCTGACGTATAAATGCTGAAGTCCCGGATAGAGGCCCCTCCAGAAAGAGGGCGAACCAGATCTATCGCCCCGATATGCCCGTTGAGTTCCGCAACGCGGCTTGTTACCCGGGACAGCCCCTGGCCTTCGATTTTCAAACGCACAATAATGCTATCTCCTGCATTGGGTGTGAAGGCACTTTTTGTCATGGTCTCACCTCTGGTTTTTGAGTTGGCGAATAAAACCGTTCATTCAATACTGTACTCACAACCTTTTTCCCTTTTGGCCCGGATCATAAGGAGACATAGGGTTTTATAACTGAAAACCTAGCCTACCATATTATCACCGATTTCCAGCACCCTACAAGGTTGCAAACCAACACTAAATACCCTACTCTGTCACCCGAAATCCTGGGCAACGCTTTTCTGGAAACAGAAAAGGAGGGCCTTGGCTTTTTGGTCAGAGTGACCCATGATATTCCAGAATAGCTCCCCCGATTTCCCAATGCCTCAACCTGCGATATCCTAGAGATGAAATCTAAAGAAGCGGTTTTTCAATCAACTCATTCACAACGCGCACCCTGCGAATGCTGTGGCGATACGCATTTCCACCCTGTACTTTACCGGGAAGACGGCTCTCTCATTGTTCGTTGCGCAAGTTGCCAACTCGAATTTGTCAATCCCCTGCCCGACTCCACTACCATGCAAAATTTTTATCGGTCGGAGATGGTCAGCGAAAATCCGAGTCAGGGATATTTTTCACAATATATCCTTGAACGACAAAAAAGAGAGAAGTCCTTTGCAAAACTTTATCACGCGCGGTTAGAGCTTATCGAAACTTTTAAACCCGGCAAAGGAAACCTGCTGGACTTGGGGTGCGGGGCCGGATTTTTTGTAAAACGCGCAATGGATAGAGGATGGAAAGGGCACGGACTGGAAATGCTACCTGAATATGTTCAGTATGCGCATGAGAACCTCGGCCTTCCACAGGTACACCAGGGATCACTGGAGGACTCTCTGCCTTTTCAACCCGAAACTTTCGATGTTGTGACAATGTGGGACCTGATTGAACATCTCAGGCATCCTTTGGCTTGTCTCGAAAAAATCAATCGGGCCACAAAACCTGGAGGGCTTTTGGTAATCTGGACCCCCAATGTTAAAAATGCGATTTTTGTTAAAGAACAATGGTTGAGTTATGGGATAAAACAACATATTTATTTTTTTTCGCAAAATTCTCTGGAACAACTTTTACAGAAGGCCGGCTTCAAAATTGACTATATAAAAACCAACAAGGCCAAAAAAGGCCTTTTCAATCGTAGCGGCACCGAACCCTTCCAGGAAGGAAACAAGCCGGAAGACAAACTCGGAAAGCTATGGTTCTCCGTCAAGCGCGACCTTAAAAATACCATCAATCCGCTAACCTATTTCGGCCCCCTGTTTGATCTGGCGGGATACGGGTTCAACCTGTTCATCATCGCGTCGAAAACCAGTGAGGGTGCGTAAGCCCGTATTCCAGTCAATTCCAAACAAAAATTCAGGGCCAGGCAAAAACTACCGCATTAAATATGGAAAAGGTTCTCATAATTAGCTCTAGTGGAATGGGAGACTGCCTTTGGGGAACTCCGGGTATCCGGGCCTTGAAGAAGACCTTCCCTGAAGTGGAAATTGACCTGGTTGTGAACAGGGCATGGAAACCTTTATTCGAATTTAATCCCTACCTGAATAAAATTTTTGCATATCGGGAGCAATGGTACCGACAACCTTTCCTGGGAATTCAATTATTGGGTCGGCATTATGACGCAATTTTTATTTTTCACGCCAACCGCAATTTTAAACGGCTGTTGCCCTGGTTTCGTTCCTTGCCCGTCTGGTGCCACCAGAATCTGGACTGGATACCCGAATCACACCGCGTAAAAATTGACATCCCCGTTCATGGAATAGAGAGAAGATCGATCATGCTGGAAAAACTTGGCGTGAAGCCGGACGGTGGACAGATGGAAATATTTTTTGACCAGAACACTCTGGATGAGTCGCAACAAATTTTGAGAGACCATGGTTTCAGTCCCGGCAAGTATATTTATTTGAATTTGGGTGCCGCAGTAGAAGGTCGGCGATGGATGGTAGATCGTTTCACTGAGCTTGCAAAACGAATTCTCGAGACAACATCCTGGAATATAGTTCTAGGAGGAGGACCCGATGAAAAAGGACGCGGCCTCACTATTTTGGGTCAACTTGATAACTCACGAGTGATGGAAGTCTGTAGTCAGTCTATTCTGGTGAACGCCAGCATTATCTCGAAGGCCAGACTCATGGTAACTTCCGACACGGGGCCTATGCATATCGGGTTTGCCGTGAGAACTCCGGTTGTGGCGCTTTTCGGAACCATTTGTCCAATTGGTTCCGGTCCGCACGAAATTCCCGACAGTTTATGCAGAGTCATAAATTTTGACAGAGAAGAGGTTGAGGGACCAGATCCGGGGGAATTCCATTTCAGGAGCATTACAGTGGACAAGGTTTGGGAGCAGGTAGAAAAACTGCTGGCAGAAAATTCGTAGCATTTGATGAAATTTGACAAAAAAAAGCCGGCAGAGAAAAATCTCTACCGGCTTTTAATCTCAAACAAAATTTATTTGGGTATCACTTTGGATGCTTGAGGCCCCTTTTGACCCATGCTCTTCTCGAACTCGACTGCCTGGCCCTCTGTGAGAGTCTTAAAGCCGTCCCCCTGAATTTCAGAAAAATGGACGAAACAATCTTCCCCATCGCTAGACTCGATAAACCCATAACCCTTACTATCGTTAAACCATTTTACTTTTCCTTCTGCCATGACAGTTCCCCTCCAACATTTTTAGCGGCAAGGCCAATTAAGTCCCCCAACAAACCTTCCCAATTTTCACTTGGGCCCGAATCTCAGCTAAGCTTTTTTAGAGAGCAAAACCAGAACAAGCCTTTAACCCGTTACGCTGACAAATCAATTTATAAGGTTCATAAATCGCTTCACACTGACACACGTAACCCTATTATTAGGCGCGAATTATAGCACCAAAACCATTTCGAGCCTAACTTTAAGGAACGTCAAGTCCAATTACAAAATGACCTGAGACAAAATATTCACTGGAGGTGTCCCTTTAATTAGGTAGTTCCGTCAAAGGTGAAAAATAATAGACTAAATTTCAAATACTTGAAGAGCCACTAATAAAAGAAAACGGGGGCAACGATCCATACTATCCGCCTGCTTCCGGTGCTCCGGAAAGTCCCACTAAGTTTCATCGGGGACCCACTTTTCTTCTGACAGGCTCTGCTTTTGGGCAGAAGTCAGAAATAAAAGCACCAGATAACCCGACCCCACCATGGGAATCAGAAAGCAAAGATGTTGCAGAAGGGCCAGACTTAAAGCAGATTCAGAGGAAAGTCCGTAAAATTGGTAGGCTAGGAAAGCCGTTCCTTCGTAGATGCCAAAGTTCCCGGGAGTAACAGGCAAAACCGTCGCCAGATTCAAAGCACCCATGACCAGTATGGGAGCCCAGAAAGGCAGGTCAAGGCCCAGGCTTTTTTGGACCGCCCAAATTCCCAGGGTTTGGGCAAACATCATTAAAAAAGCCAGCAGAAGACCAAAACTGAAAATTCGCACATCCCTTAAAATTTCCAGATGAACAGACCAGCGTGATACAAACCTTCTGACCTTGCCCATAAAGGATACGGTGTCTTCTTTAATGCGCGGTTGCTTATGGGCAAGGTAAAACATGATTGCCGCAAAAAATCCAATAACGAATACAAATACCAGAATCCCCTGCCTCATTGGCTCCGGCAGAGGAACAAAAATTGCCACCAAGGTCAGAACAAAAATTTTAGCGAAACCTTCCATGAGTTGATCAAGCGCCAATACCGACAAGGCTATCGAGTGCCCCACCTCAGCTCTTCGGGCCAAAGCCATGACCCCCACCGCATGCCCTCCTGGGAAGGGAATGGTATTGCAGGATGTCGACATATAAGAGTTGGCTTGAAATATCCTGGAAAAAGGAACTGAACATTTTTCTGGCAGGAGTAAACGCCAGAGT
>Ga0233428_1000974_pt1 | contig 34003 bp, 24 predicted proteins | sample SI_118_April2016_4_FD_179890 | JGI IMG/M metagenome (GOLD analysis project Ga0233428, IMG submission 179890) | Seawater microbial communities from Saanich Inlet, British Columbia, Canada - SI_118_April2016_120_MG | ecosystem: Environmental > Aquatic > Marine > Inlet | place: Canada: British... | reverse complement strand
CGCCAGATCGGTCTCGAGCCAGCGCATCTGCTCTTCGGCAGCGGGCAACGTGCTGTTGAGGATCTGGGAATTCACGATGACGAAATGACACGGCCCGCGATCGAAACTGTGCCAGCTCGGCCCGAAGCGTTGGTAATACCATTCGAGGGAGTCTTCGGTCACGGGAGGCTGGAACATCGTGGGATCCGGTTTGTCACCGATGTCCATATTGCCCGCCGCAAAGATCGGCTCAAGACCCAGGGCCCCGATCCGTTCCATCGCCGCCTCGCGCGAGGAGGCGTGGTGAGCGTGAATCGGCGGCTCTTCCGAAAGATCACCCAGATGGATTAGCAGTTCGGCCTGCAGCCTCGCGGCGCACTCAAAGGCCCACGCCGCGCGTGCCGGCCACTGGCGCACGGAGTCGAACTCGATGGCATACGCCTCTGCGTCGAGGATGAAATGCGTGTCGCTGATGACGACGAACTCAAACAGCGCAGGAGGAAGCAAGGCTCGGTCGATGTCCATCACTGACTGAATTCCCTACGTCGTCCTGAGGTTGTCGACGGCGAACCGCAGGTAACGATTCGTCGGTTCGCTGGCACAATCTACCTCGTATGTCATCGCCTTCGAGAGAAGCTGCTCCTCTTCCTGCAGCTTGCCCTCGATCTCGAAACCATGGGTGACGTGGATCGGTGACGTCGCCGCTGATTCCAGGCAGTGAGCGTAGATCCAGATCTGGTTGAGTCCGGGATCACCGATGTACTTCAGATAGACCGTCGCCATCGGCGCATCGAGGATGGCCTCACCATCCATCCCGGTGTGCCAGAAATCAACCCACTCGGGTACTGTGGCGTGGCAGATCTCCTGCCACGGACCATCCGGTCCATCGACACTGTAGTGGACGGCATTGCGATTGGTTGCTGCCTCATGGCCCAAGTGCGTGTGGAAGTAACCACCGGCCGTCAGCCATTGGATGCGGGTCCCCGGTTCTGCATCGACGCGCAGGACCACCTCACCGCGAATCTTGGCCTCTTCTCGCAGTGGCTGGTAGTCGCCGTGCAGGCTCACCAGATACCGTTCCAGTTTGGCCGGATCTCGCAGGTTGAGACGGATTTCCTTCACCGTCGTGTGATAGCCGTGGCGATCGCCTGTCTCATAGCGGAACGTGTTGTTCCCCTTCGTCAGGCGAGGCAGAGAGGGTGGCGACAGTTGCGTCCACGTCGTGAGGCTGAATTCATCCAGGCCACTGCCGGCAGGCAGATCGAACCTCACCAGATAGTCATAGTGGTCAACGACCTGGGGTGTCAGGTCGATCGTCGTGACATCCTTCCCCGTGGTGCCGCCGACGGTCTGCCACGTGAAGCCATCGTCGACGGAGACACAAACCGTCGTCGGGCCGAGCGATTGATACGTGAGGATCGCCGCGCCATGGATCTTCGATGGTGGTCCGATCTGGTCAACCTCACCAACGATGATGTAGGGTGTGTGCACGGCGAAACTGACGAAGCCGTCCTCCGCCGCTTCCACACCACGCTGGGTAAGGGCGACCCCTTCCATTTCGTGTGCGCCCTGCTCCAGATCAGCGAAGCCTTCGCGTAATCTCGGCGTGTAGACCCACTCGCCATTCCCATGGGTCCACTTCGACCAACCCGGATGTTTAGATTTCAGACCTCGAGGATCCGCTTCGAAGCGGCGACGCAGGAAATCCATGTTGAACCCTCCTGCCGTCGGCCACGGATGGAACCAACGTCCCTGTGGATCCCAATACCGCGTGAGAGACTCTCCCGGACGCAGGACGAAGTCCATCGTGTGCCCATTCTTGTGCCAGGCGAAGAGCCGTTCCAGTCGGCAACGGGCGAAACTCTCGAACATGGCCGGCTTGTCATCGAGTGGATAGAATGGTTCCACAGCGACCGGTGGATCTGTCCACAGGCTGCGCTCGCTGCATGCTTCCTCGAGATTGGCGACGCTGCCATCGGCCTTGAAGAGCAACCCACGCAAATCGACATCGAAGTAGTGCCATGCGTCATCGTAGAACACCTCGGTGACGCAGTGGTGATTCTCCTTCATGCGAATGATGCGTGAGTCGGCGAAGCCGGCATGAGTGAAGACGCCATCGAGGGTCGGACTCAACAGGCCGCAATAACCGTGGCCATGGACATTGAGGACTTTGCTGACATCACGCTCGTCGTAGAAAGCGTATTCAGGACCCGGGTCATCGTCTTCGTAGATTCCCTGGACGGGGAACAGACCCGTCTTCCGATCGGTTATGTAGCGCCAGATTGCCACGGCCTTCTCGGCAGGTGGCAGGTCGCGCCAGCCTGAGAAATTGGCAAAGCGCCCAACATCGGTGTAATCAGGTTGCAGATCAGTTGTTACGCGTGGTGAGAACACGCTCATCGTTGTCTTCCTCTGCTAAGTCTTGTCAGGTCATGTTATCGACGACAGGCCTCGCTGGAAAGGGAAGGGCCCTCACGCCCGACGGGCACAAGCGGATTGCCATCAGTCGGCAAGACCCCGGGTGCGTTTTTCCTTGCCGGACAGCCGCAGCACCCACTTCAGGCAGAAGTGCGCCGGGTCAACGGGTTTGAGGAAGAACATGGGGCAGAGCCCGGGGATGACGGTGCAACCTGCCGATCTCAATCTGTCGATAGCTTCCTCAGTAGCCGACCCTGCGCTGAGTGCATCGTGAAGCCACACCAGGGGCGTCCTGGCTTCAACACATTCCTCAACTGCAGCCATCGTCTGATCCGGATCCACATAGATCAGGACCGCTTCCACGGCTGGTTCGATCTTTGCGAGTGATGTTGAGCGCTGGTTCTCGGGGTCATGCTCAAACTTTGGATTCACCTCGATCACCTCGACACCGCGTTTGCGGAACTTGCCCACCACCATCTTCCCTGGATCCCCCCTGGTTTCCTCCACCCCCCAGATCGCAATCCGCTGCTTGGCAAGGAATGCGCGCACCAGTTGTTCGAATGGGTCGACTTCCTCTTTGTCATTCATCGCTTGCTGCTTCCATGGTGGGGACAGTGGAGGAGCACCGGTTCATACCGTCAACATACCCGAGTTTATGCTGACGGTGCGAGTGCGCTGCATTCGTCTGAACCGGTGTTCCGGCTCGAATATTCCGGGTGGCCCAAACGTGGCAGGCTCAGTGGGGCGCTCGGGGCCGGTCTATGCCGCTCCCGAGCGTCTGCTCACCCCGCGTGATGGCCGCAGCGTGGCCGCGCGCGAGGAAGAGGACGGACGCCAGATACAGGCAAAGCAGGCCGACGGGATACACGACGACGATCTCGCCCTGAAGCAGCTGCATCGCCTGGGTCACGAAAGCCACCGCACAGCCGACCGATCCGGGAATGAAGACCCACGCTTCGCGCCGACCCAGGCGTAGTACAGCATACAAGGGGATCATGGGTAGCCAGCCCGAGAAGAAGATGACGGCGTAGTGGGTGGTAGATGTCATGACGGCAAGCAACACGACGGTGACAACGACGCCCAACCAGACCTGTTGTGTCCGAGAACTGGCCAGTGGCCATCCAAACAGGCTCTGGAAATAGCCAGCGATCAGGAGTGTGGCCAGGATCAGGCCGATGGGAAGAGCCACCATCATCTCCTGAGGCGAGACAGCGTGCCAGAGCATCCCGGCGTTGGCCATCAAGCACAGAACGCAGAAAACGAGATCAGCACTCTCCGAAGCAGGCGCATCCCCTGGCCGGTGTCCGCGGACCCGATCTCTTATGCCGAGGAGCCAGATCGTGAAGTGCAGGACAGCGAGCAGGGCCGAGGCCCCGATCATTGGTGGCAGGATCTGTGATGTCATCACCGGCTCCTTCGCCTGATGTGGCTGGACTCATCAGTGGATCGGACGGATCGGGACTGTCAGTGTAAACACGGTCCCTTTGCCATCCTGGCTCTGTGCCCCAAGCGTCCCACCGTGTTCACGCGCGATATTGAACGAGATGGCCAGTCCCAACCCGACACCTACGCCCACTCCCTTGGTTGTAAATCCGGGATCGAAGATTCGGCCCAGGTCTTCTTCCGGGATCCCATGTCCCGTATCGGTGACCCGCACTCTGACCCACTCGTCATCGCTCACGGTTGTGATCGTGATCGTTCCTTCGCCATCGATCGCTTCGGCCGCGTTGAGCAGCAGATTCATGAATACCTGGTTCAGCTGCCTCGGGTAGCAGTCGATGGGCGGGATGCTGCCGTACTCCCGAATGATCGTGACGCGACCTTCCACTTCGTGGCGCAGTAGGTCGAGGACGCTGTCCAGGCCCTGATGCACGTCGGCGCTCTGGAACTCGGCCTCATCGAGCCGGGCGAAATCCCTGAGGCTGCGGACAACGGACCCGATCCGCCGTCCACCCGCCGCGATTAGAGCCACGTTCTGCCGGAGGATTCCGACCGTTTTCCGTAGTGACGTCTCCTGGAGTCGATCACCTGCGCCCTCCCTCTCGGTCTCGAGTTGCGCCTCCAGTCTGTCCACGCACCGAGCGGCTACGTCCGCCGCGCCGTTGACTGCCCCGACCGGGTTGTTGATCTCGTGGGCGACACCAGCCACCAACTGCCCGAGGGATGCCATCTTCCCCGCCTGGACGAGCTGTGACTGCTTCTCCCTCAACTCCTGGGTCCGAGCTTCGACGCGATCCTCGAGTGTGTGGCTGTACGACTCGAGTTCAGCATTTGCAGACACGAGTCTCTTGCTGGTGCGTGCGAAGTCGCTCGCCAGGAAAACCGACATGCACGCGATGAGGAACAAAACCGCATAGAACGCGCTGTCGATGATGAACAGATCGAAGGCTGGAGACGGATCTCCGGCCATGGAGGTGATCGCGAAGAATGCGATGACTGTGAGGGGGAGGATACCGACCGCCAGGATCCAGCTGCCTTCCACCGGCCGGGTGTCGCTTCGGAGTCGAGAGACGACGATGGTCCGGACGATCTCCGCGAAGAGCAGGAGGAAGAGAACCAGAACAGGCGTCCGCATGTGGAATGGCTCGAACCAGTGCCAGACCGAGAGGAGCCCCCCCATGCCTGCGAGCGGCAGATACGTCTTCGCGCGTTTTCCGAGGAAGATGACGTGGACGAGTCCTGTCGCGGCGAGGATCGAAGCGGTCGACGAGGTCATCTCCCAGGCGACGACGCCGGCAATGCCGTAAGGATCCGTTGGCGACAGCATTTCGAAGGAGAAGATCCGGCCCCCTGCCGTGCCCAACAGGAACAGCGTGTAGTACATGTTGGCAGGTTGGGCGGGGTAGAAGACGAAGAGGAAACAGTGAAGGAAAGCGAAGGCCAGGCACACGCCGATCAGGAAGATGCCGTGCGGACCGGGGAAGGCGGTCCGATACACCCACAGCGCCGGATCCGTCTCGGACCCGCCGCCCTCCACCCGGGAGCCCGGGTCCGTCTCGCGCTCTCCGATCCTGAGGTTCAGCAGAGGAGGAGCGCCGTCGGCACGGAAGGACAGGCCGTTCAGGGGCGCGTAGCGCAGGGCAATGACGTGACGAGACACCGCGCTGGATGCCGACACGGCCGGTGTGAGCGACGCCGATGGTGTGAGCGACACCGATGGTGTGAGCTCCCACGGAATCGGCTCGGTGTTCACACCGTAGACACTTGAGTCTGTCGAGTCACCGATCCGGCCGAAGCGGCGGACGAGTTCGCCATCGAGATACACCTCGACGGCCCCCGCATATTGGAGAGCAAATGGCACTGGATGGCCCCATCGCGTCGAGTCGATCTCGAGGGAGCACCGGAACCATACGACGCCTTCACTGGCCCCCTCAGGATACCGGGAGCGGGAGACAACTGGCCAGTCGCCGCTGTCGAAGGCAGGGCTTGCCCACGTGCGTTCGTCCCCGGTCTGGTAGGACCAGGTGTCAGACGGACGCAGCCCTTGCTCGGACCGGGTGGGGCTGACCATCGCGAGGATGGTGGCGGCGGCAATGATGAGGGTTGGGGCTACCATACGACAGCGCTCAGGCTGATTCTGCCAGAATCCGATTCACAACCTGTTGTCGATATTCTTTCGACAGAGACCGGAAGTAGGCACTGTATCCGGTGACTCGCACGACGAGATCGGGGTGTGCTTCCGGGTCTTCGTGTGCCTCCAGCAACTGCTCCTTCGAGATCACATTCAAGTTGATTAAAGTGCCGCCCAATTCATTGTGCGCCTTGATCAGGGCGATGACACTGTCGATGCCACCAATCGTGTGAGCCAGCGAACTGTCCAGATCCAATTGCAGGGGAGTTGTATTACCCCAGCGCGGTTGCACCATGGCCACGGCTGTTGACTTCGCTGTCGGTGCCCCGCCGCCGCCTGGTAGAAAACCGGGGTCGGGATTGGCATTGTGTGAGATGGGGTCGCCGCTGCGGCGACCATTGGGTGTTGCACTCAGTTTGGCGCCGAAGTGGTTGACTGTACCGTGTGAAAACAGACCCGGAAGAAGACGGAAGCCATTCGGTGTCGGTGTGCTGCGCACCAGATCGCTGTAGGCCTCACTGATCCGCAGGGCCCAGTAGTCGGCGCGGCTGCCTCCGGTGCCGAAACGTGCAATACTTTTCATCATCAGGCGTATGTCTTCAGCGTTCTCCCAATCGTTTTCGAGTTGCTCGGCCAATTCCTGCCAGCTCATGCGGCTCTCATGGACGATTCGCTGCTCGATGGCGGCGAAGGAGTCCGCTACGGTCGCCGTGCCCAGACCATCTACAGTGAGATTGTAGATGTCGACGCCACCCTCGGCTACGTCGAGCCCCCGTTCCACGGTGCCATGCATGAACAGATTCAGCACGATTTCCGCCGTGTAGCGGGAGTGGTGCTCCATGTGCCAATCCTTGCCACGCTTCAATGCGTCAACACCGACGGCCAGGTGGTGGAGATAGCGAGTCCAGAGACGATCCATCGTCGGCGCTTCGCCGCTAGATTGCTCGTGCCGGATGACATCGTTGAAGGCGTGCTGGAATGGCGCAACCAGGCACTGTCGGGTCACATCCTGGAGACAGTATTCTACCCCTGGCAGGGCCGTCCAGTTGCAGCCGACTTTGGCTCGCATACGAGCCAGCTGGATCGGGTAGCCATTGCGCGCGAAGCCCTCGTCCAGACCCTTGGCACAGGCGTAGCTGACTCCCGTACCATCGGCGAATAGATTCGTCACGGCCTGATGCAACAGCGACGGGTCGAGATCGTCATGGACCCTGAGCGCCATGTTGATGGGGATGTGCAACTGGTGCATCGCCTCCAGGACCATGAAGGACACAGGGCAGGTCAGGTCGTGGCCATCGGTGGCGGGGCCGCCGATCTGTGAGTAGTGGGTGTCATTGAAGAAGAGGCTGGCCAGACACCAGACCGCTTCCTCATCACAGAGTCGACCCGCCGCCACATCTGCTTCGTAGAAGGGTCGCAGCAACTCATCGATCTGTCCCAGACCCCCACCTGCAGCCCACATGCGATCCACCGACTGGAACCAGGCCAGAAACTGGCAGGCCTCGCGGAAGGTGCGAGGTGGTCCTTCCACAAGCCATTCATTCATCTGAGCTATCTGCAGGAGATTCTCGCGTATCTGAGGATCGGCGGTTTGCGCCGCAAGCTGTCGGGCGTCGTGTGCATGTTGGCCTATCCACACCTGCACTCCCTCTACGAACGCTTCCTCTCCCTCATAGAAGGCAGGGTCGGTGGGCTGGTTGAGTTTGTGGTAGCGTCGCAACTTGGCCAGCAGACCACCCCAACCCAGATCCAGTCCGATCTGCATATCCGGTCCGATGTGGTTCATGCCCCCGATACCAGGCATCAGCACATTGTATTTCTCGAAGATCGGCTGCAGGTGGTCGGCGCGTGCTTCCTCGGGCCAGCCACCGACGCCAGGGATACCGACCTGCACCCACGCACCGGCCAGAGCACTGTGCGGATGGATATACACGGGATGCACCTGAAGCCAGGCGCGAAAGTGCTCACCGATGGCGCGGATGCCATAGGCTTTTCCGTCTGGATGATTAGGCATCGGTGTGAAGGGGATGGGTTCATCCCAGGGTACCCAGCCATGGTCATCGATATCGAGGGTGCCACGGCGGCGCAATTTCTCGCGCGTGTGCTCTATCTTCGTGCGTCGCAGGGCTTGAATACGTTCCTGGTAGGAGATGGCAGCCATCGTGTCCGTCATGATCCGGATACTCTTCCGTTGGTAGGGACTGTGGGGGCGTGCGGGCGGACCTCGCTTACATGGTGACGCGCGATGGCCGCCAGAGTCTGCAGTTGATCGGCATCGGGTGTGGTGAACTGGGTACTGGCGGGCAAGTCCAGACTAGAAAGTTTGGCGTCACCGAGGGGGTGGTAAGGAAGCAGTTCATAGTAAAGGAGGCTCTCGAAGGCGCCGATATGACGGGCGATGCCACCGATCTCCTCGCGTGTATCGTTCACCCCGCCAATGACAGGTGTGCGCACGATCAGCGGGCAGCCGGTGGCCGCCAGGTGGTCGAGGTTCTGCAGACTGCGCGTGCCATCATTGCCGATGTAGCGGCGCGACAGTTCCTGGTCGAGGATCTTCACGTCGTACATCACCAGGTCGACGTGGGGCAGCAGCGATGCAAGGAATTTCCAGGGGTAGTTGCCGGCCGTGTCGATGGCAACGTGCAGACCGCGTTCGCCGCAGGCGATCAGCAGTTCGCGCAGGAAATCGGGCTGCAGCACTGGATCGCCACCAGAGAAAGTGACGCCGCCGCCAGAGTGACGGTAGTAGACTTCGTCTTTGACGACCTCTGCGACGACTTGATCAACACTCATCGAACGGCCGGAGATCTCCAGGGCGCCGGTGAAACACTCTGCCGCACATTGCCCGCAGCCGACACAGACCTCTCGATCAAAGCGGCGCACACCGTCGTCCAGATGCTGGCCACCGTGCTCGCAGGCAACCACACAACGACCACAACCGATACAGCGGTCCAGATAGACCTGCAGTTGCGGCTTAGGCCGAATCGACTCGGGGTTGTGGCACCAGTCACAGCGATTCGAGCAACCCTTAAGGAATACGGTGGTCCGCACGCCCGGACCGTCGCTGCTAGAATTCCGCTGAATGTTGAAGATGATACCGCGCAGATGTGTGTCTGCGGTCACCGCCGTCATCGCCCTGCCTCCCCCTATGTACCATATCCAACCGGCTTTGAGAATGCCAGCTGAACGCGCGCGACAACCCATGCCAGGTGCCTCGAACTCAACGATCGCCCACTCTCCCGGCGGGCGTGTCTATCGTCTGGCCCTCTGGAGCCGGAGGAGAGTCCTGAATCCTTCACTGCGTACCGAGACGGGGCTATGTTTGCCGCAAACATAGAATGAGTCACCCACCCTGTACTTGAGGATCAGATGGGCACGCCACAGTTTGTCAGCAGGTCATTCACATGCGCCCAAGGCCGCGAATTCACTGTGAGCTATTGCCGCATCCAGGGCAGTCGCCCCGGCCCGGCTGTAGCGCTGATTGCCGGCCAACACGGGATGGAACACATCGGTCCCGTCTTACTCAAGCAGATAGTGGCTGAACTGACAGGAGCCGACTTCGCCGGCAGTGTGAGCATCTGCGCCTGCGCCAACCCACTGGCACTGGAACTCGACTACGAATTCTATCCCGAGAATGAGGACCTGAGTGTCCTCAACGACTACTTCTACTCGCGCTTCCGGCATGACTACTGCCCGTACGGGATGGAACGCGCCAAGGGGCCGAACTACTACAACATGAACAGGCTGTGGAATCGTGATACGATTCATGGCGTGGCCGGGGAGATCACGCACTGGTTGTGGGACGAGATGATCGAGGGGGCTGACTTGACGGTAGACTTCCACTCTCTCCAGGCTGACAAGCCGCTGATCTACAACTGGCACGAGGAGTCCGTCGCCCTCGCCGGTTGTTTCGGCGCTCACGCCATTTACCACGTCGCCGCCGCAGACGAATTCAATCAGGGCAATCTGGGATTCCAGGCCGGAACGCAGGGCGGGCAAGCCTTCTGCGTCGAGTTTTCACGACAACACGAGTACCGGGACGAATACGCTCTGGGTACACAGGGCATCCACAATGTGATGGCTGCACTGGGGATGACCACCCGCGACATCGTCCTCGAGCATCCGACGTACGAAGTAATTTCTTCCACACCCACAGAGGCGACGGCGATAGGTCACATCCGTTATCTCAAACACGAATACGATCCGGTGTCAGAGGGTGAGCCAGTCTTCCAGATCCTGAGCCTGGAATCCTTCGACGTGCTGCAGCAGGGCGTCGCTGCACACGATGGTATCGTCGGCCGACGGACACCGAAGCCGATCTCCAGAATCGGCGAGTCCGTCCTGAGCGTGCTCAAAGTCCAGATCATACAGCAGGCCGGGCAGTATCCACAGAAGGGACTCACCCATGCGCAATGACTCGTGGCGAGTCGGCTTCGCTGAAACCGATATCACGCCCGCAAACAACGAAGCGTTCCTGAGTGGCTTCGGCCGACCTCGTTTTGCCACGGGGAAGCTGGCGCCGCTGGTGACGCAGGCGTTGGCACTTGAGGATGCCGACGGGCGACGGGCTGTGCTGGTGACGGCGGATGTGACGGGGTTCGACCGCACGACGGTGGATTCGCTGCGCTACCGACTGGAGCGTGACTTCGCCATCGAGCCGGCAGCGGTCATGCTCGCTGCATCACACACGCACTTCGGACCTGGGGTTCAGTTGCAGAACCAGTGGTTCTGCGGCATGGCCAGCCCTTGGTACATGGCACGCTTCGAGCAGATGATCTGCGCGACGGTGGGACGGGCGGTCAAGGATCTGAGTCGCGCGAAGCTGCGTTACACTGCCGCCGACACAGCCATTGGCTGCAACCGGCGCGTGCACGACGCAACAGGACGTGTGAAGACGGGCATGGAACCGAACCTGGAAGGCTGCTACGATCGCCATACGCCCGTGTGGCATGCACAACGCCGCGGCCCAAAGCCAGACATCGTCGTCGTCGGTCACGCCTGTCACCCGACCAGTGTCGGTGTCCTCAACAAGTGGTCGCCCGACTACCCGGGAGCCATGCGGCGCGCTCTGGCCAGAAAGCGCGGCGTGCAGGGAATGTTCGTCATGGGTGCTGGTGGTGCGGCGAAAGTGTGTCACGTGGACAAGCAGACGGGCAAGACCGTGTTCACTGCCGATCCACGTCATTCCGCAGCCGCCGGGCGCAAGCTGGCACAGGCGGCGTTGGTTCAACTCGATGAAGGTGAATTGGTCGAGTTGCCATCGATACTATCCTGCGCCCAGGCGAGCGGCAAGTTGGCTCTACAACCGCAAGAATCACCGGCCCTACTGCAGCGTCTCGCCACGGAGGGCGACCTGCAGGACTACATGACCTGGACGGCGCGGCAGTTTGTCGAGTTTCCCTGCTACACGGACCGTTTCCGCTACGACGTGCAGACGTGGCGCTTCGGTGATACGCTTACGGTGATTGGTATGGAAGGTGAAGTGTGTGCTCCGTGGGGACCGATGGCCCGCGACCTGGTTGGGACATCCCACGCTGCCCTGATTGGCTACACAAACACGACCAGTGCTTACATCATCGACAAGAAAATGCTGTGGGAAGGTGGCTACGAGGCGGACCATCGGAACTGGGCATTGCCGGGGACATTCACCCCGAAGATTGACAACCAGATCAAGCGGATCATCCGACGTGCGCTGGCGGCAATGCCACAATCGAGGGAGGGGCTAGCAGTATGACTGATAATGGAGCCAATCTGTTGTCACGTGATCAACTTCGTGAGGTAGACGATCTGCATCGGGAGATACTGGAGCCGATTCAGGAACTGCTGTCCGGGTTGAGCCACGGTGTAGCGCATCTTCAGTACATCACATTTCGGCAGTTTCTTGAAGGCTGGGACGAGGGGCCGGGTTGGGGAGATGCAGACTTGTACGATGTGATGGACGGCGCTCCCGAATCGAGTTCGCTGCGTTTGGGAATTGGAGAAGGCGTCGCAGAGAGTCTGAGCGGTCTGCAGGTCGTGCCCGACGGCTGGAATCTGACATCGACGGATGGGATCGCTTCCGTGTTGGTCGGATTGCTGGCGATGGCCTGGCAGATGCGCGGTGGGTCAGTTGGTCTGCAACCAGGATCGCAGTTTGTAGCATCCGACCGAGAAGGGAATCACGACAGGAGGGTTGTTACTGTGACCCATTGGATCGGGCAGTCAGACAGCACTGACCATCACATGGTGGTGGTCTATGATGAGTCGTTCCTCGTCAGCGCGTTGGCTTAAGGCTCCACTTCCAACCCGGCAACGCGACCGGTGCGGGGTCCCCTGCGGTAGAGGGTCGTTGCCTCATTGGTCTTTGTCCTTCTCACCGTACCCACCGGGCGGCCACGGATCCAGGGATGCACCGGACGGACGCCGCCCCGTTGGCCTCCATGGCAAGTCGTGATACGAATCATAGGTCACGTCCAACCACGGCGTCTGTCTGCGGACATACCCCTCGTGCCGTGAATCGAGCGCCGCCTCCAGCACGCCCGTCGCCAGCAACGTACGCTCCACCGGATAGGACGGGGTCCCGGTGAGGAACATCTCTTCGATGTTCAAGCCCAGGTAACTGAAATGGCCATAGGCGCCGCCTGGTGCCCCGAGACCCTGGCAGAAAAACTCCGTTGCCGCGATCGAACCCGATCCACCACGCTGCTTGGTTGGTACGCGCGCGGCGTAGGCCCAACTGGAGGCATAGCCGCTGAGCATCAGCACTGTCGCCTGAAGGCCATCGCAGTACTCGACGATGAAGGCGACAGGATTGTCACAGTGGTCCATCATTGTACCGTCTGGTTTGTCGACCATCACAGTGCAGGCTGCTTCTGTCAACTCACGGGACCATTCACCCGCCGCCGCCCGCCACACGGCGTCACCTTCCAGGCAGGTCACTGCTTTGACCCCCGTCTCCCCTCCGGCACGACGCTCCACCATGCACTGCAATGCCTCCAGGGTGTGAGAGCCGCAGATGTCCAATCCGGAAAAGCCAATGATGACGGCTTCCTCAATGGGCGTACCCAACTCGTGCTCCAGCCAAGGCGATCGCCAGGTCACGGGCAAGGAGGACCCTGCCATGAAGGGAACACCCAACTCCTGGGCCCGGTTGCACATCCACATCGCATTGTCCCAGCTGTAGGACAGGTGTTTGTCGTTGAACACAGGAACACTTCTGCCGCTCGTCGCCATGACGCCGCAGATCTGCTCCATGAAGTAGCGGCGGGGGAACAAGTGCTGCTCTTTCTCGTTCCAGGCGTAGTCGCCGTGTTCACCGATGAGCAACACACCGTCCACGGCGAGTTCCTCTGTACCCAGCGTCAGCGCTTTTACAATGCTGGGATACACCGGGACGCCGTGCTCGGCAGCGCGCTGCAAGCCGATGTCTTCGTCGGCGATCTGGTCAATGTAGAAAGAGGCGATATCGACTCGCGGAGCGAAGAGACCTTCGTCGGTTGGAAAGCCCTTCAGGAATTTTGTTACCAGCACTTCGGCGTGGGAGTCGGGCCGGTATTCGGTGATAATGGCGGCGATCCTCTTGCGCTCAGGCATTTGCTCTCTCTTCCGGCGCGAGCTCGCTTACGCGCAAGCGAACCTTTGCTGCGTTCGTTCCCGCCGCGAGGGTGAAGGTCAGGCGCTTGAGCGTCTCTTTCTTGTTGTTGGCGAGCGATTCTTCCGCGAAAGCCTGGACGCTCCACGTCGCACCTGCAGGTTCGAGGATTTCGAGTTCCAGCTGGTGTCTTGCACCCGAGATTCGGGCTGTCGCAGCATCGATCACGGGCTCCAGCCAGGTGACAAATGCTTCCTCAACGGGTTGGTCCTCAGCGGAAAAATCGAAACGGTCTTCGAAAACGATGTCGCCGCCGTTAAGCGTCAGAGTGCGTTGGAGGCTCTCCAGAGATACGCCGTGGTAGGCTCCGGCCATGTCCATCGCGATCCGCTTCTTGTCATCCGTGGTATCGCAGGTCAGGATCTTGCCGCCGAATTCTGCACCCTTCGACTGCGGCGTGTCGCCAATCTTCGGAACCGAGTGACCGATGCTGTTGGCAAAGAGGTTGGCGTCGTGTCCGTGGCGGCGATACAGGTCGTACAGGCCCTTTTCCGGATCGCAGAGTAGCGTTTCTCCATCGGCGTGGATCACGAAGTGGCCGACGTCATTGTGGTTGTGGCTCACGCCATTGTGCCCGGTCTTTGCAGCGAGGACCACCTCAGCGCCCGCATCTGTCTTGCTTACGAGGCGAACGACAGCGCTCTGTCTGAGCCAGGCATCTTGCAGTTGCGGTGGATCGGGTCGCGTCCCATCCCACCAGAGCATGTTTCTCCAGGCCGTATGGAATCTGCTGAGGCCCATGGAAATACCCGCTGGCTCCGCCAGGGCGCCGCGCAGTTCCTCCACGCCGGTTCGCTCGATCAGGCGTGTGACCAGACCCGCTTCGAGTGCAACCCGTTCGTCGCAGTCGGAGTAGGCGAAGTAGCGACCGGGAGAGAGCATCACGTCGATTGGGTAGTGGGCGATCATCCTCACACGGTCAGTAGAAAGCAGGTCCATCAGGTGTTCACGTGAATGCGCAATTGTGGCCATCGATCCTATTTTCCTTCTCAGTTCCTCTGAATCAAGGCAGTCCCGCTTGACGGTCCAAGGGATCGTCTGTCACATTGTTCGACCCACACCGCCCTCAAATAACCACCTGGAAGCAGAAGCAGAAATGAGCGATACGAACACGCCGGCGCCAAATACCTTCTTCATCGAAGTTTCCGGGTCGGGCCTCCCCGAATGCGATGGACTCTACGTCCCCTCAACAGCGCCGCCCACTGAATCCGAGTCTGGAACCGTATCCAGTCTTGGCTACTGGAATGGCAGGATGGCGTGGGACCGAGCCGACGGAAAATCGGCGAGAAGCCCGGCACTCTCGTACTCCAGCAGTTACTCATCCTGGCGGATCTGTCGTCTCGACGGGCATCTTGCCTACGACGCGACCTTCGACGTGGAAATGCCGCCGACGGATCGGGAATGGCACGTCTACAAGAAGGGGGTCGCACCTGCACCCAAGGTCGTGATGCATCATTACGATCCGAGGGGGGCTTGCCCTGCGCCGAATGTGATCTTCGTGCTGGGGGGCCCAGGGGCAGGAAAGGGCACGATGTGCGAACTGGCGGAGTCGCAGTTGGGCTGGACCCACCTGTCCATGGGAGATCTGCTCAGAGCCGAGCAAGCCAAAGGTGGCGAGACCGCCGCTGTCATCGACCAGTTCATCAAGGCGGGGCAGTTGGTGCCGAACCAGATCATGGTGCGGTTGCTCAAGGACTCGATGGAGTCGGTAACCCGGACAACGGGCAAGAACAATTTCCTGCTGGACGGATTCCCGCGCTCGTTGAACAATATGGAAGGCTGGAACGAGGTCTTCGGCGGCGAAGCTGAGCTGCCGAAGATGTTGTACTTCGAGTGCCCCTATCCGGTGCTCGAACAGCGCATTCTGGGGCGGGCGAAGTACTCGGGCAGAAGCGACGACAACATGGAAAGCATGAAATCGAGGTTCGACACCTTCAAGGCAGAAACGCTTCCTACCGTTGAGTTCTTCAAGGGGGAGGGCAAGTGCATCGACGTAGATACCAGCCAGGACAGGCAGACGGTCTATGCTCTGGTTGTCGAGCAGCTTGCCGAATTCACCGACGAGGAAGGGTTGGCCAGGCCGCTTACGGAACGTGCAGAGATTCTTCTTGGTCTGCGGCCCTGGCCGAAGACGGAGGAATAGCTAACGAGGTCGTCGTGCTTGTCGCCATCGGTCCACCTTCAACGTTCATACTGCCCAGCCGAATCGTGTTCATCCAAGCACACGATGTCCTTGCCCCACGGGTGGTGACTAGCGTACCAGGACCAGTTTGCGGGTCTGGATTCCCGTCGTCGTCCGGAGGCGATACAGATAGGTACCTGAGGCCAGCATCATTCCGCGATCATCACGCCCGTCCCATGTCAACGAATAGGTGCCTGCCTCTCTGTATCCGCTAACGAGTGTCGCTACACGTTGGCCGACCAGATTATTGACCACCAGATCCACTTCCTGTCCCCTCGGCAGGACGAATCGGATCACCGTCTCGGGGTTGAAAGGGTTCGGGTAGTTCTGGGACAATTGCGGCGCCACCGGGATTGCCGCACTGTAGTGTTCGAGAACAGCCGTTGAGTTCAGGTCCCCTCGCGTCCCGACCAATCGAACATCATCGATGTAGAAAGAACCGCGCAGCCGACCGGTGAAGCGAAGACTCGTGAGGTCGTCGAAGATCGCATTCGACCCGAGGGGAATGATGATGTTCTGCCAAGCCCTTTGATCCGGATCGATCCCACTGCCCTCCGGAATGGGTTGCAGCAGGTCAACGGCCCCTGGTCGGAATCCGTTGATCTCGACATTGTAGTCAGTCGTCTCCGTTGGCTCGGTGTCTCCTGGATGGAAGGCAAACCGCAAAGACTCGTATCCTGCCATGGGGACCGGCTCCGGACAGTCCAGATGGACGTAGCCGGAAGTCTGCGTCGCCACCATCGACATGGACACTTCGCCTTCATAAACCTCGGTTGTGCCAGCCACATCGACCGTCGTCCACAGTCCTCTGGCTTCCCAACCATCAGCCAATCCGTCGCCGTATAGCTGGTAGTCTTGCTCAGGCGCAACGGTCGGATACACGAAGAACGTGCTGATCCGTCGCTGATCGTCCTCCAACTCGACGCGCATCTTCCGGAGTCCCTCGCCGGTCTCAACAGGCATTGAGAACCAACCTGAAAACTGCCCGTCTCCGGCTACCCGGTCCGGATCCGTACCGTCGTCTGTCAAGTCGATGGCCTGCGGATCGATTTCGTCTTCCAGGCGAGCCGTGACGTGACGGATTGTACCATTCTCATCACCTGACCGGGTTGAAGCTGTCACCACGATCTCGGAACCCCGCCCGTGGGTCACGATGGCCGGCGTCAGCGTGACATGGTCGATGTAGAGGGGAGATCTCGGCCTGCGGCGACGTTGCGCCAATAGCCACTCGATCACATCAGGGTCGCCATGAATCGGCTCATCCGTGTCGTAGCCATGCCCACGATCTGGGACGAGGGTGAGCCTGGCATTGCCACCGATCTGCTGCTGTGCTGCGATCATGTCAAGCGACCCTCGGAGTTTCTCGGCTGCTCCGGTGGAACCAGGAATCGGTCTTCCCGTGGGTGGCACCTGTCCATCGGCCGCACCATGAAAAGCCCAGATGGGCAGGTCTCGGAATTGGGTCACCGTCGCTGGATCACCACCGCCGGCGTCAAGGAGCACCGCCGAGAACCGCTCAGGCTCGACGGTTGCCCAGTGCCAGGCGGTAAAAGCGCCCATACTGAGACCCGTCAGTGCCACACGGTCCACATCGACAGCGTATGACTCAATGACCTGATCCAGCAGGCCGGAGAAGAGAGACCGATATCGCATCTGCTCTTCGCGCCACGTCTCCTTGTTCAGAGTGTAGTTGGTGGTCGCCTGAGGAGAGAGTAGGATGAATGGGTAGCCAGGCTCCTCATCGACGATGGCCGGGGGGCCGTACGCTCTGAGGATCTCCGGTCGATCGCCGACCAGATCAGATCCATGGAGATAGATGAGAATCGGCCATCTCTTGTCAGGATTCTGACCATAGGTCTCAGGCAGAAACAGCAGATAGTTGACCATCGATCCGGCCACGTCGGCACGATAGGCGTGCTGGCCGACACGTGGCGTCTCCTGTGCGGCGACGGACGTCGCTCCGCCTAGAAACAGTCCTGACAGGAGAGACAATACGGTCATGGATCTGAATCTTGAGCACATGGCTCTCACTACGCCTTTCTTGGGCTTGCTTTCGGCTACGATGGTGGTCGAACTCGATCTGCTCGGTGTGTAGTCCCGGCAAGCATCCGCCGGCATGCAAGTCCGCTGAGTGTTGGATGGGATCGCCCATGTGAGGATAAACCTCAGTTCCAGGAGATCTGGCAACTGTGCCGTCGTTGCCGCGCCTGGTGATGTTCGAGTTGATTGGGTGTCATCGAGCCGGGGCGGGGACCGCACCGCTACCACACGGACTACTCGCGTGTGATGTGTCGCGTCTTCACACGATCTGGCCACTTCCCGTGGCTGGTCGTGGGGTCCAGATAAGGCCTTCTGTGCGCTCATCGAAGTCGAGCATACGGCCTTCTATCCCGCCAGTGTCGTGCCCGGCATCGGCTTCTCACCAGGCGAAGATGCTAAAGGGTCGCCCTCCGCCAATGGCGATGCACAGCGCTTCCGGCTCGGGCTGAATCACAGCCTCAATCTCGTCAACAAGCCACGCTGCCCTGTCCACAGTTCTTACCGCGATGGCGCCACTCCTGTCAGTCGAATACCGGTCCATGTTCGGCAGCCCGGGTCTGCAATTCGTCCCAGTCCTTCGAGCCATCATCGTCCACGTATTCGAGACGGGCCCCAGCTTCGTGAATGGGCATGTTGCCATTCAGGGCATCCGTCCAGCACTGCTGGATGTTGGCATAGTAACGGCGGCGATCATCGGGCCATACCAGGGCCAGCAGCAGACGCAGGGGTGGGTGTTCGTACGGCGGCTCCATGCGCAGACGCGTCAGGGCCTCCTCGTCCACGTCGATCCCGAGACCGGGGCCTTCCGGCGTCTGCGCATACCCACCTTTGATCGTCAGCGGCGTCGCCAGCAGATCCTCTTCGTAGATATTCATGCAGTTCACCGCCGGCCACTGGGCGTGACTGAGGACAGACCCGAGTTGCAGTGACAGAGCTGTCGTGATGCCCGTGCCGACGATCTGCAGGAAGAACGGTTTGTCGAAGGCTGCAGCCTGAATGCCCTGCTTCAGAACACCGCCGACGCCGCCACCGACGACGAACCCGTCACAGACTTCGTCGCGTACCACCGTTGGAAAGGGTGGGTTGCCGAAGTGGTGGGCGATGGGTCTGGAGATCTTGCTGCGCAGCTGACGATTGCCCTCGACGTCGCCCTGAGGAATCGGCGACTCGTAGATGTCGACGATCGGATACTCGTCCAGCCGCTGCAGCACTGGTGTGGCCCGGCTGGCGTTGACGAGCATCTGGTTCCAGTCGATGTCGAGGTGGTAGTAGTCCGGCGTGGCATCGCGGACGGCCTCGACCTGAGCGTAGATGTCCCACCATGGGCGGCCCTTGATCTTGTGCGACGTGTAGCCACGGGACACTGCCTCGGCTGCTTCGGCGGCGAAATCCTCCGGTGACATGTCAACATTCCACCAGGAGATCGGGCACCACTGCCGCACGCTGGGTTGGTGGAAGAGCCGGTGGGCTGGCGCCTCGAAGGCCTTGCCGACCAGGTCGTAGATGGCCATTTGCAGACCGGCCCCGAGCGAGTCGTCACCGAGGAAGTCCACGGCATTGGCCCCTGTCACCCGGGCGATGGCCTCATCCGTGACCTTGCCCCATGTATAGTGGAGCATCGTCTCACCGTAGCCGACGATATCGGCTACGTCCGTGGTGACCCGTACAACTTCACTGATATCCCATTGGTATTGTTCGCGGGCACACCACACCTTGCAGCGAGGAGTGAATGGCACGTGGACGGTGATCCTCTCGACATCCTTGATCGTGATCTTCATCTATCGTTCCCTGCTCATGTGAAGACGATGTGGTGGCGTGCATGTTGTACTCACATTTACAGGAATATTCAAGTCGTCCAGGGTGGCGGATCCCGTCGATGACACAGCGAGACCCGTATCGCCATCGATTGTGTTGAGTACGATCTGTGAGAGATCGAGGCTGAACTGGTCAGACGCGCCGGAAATAGTCGCTACAGCACTGCTTCGGTACGGGTTGAGGCGTAACCCGCGAAGTCGATGCCGGTAAGGTCGGCCATTTCCTTCTTCCACGTCGTGATGTCGTTCTGGCTGAACTGGCTGAGATGGTTGTGTCCACACGCGCGGGCGAGGACCTGGAGCAACTGTGTGGAAGCGTTCAGGTAGTTCTCCAGCCGCTTGGCGCCGATAGCCACATCAAGGCGTGCGCGGAGTTCAGGCTTCTGCGTGGCGACGCCGGCTGGACAGTTGTTGGTGTTGCACATCCTTGCTCCCACACACCCGACTGCCTGCATGGCTGAGTTGGCCAGCGCAACCCCGTCGGCACCGAGTGCAAGTGCTTTGGCGAAATCAGGCGGCATTCGGAGTCCGCCCGTGATGATGAGGGTGACATCGTGTGCTTTGCGCAGATCGAGGTAGTGGCGGGCTCTCGCAAGGGCCGGGATTGTCGGGACCGAGATGTGATCACGGAAAATCAGTGGGGCGGCGCCCGTGCCGCCACCGCGTCCGTCCAGAATGATGTAGTCCACGCCAACCTGCAAGGCGAACTCGATGTCGTCTTCGATATGGTTTGCCGAGAGCTTCATGCCGATCGGAATCCCACCGGTGATGTCCCGAACCCGATCAGAGAATCGGGCGAAGTCTTCGACCGTCGAGAGATCCGAGAAGGTGGGCGGCGACACCGCTGCCTGACCTTCGTCTAATCCACGCACCTGAGCGATCTTACCCATCACCTTGTTCCCCGGTAGATGTCCTCCTGTACCGGTCTTTGCCCCCTGGCCGCCCTTGAAGTGGAATGCCTGCACCCGTGTGAGGAGGTCTTCCTGGTAGCCGAATTTCGCTGAAGCAAGCTCATAGAAATAGCGGCTGTTCGCTTCCTGTTCCTCCGGCAGCATCCCGCCCTCGCCTGAGCAAATGCCGGTTCCTGCCATCTCCGCTCCCCTGGCGAGCGAGAGCTTTGCCTCTTCGGATAATGCCCCGAAGCTCATGTCCGAGACAAAGAGCGGGATCGCGAGTGTCATCGGTTTCTTAGCTCTGGGACCGATGACGAGTTCGGTGCCAACTTCTGCCTCGTCCATCAGAGGTTTGTGCGCAAATTGAGCCGTCAGAATCTGGAGATCATCCCACGTGGGCAGTTCGTTCCGAGGCACTCCCATGGCGCCCATCTGACCGTGATGGCCGACTTTTGACAGTCCGTCCCGGGCAAGATCGTGGATGGCTTTGACGTGCGGCTCTTCTGGTGTGGGTCTGGCAACGGGCATCCCGTCTGAAGGTTCATCTGCTGTTGTGTCGGCCTCTATGGCGGTGTCTGGCAGGCTGGCGTGTGAGCCATCGCAGTACGGTGGATTCTGCGTGTGTTTGCACATGCAGAGATGGGCCGTTTCACCTTTGCTTCCCTCGAACGCAACGGGTGTGAATTCCGAGCCGGCGTGGGATCCGTCACAGTAAGGTTGGTTGTTGGATTTTCCGCACGCACACCAGTAAAGCTCCTCTGTCGCCTCGAACTCAACTTCTACAGGCTTTACATCAGCGATCTGTGGCTCGGGCATTGTCTCTCTCGATTATTTGGTGAGCGGATTTTCGGGAGTCAGTCCAGCGTGACGAGATCCTGTCGCGCGGCAGCGGTACGTCAGTCGAGATGGTACGTCTCTCACTGCTTGCCGGAGGCTCTACCAGTGATGCGTTTGAACCATCCCCAGCCAGTGCGACGAACTGCTGTTGAGTCAGCGGGTTCCATGCTCAGACCTCGCGCCTGGTAGTAGGAGATCTGAGCGATGAGCCAAACCGTCTCGAGTTCCTCAGGGTTCCGCGCACCGTAGATCATGACATAGGTCGAGGTTTCTCCGGAGATCGTGTCATCAATCGGGTGGATGACCCCCCAACCTTTCTCCAGGGCAATGGTCGAGAACTCCGATGGCAGCAACAGATGCATGCTGCCATCTTCTACCCTGTGCTGATGGCCAAACTCCAGCGTACCGCGGATAAACCCTTCATCCGGTCCCTCCGCGAAATCCGGATCCAGTCTCCATCCCAAGGATCCCGCAAGGGAGAACGGTGTGGGGGCAAACTTGATGCCCGGCAAAGGGATGGCCGACGCCGTCAACGCCTGGACCATTGCCAACGGGGCATTCTGGTTCAGTTGCTGGTGCGGTACACCATCCGGCGTTGCAGGTGCGGGGCCTTCTCTCTCCGGGGCGGCGTTGAGGGCAGCCGAGATTTCAGCCGCGGGCGTAATCGGCAGAGAGTTCTCAGATGTCTGTGTCCGGCCCTCTGTGCACAAGACCAACAAACAAGCCAGCGCAGCAATACACATTCGCAGGGTCATCTATGTATGCAACCTCCTGTTGCCCGGCAATCGAGCGTGTCTCTTGCGATGAGATGGAATTCGTTTCAGATTACAGATACAATGTGTATCTTAAGCTACAGATTGTAGCGATCGAGTCAATGGGAGAAAGCCGGGTGAGTGCTGAAAATGCGCGTACGGCACGCGTTCGCCAGATTGTCATCGACACTGCCATGGAGTTACTCGTAAGAGAAGGTGGCCGCGCCGTCACGGCAGTTCGCATCGCCGAGGAAACAGGCGTTGCGCGCACGACAATCTACCGTCATTGGCCTGATGCACCGGCGTTGCTGCTGGACGCGATCGACCAGATGGTGAGACCCCACGTCGCGACCACGACCAGCGACGATATCGAAAACGATCTGCGTGTGGCTCTCACCCATCTCGAGATGAGGATGAGGAAGAGGCGGTTCAGATTTGTTTTCACAGCGATCCTCGACCAGGCCAATCAAGACCCCAGAATCGTGCCTGCCCAACGCCGCTTCGTCAACGGCGTGCTCCAACCCATTCGGGATGTCCTTACCGCCGGCCTGCAGCGAGGTCTGCTGCCTTCCACCATCGACATCGAGACGGCAAGTGCGCAACTGGCCGGTCCGCTTTTTCACCAGCACGTCATGCTCCGATCAGCCATCAGCGAGGATCTAATCAGCGGCACGATTTCTCAGTTCCTCTGCCGATCTGTTGACGACTGAATTGCAGGGTCACGGCAGATAGCGGCTTGCCAACCTCTGCTTGAGCAATTGGCCATTCAGATACGTTCCGTCCTTCAGTTTCCGTGACGGGTCATTGGATGCAGCGAGGTATTTGATGTCAGCCAGGTATCTGCCATAGGTGTCTGTGCGTCGGGCGTTGATGATCACGCAGGGGGATTTTGCCACGAGTCATTCACGTGGCTCTTCTCCAGACAAGGCCCACCGAGGAATCCGGCCTGGAACCCGTGCCGGCTGGCGCAGTTCGTGATTCGGGCCGGACATCGGCTGCTAGAGGTTAAGGCGCCTCGGCGCCAAACCAACGACCCGGCAGGAGCGAGGATCTCCTCGTAGTGGTCGTCGAAGAGGTTGGTTCGGCGGACGGCCGACCGTGTCGGCAGCCGCTGACAATACGGGATTCCTTCCATGTAGATCTTGGCCTCGAAACTGGTGCATTCTGCGTCCCGAATGAGCACATGTCATCTTGACATATCTTCAGTCTTTCCAGTATATTGGCGCGTGATTTGTCCCCCCCCAAATGGACACCGAATCACCCTCTCTTCGGGCTGCCTATTTTCGCCTAGTTACCACGCCCGCGTCCTCAATAGTTGTACCCCATCTGAAGCACTCCAAGCACCCTTTAGCTGGCGGCACCGGCACTGGGCATCGCCTGCAGTTCTGCGATACCACCTGTCGTCAGGCTTGGTGGCTTCGGACCGAGGAATCGTGCTCGTCGCTGCCGAGGTGGAATTGGCAGATCCAGGCCCGGGAGGCCCGTTACCGCGATGAATGTCGCTGTTAGAGATGCATCCTACGTGCTGTTTCAGGTGACGCGCTGAAGAGGTGAGTCATGCCTGAACCGCGATCCTTCGCCGGTACGTTGCACATGGGCAATCTGTGCAACAACAACTACAAGCTCATGATGGCTTTGCGTGGTCGCGGTGTCGATGCACGAATCATCCTTTTTGAGCGGATTACGTCGAGACACCCCGTGAGTGACCCAGCCGACTACGATCCGGACTATGATCCGACTGCACCGCACGTGACATTGGTGCCTTTCAAAGCGCAGGGACTGAGGCAACTCGCCGCCGAAGCGTGGGCAATCCGTCGTGAGATTCGAGCCAGGAGTCCACGGCACTGGGTGCACGCCCAGTCCGAATATCCGGTGTTCGCTCATACTTTCACACGGCATTACAGCTGCCAGTCCACGGGTTCGGATCTGCGCGATGATTACCAGAAGGGGGGACCCGCCGCCCATCTGCTGCGGCGAGCGTATCGTCGAGCGCCCTTCAAGTTCCATGGCAACATCGATCTGTGGAATCACGAAGTGTCCAGATTAGGCAACTACAGCTTCCTGCCCAACGTCGTGGATTTTGCCAAGTTCCAGCCCACGGAGCAGAAGCCCAATCGACGCCTGCGGATCTTGATGCCCAGCCGCAATACCTACGACCAGCCACGCGACATCAAAGGCCATCGGATGTTAGTGGAGGCCCTGCAATCGATGCCGCCGGACTTCGAGGCCGATCTCGTTGTCTCCGCAGAGGATCAAGGCGTGGTCGCCTTCACGGAAGCACTCGCAGATCTGGCCCCGCGCATCGGGATTGAAACCGCCCCTTTCCGAAACGAGAAGCGCCTCTATCTGGCGCAAATCGATCGAGCGGACCTGGTGATCGACCAGTTCAAGCAAGGCTTGATGGGTGGCACGGCCCTTGACTGTTTCGCCATGCGGAAGGTCGCACTCGTCCATCTGGACCGAGCCAGCTTCAGCCATTGCTACGGACATGAGTGCCCGATCCCGGCGCTGAACGAGGTGCAGGCGATTCGCGATTTTCTCGCGAGAATGGCCCACACAGAGTCACGATTGCAGTTGGCTGACCACCTGTATGAGTGGGTGCGACAGGAGCATGAGGCCGGTGCTGTTGCTGACTTCTTTCTGTCACGCCTAGCCGGTATCGGCGTGACCGTAGATATCGGTGTCACCGAGGATATGGACACGTCTGGTCGTCGACAGGACGTCGCGTGAGAGTCGACGTTGCCAATCAGGTCGATCTTGACGTGTGGAATCAGCAGATCTCCGGTGCTGAGCACGCAACGATTCATCAGACAGCCTCTTTGGGCGAGTTCTATCGGTCGCATCTCGGGTACGACGTGTTCTATCTGCGCTGTTTTGAGGGAGACCAACTCGTTGCTCTCCTGACGATTCGGATCGGTGGTTTTGGTCAGGCGCAGCTGATCGAACGTCCAATGGCCACTGCCGGGCTGCGTCTGAGTCGTTGGTTGAAGCCCCTCCTCAGTTGGCAGCAGGGACCGGTTTTTCTCGGTGACCCGGAGCGCTGGCCGTCTGCATTGGCCGCTCTCGTGGACGCCGTGAGGTCACACACGCCGCGGGCTCGATTCTCGGGCATCACATTGCCCATCGGCCTGGAGGCCCTGGTGGAGAATGAAAGCCTGGCTGCCTTCGATCGGCTGGAGTGGGCGACATATCTGGTCGATCTACGGGTCGATGAGGAAGAGTTGTGGAATGGCCTGAAGCGGTCGGCGCGGAAAGCGATTCGCAAGGCCGAACGCGATGGCCTGGAGGTTCAACTCGTCGACGGAGAGCAAGGACGTCTCGAGTATCAGCCCTTTCGCCGCCATTGCCTACAGGCGCGTGGGGCTCGTGTCACGTCCGCGGCAAACTACATCGACCGTCATCGACTGTTGCGATCTATCGATGGTGAGGAGGTCTACATCGCAGTCCATCAGGGTGAGACCATCTCTGGCCTCGGGGTTTTTCGTTTCAATGGCCAAATCAGTGAGTTTGGGTCACACCAAACGCCTGAGAGCGTGGCGCAGAAGCTCAATGGAAACGATCTGCTGAAGTGGGAAATCTTGCGTCGCGAGCGCTCCAAGGGTGGTCGTGTCTTCGACCTGACCGGCGTGAATCCAAATCCAGCGTCTCCAAAGGAACGCGGCATAGCTCAGTTCAAAGCGAAATGGGGAGGGGTATTCCATCCCTATCCCGTACTGTCGCGAACTTGAGCGGCCAAGAGCAAAGAAGTGCCGTGTCCCACGCGTGGGGACTAGGACTGGCACAGGTTGTGGGTGCCGGCGCCAGTGCACTCTTGCTGCCCGTGCTGACGCGAGTCCTTGGCCCGGATGCCTATGGTCAGTGGTCTCTTGTCCTCGTGCTGATCAGCTACGTCCTGCCATGGACGGATCTTGGTGTGGCGCGAGGGATCATCCGTTTCTGCCCGACCTACGATACCAGTGACGCCCGACTAAACGTATACAGGACGGTGCGGCGTTTCGCGTTCATGGTCAGCTTGTCCATGGGGGTTCTGCTGGCGGTCCTGTCGCCCTGGTTGGCACAGATAGCGATTGGTGATGCGGCAGATTGGCACCTGCTCTGTCTGATTGCCTTGCTGTTTCCCTTGGAGGCGCTCTTCCGAGTCGGTACCGCCTTCGTGCAGGCCGAGGAACGGCTGGCGCACTACGCCCGAATCTCTACGGGGCGGCACGTTGGCGAACTTCTGCTACTCACGATTGCCGCTCTGCTCACGGCCGACATCGCGTGGTTGTTGCTTGCCCGCATCATTTCTCTCAGCGTGGTAGTGGCCTGGATTCTCTACGCTGGGCGGCGGCAACTTGCCACTCAGCGCAGCGACTGGTCGCTGGCGCCGATCCGGCAATTCGTCGGTTTCGGGTTGCCTATGATCCCCGCGGTTTTTGTGTGGGCACTGATCATGTCTGCGGACCGGTATATGCTGAAGATGTGGTCGTCGGTCAGTGACGTGGGGCTCTACAATGTGGCAGACATCCTCGCGCTGATGCTGATCAACTGGACTCGCCCGATCAATGGCGTGTTGCAGCCAAAGTTGGCAAACCTCAGGTCCACCAACGTTGCTGAGTCAGAACGTTACATAAGAATTTCCTTTCGATGGTTGGCTGTACTCATGGCGCCCTGTGCGGTATTTCTGGCAACCATGGGCCGGCCCGTCATCACGTTATTAAGCGGCGCGGCCTTTGCCGATGCAGCACATGCTTTGCCGTGGCTGGCACTTGGATACGTCATCATTGGCCTCACGAACCCACTGTATCACGTCGTCTACTTGCGACGCGGTGGATTTGCCTTTCTCTGGCTCTACGGTGCTGCTCTGGCGGTCAACATAGCTCTCAACGCGGTTCTGATTCCTCAGCACGGCCTCAGCGGCGCGGCCTTCGCCACGATGGCCGCATTTCTCGCCTACGCGGTTGGCTTGTTTGCTCTGGCGCTGCCGAACGAACAGCGGATGATCGCCGCCGAATCGATGGCTCTGGTGAAGATCGCAGGTAGCGCTGGCGTCGCCGCACTGGTGATGGCTACCGCATCATCACATGGGCATCTTGCCGTGATCGCTGGCGCGCTGGCAGGGGGGATCATCTTTTTCATACTCATGTTGGTCTTGCGTGTGATCCATCGGCATGAGATCCGTGAATTGTTGATCCCTGTTCGATCATGGTTGAGGCCAAGAAAAGGCCCAGAGCAATGAATCCGTATCAATTCTTCCATTTACGCACACCACCTTTGGACAATGCGACCCAGTGATGACGACGAGTAGCGGTGTTGAGATTCAGGTAGTTGAGGAAGTTGACCAACAGGAATGGGACGCCGGTTTGTCGGCGCTTCCCTTCGCCCGCTTCGAGGATTCGATCCAGCGGCAGCAGTCGATTCTTGACCGATGGCCGGATATGCGTCCCCGGTTTCTGCTGGCCTATGCCGATGGCGAAGTGGCCGGAAAGCTTGGCTTCTGTCGAACCTATTTTGGTCACGATCTGGCTCAGGCGGATCGCAGGTTCAGTCTGCTGAGTCCTCTTCTGCGGCGAACGATGAAGACATACGACTATCCGACGACACCCCTCATCTACCGGAAAGATCTCGAGTCTGAGATTATCAACGGATTTCTCGATACGCTGGAGGATCTCGCCAAACGCGAACGTCTTTACAGCGTCTCTCATCTACGCTACCCGTCTCCTGGACTGGCAGCCGTCGCAGGTCGTGAGGCGTTCCTTGATCGAGGCTACAGCATCTGGACTCATGGTACGTATCTGATCGACTTGGGGATCGGCGAGGAAGGACTGTGGGCGGGGCTCAAGAGTGGGACTCGAACCGCGGTGCGGCGGTCGCAGAAGCAGGGAATCGAGGTCAGACTCGGCGGTGTTGAGGACTTGGAGCGTTACTACGATATCATCGCCGAGAATCGTCGTCGGGATCAGCGACAGAACATCTACCGGCCGATCTATGCAAAGGAACGCATGTTGCCGTATCTCGAATTCCTCATCACGTCCGGCCTGTCGCAGATGTTTTGCGCCGGGATCGACGGCCAGGTCGATTCCTGCACCCTGGTTCAGCGTTTTGGGCGAGTCGCCAGCTTTGGTTTGCACGCGAGGTCTGATAGCTTCCATGAGGCACGTCTTGCCGACGGCGACGCATTGTGCTGGAAGATGATTTCCTGGGCTGCTGAGAGTGGATACGGAACCTTCGACATGACCGGTTTTGACTCCGTGCCGCAGAACGATCGGCAGCGAGGTATCCGGCGATTCAAGTCGAAGTGGGGCGGTCAGATGCATGAATATGATTATTACACCAAGGTGCACGGGAAGCTCCGAGAACGAGCAGTGCAGGTGGCAAAGAGAGTCCTTCGCCGCTCCTGAGAATTGGGATGGTTGTGCTCTCCAAATCGGCTGGTATAGGGAACCAATTTCCGGTTTGCATCCGAATCGACTCCACATCTGCGCTGGGTTGATCTTATCTAACATCTAAAAAAACAGATACTTGCGATGTGATTTAGCAGTCTGGCATGTGCTTTGCGAACAGAGTGCAAGGATTTCCCAGCAATCTGCCGATACATAGAGGGATGTCCGGTGGCTTTTCACACCGGCTGCCAAATTGAGAGACATCCGTCAAGGAGAAGAAGAAGCGATGGACCGCAAAGTTCTGCTGATCGACCCGGGACAAAAATTCGCAGAGAACGGATCGCGACACTCTGTTCGACAGACGCCCCATATCGGGCTCTGCTATCTGGCCACGACGCTGAGGGAATTCGCAGACGTCAAGGTCCTCGACATGCCCCTGCTCAGACTTGGCGACGACGATCTGCTCGAAGAGTACAAGAAGCTCGACTCCGGGGATATCGTCGGCATCACGACGGCGACCTTCAATGTTGTGGAAGCCGTGCGTGCGGCGGAGATGGCCAAGTCCCATAATCCCGAGTTGCTCGTGGTGATGGGGGGGCCGCACGTGAACGCGTTCCCCACCGATGTTCTTGAACGTACCGAACATGTCGACGCGGCTGTTTCGGGCGAAGGGGAAGTCGTCTTCTCTGAGATCGTTCGGAACTATGACCAACCGGATTTCACCTGGGACATTCCCGGTGTCGCCTGGCGCGATGGCGAAACAATCGCCTATTGGCCCCTCACCAAAGAGTGGACGATCCAGGATCTGGACGATATTCCTCTGCCCGATTGGGATTTCCTCGACCTCAACAAGTATTCGATGCGTTACTCGTCCCAGTTTGATTCGATGGAGCAGGTGGCACCACTGTCCACGAATCGCGGCTGCCCCTACCAGTGCTCTTTCTGTGACGGCGCGAATCTCACGGGGAAACTGAAGTTCCGATCGGCGCAGAATGTTATCGATGAGATCCAGAATGGTCTCGAAAAGCACGGCGTGCGCCACTACTACATCACCGATTCTGTCATGTGCATCCCGAAGTGGCGTTTCCTGGAGTTCTGCGATCTGATGGTTTCCACAGGCCTCAATAAGGAGGTCTCGATGATCGGGCAGGCACAGATCAACTCCATTGACGAGGAGATTCTCGTCAAATACCGCAAAGCCGGTGGTGAATACATCTTCTTTGGCCTTGAGAGCGGCAATGAGGAAGTACTCAAGCAGAACGGCAAGAGAATCAGCAAAGACAAGGTGCGGGCCATCGTCGACTGCGCGCACGAGTCAGGTCTGCATCCGCGAGGATCTTTCATCTTTGGCTTGCCCTACGATACGAGGTCAAGTGTCGAAGAGACGATCGAATTCTCCCACGAACTGAAGCTGCACTCGGCAAATTTCTTCATCCTCGATTTCTACCCGGGAACCCGCGCCAAGGACTATCTGCTCAAGGGTGAGGGGGGCCTGACCATGCTGGACGGGGGCATTGACTGGTCCGTCTACACGCCGAGCCGCGATCGTGCGGAGGTGCAGGTCAATGATCTGACGCCGGATCTGCTACGGGACTATCTGGCACAGGCGAAGGCCATGCCGATGAAATACGAGGATCAGGATCTCACCTTCCGCCAGAAGGTGACCGAGTTCATCTACTTCGTCGAAAATGGCTTTATGGATATCTCCGAGTCGGGAGAGTGGTACAATGCGATCGAGGAGATGAAACCACTGGTGCCTGCAGCGACCCTGGCTGCCTGCGCCCCGCGACTTGAACGCATCAGTGAATTGACAAGCAGCTACGCACGCGCAGCCGTATAGAGGCACGACAGCTGCACCTCAACATGGTGCCCATTCGTCGCAAGTAGGGGCACCGCTCCAGGCGTCTTCTTTGGTCGATTCCCGTGGCACAATTCGACTCACCCTCTGTAACTTGGATACTGGATCTTACAATGAGTGATCAAGCCGTACTGACCCCCGAAGCCCACGAGCAGTCGTCTGAAATGGACGTGGCAGGGGAGGGCGCCCATACCCTCCATGCTGCGATCCCTCAGAACCAGGACATTTCGATGAGCAAGACGGAACAAGACATCGTTGAGATTATCGGCCTCGACGAGGAGCACCACGATCGCGCGATTCAGCGATATGATCATGCCCGACGGCGCGAAATCGTGGACGAACTTCTACAAGGGACCGGGCGCGACCGAGTCCTCGATCTCGGCTGCAGCAATGGTTCATGGTATCCGTTCCTGAAGGCTCAGGGTTTTGCTGAGCTACATGGTGTCGAACTGTCCGAACACCGTGCACAAATTGCCAGGCAACGTGGATACGAAGTCTTCAATGGCCACGGACAGGATACGCCATTTCCTGACAATCACTTCGATGTCGTCGTGAATCAGGAAGTCCTGGTGCATGTGCTCCAGGAGGAGGACCGAAAAGCAATGATTGCCGAGGCCAAGCGTGTCCTGAAGCCGGGTGGGGTATACATCTGCTCTATCGCCTCCGCTGTCGCTCAGCGTCGCCGCTTCTTCATCAACCGGATTACCGGTTATGGTCTGCTGTCCTGGATCAAACACCGACTCGTCGGCCGCCAGGGGAGAGAGCAATTCCAGGATCTCACCGAGTTTACCCGGTATTGGGACCTGAAGGACGTGCGAGCCTATCTGTCGTCCATCGATCTTACCGTGGTCGATGCCGTAGGCCATACGTATTTCTTCGGAGATCTCTCGGCGAATTTCCCCGCCTTCCAGAGACTGTTGGATCGTGTACTTGGCAGGCGTTGCCCGGATGCGGCGACGGTTGTCTACCTCAAGTGCACAAAGTGAAGGCAATCGATTGAGCATCGGCGCCCACGCCTCGGCCTGGGCCCCGTGACGGTTGGCGTAGTTAGCGATTCGGGCCGGACATCAACTGCTATTTTGATAGCAACTGCTAGAGGTTGAGGCTTGCTTCGACGCCGAACCAGCGGCCGGGCAGGGGCACTCCCAGGATCTCCTCGTAGTGGTCGTCGAAGAGGTTGGTCGCTCGCAGTCGTAGTTCACCCCAAGGAACCGGGCGGCGCACGAGCAAATCGACACGTGCATAGTCATCGAGGGGCGCAATGCGCTCACGCGCCTGCACACTCCAATCCGCTGTGATCTGCGCTGGCAGGGCATGGCGCAGGCGGACATTGGCCTGATGCCGCGGATGCGAGAAGACATACTTCGACTGCAAGCCTGAGGCGAGGGTCTGTTCTTTGTCGACAAAGGTGTAGCCGATCTGAGTGTCCACGGGGCCGAACTGACGTGCGCCACTCACACGCACGCCGAGGGTCTGCATTTCTCCCAGATTCTGCGCGACCCACGGGGGCGTGTCCGTGGCTCTTACGTAGTCGACGAGATCCTGTTCCTGGCGTAGGAAGATGGCGCCCTGCCATTGCGTTTGCGCAACGAGGGTCGAGGCGCCGATTTCATACTGCCACGATCTCTCTGCGGCGAGATCCGGATTACCGACATTGTTGGGATCGGTGTAGTAGAATTCGGTGAAAGAGGGAGCGCGGTAGGCACGAGCGATGGTGGCATAGGCACGCGAACGATCGTTGAGTCGGCGGCCGATGCTGACGGTGGGCGCCGCCTCCCATCCTGCTTCCTGGTGATGATCGGCGCGCAGGCCGGCATTGATCTGCCATGCGCCTCTCGTCGTACCGTATTCGGCAAAACCACCCCAACGGTTGCGCGTGTGTTCGCCCAGATTGCTGCTGTCGATCTCCTCGCGAGTCCACTCGGCGCCGGCGGCGACTTGCCCGCCAGCCATGGCCCGACGGACGTGGGCCTCGCCACCACCCATCCAACTCGTGTGGTTGTTCTCGTAGACTGACGGATCGCTTTCGATCAGAACGAAACGATCTGTGTGGCGGCGCACATACACGCGGCTCGTGGCCATTGTGGTGCCGACGCGTCGCTCGTAGCGAGCACCGGCGAGGTGGGCCGTCGTCCATTCGCGGGAGGGAAAGGGGGCGTAGAAGTCGCGGGCACCGAAGCCCTTGTCCTGCCAGCCTGCCTGCACCGACAAGCGGCCACCGCCGAGATCGGAGTGACCCAGCAGGAAGAGCCTGTCTTCGTCAGCATCTGTGGTTTCGCGATAGCCATCAGAGCGCAGTCTGCCGGCGCTGAGGGTCACGCCGCGCCGTTCGTTCCCTGTGCCGATACGCAGATTGATGTCAGAACCTGTGCCGGCGTCACCGCCGTCGATGTCGTCAATACGACGCGTGGCGACATCGAGGCGGACACCAGAGGCAGCCCGGGGGACGAGATTGATCACGCCACCGACTGCATCTGCTCCGTGCACGGAGGATGCGGCACCATGCAGGATTTCGACACGGTCCAGATCTGCAGGCGTCAGCGGCAGATTCAGTGTGTGGTGATCGGTCTGCGGATCGTTGACACGCATGCCATCTACCAGGATCACGACCTGGCTATAGGTGGCGCCGTCCATCCCCAGGTCAACCTGCGTGCCAAAGGGCCCTCGCGTCTGCGCGTCAAGACCTGCCACGGTCGCCAGCAGATCGGCGATGGAACTTGCGCCGCGGCGCGCAATTTCGGCACTATCAAGGATGACAACTTCCCGCGTCTGCGGTGTCGTGTCAGTGCTCAAGCGCGTGGAGCTCACCAGAACCTCGGGTACCAGGGCCGGTGGCAGAGGGTCCGAAGCTCCAGCCATCGCAGGCGTTGCACCCCCTGCCAGGCAGAGGGTGCAGATGAGTGCGGAAAAGTGTCTGGAAAGGCAAGTAACCAGTGTGCGTCGGGGTAGCCGGGTCATTCAGCGAGTCACTTTTTCTTCGGGATGAGGAACGGGTCTGATCACAGATTTCGTTTTCGTGGACACCACCTCGGCTTTAAGGCTTCATCTCGAGGTGGTTTTCTTGACAGTCCTCAGGATCAGGCTTACCCTACCGAGGTTGTAATAAACATGCGTAACAACGTCCACATCTCGCCCCGCGAACCGGTGGTAGCAGCGCTCTTGAGCTGTCAAACCAGCGTGCGGTCGCGCGACAACGTATGAGGTAGTGCCGAATGGGTCAGCGGCGGTCTTTCCGCATCAAGCAAGGCCTCGATCTACCAATCACTGGTGAATGTGCTCAGGTCATCGAGGACGGTCGCCCGGTGACACAGGTTGCAGTCGTCGGCACCGATTTTCACGAATTGCGTCCCACGATGGCAGTGGATGAAGGAGCCGATGTCCGCCTCGGCCAACTGCTGTTTGAGGACAAGCGTCGTCCGGGCATCCGCTTCACCGCTCCTGCAGGTGGAAAGGTCGTCGCCATCAACCGCGGCGCCAAACGCCGCCTGCTCTCCGTCGTCATTGAGGTCGCTGCCAGTGAAGAGGCAGAGACGTTCGACGTGGGTGGCAAGCGACCTGAAGATCTGGATGCAGACACAGTGCGCAAGGCACTCGTCGATTCCGGTCTTTGGACGGGTTTGCGAATTCGACCGTACAGCAAAGTGCCGCTGCCAGAGCAGACGGCGCA
>Ga0233428_1000972_pt1:15000-34039 | contig 34039 bp, 27 predicted proteins | sample SI_118_April2016_4_FD_179890 | JGI IMG/M metagenome (GOLD analysis project Ga0233428, IMG submission 179890) | Seawater microbial communities from Saanich Inlet, British Columbia, Canada - SI_118_April2016_120_MG | ecosystem: Environmental > Aquatic > Marine > Inlet | place: Canada... | reverse complement strand
CCAAGTTTCGTTCCCTCCAGAACGATACTGGCGCTGACGAGTGGATCGCCAGTCTGACTGTCCGTGACGGTACCGGTAATTTTGCCGTCAGCCGCTAATGCGGGTACGACGGCAATGGCGAAGAGCATGCAACCAAGAATGGCCACACGCGTCCAATGAGTACTTCGGTCCATCGGCAACTCCTCCCTGATAGAGTGACGATGATTCCAAGAATCATTTGAATCGGGCGGAATCAGCCCGTTTATCCGGCGATTTGTCGCGACTCCCTGGCCGACAGGCCGCGGTCAGGGATTCACGAAGTGATGGAGCCAGATAGATATGTGACAATAAGCTTACGTCCAAAGTCGGGGTGGGCTCAAGGGTTTTCTTGTGACGGGGCGCACATCTTCAGTAGCGATCCGCAGCCGGTTGTGGCGTTTTCAGCATAGAACTGCCCGAAAGCACAAGGTCCTGTGGTTCTCTGCGGAGTATTCTGTACTCGGGCGACTGCCGAGATTATGCCTGCATTGCATAGAGGCTGGTTGCTCCGAGTCTCTATGCAACTGGAAAACAGTAGATTTGGCGATAGAATCACTTCACTACCCCTCATGCCACCTCCGTCATATTTTCTTCTGAGGTGTTCATCATCTTTCTCTGACTAAATGTGTACAGAAGAATGCTGCAACGTGTGGGCGAAACACTGCGAGATCGACGAGTTCGGGCGATCAAATTTGTTGCACTTTCGCTGTTGATAGGCGTCGTCGGATGTGACTTCCTCACTTCGACGACTGATTTCTCCCCTAATGACAGCGCCGGTGGGGCCATCGCCTTTGCATCGACACGATCAGGCAACTTCGACATCTATCTGATGGATGCAAACGGGGCGAATGTTCAACAGATCACGACTTCTGATGTCGACGAACGATCGCCAACGTGGTCTCCAGACGGAACGCTGATCGCGTACAGCAAACGTCATGAGCCTTTCAATGACGACATCTTCGCCATGACCATCGCCAGCGGCACCGAGACAAATCTCACTGATACCCCTGGAAGTGACGGATTCCCGCGTTGGTCGCCCGACGGCCTTCGGATCACCTTCGAATCCAGACGGGATGGCAATGCCAATGTCTACGTCATGGACGCCGATGGACACGGCCTCGAGCGTTTAACGACCCACCGGGCATTTGACGGCCAGCCGGCCTGGTCTCCTGATGGGTCGCAGATCGTCTTCGAGTCGGGTCGAGAGGTCTTCATTCATGCAACTCAAGAGATCGATTCGACCGAAATCGCTGCCGTAGAGGAGTCACAGACCGACCCGCGCAACAATGACCCTAGCTTCAATCACCAGATCTATCTCATGAATGCCGATGGCAGCGAGATTCGACGTTTGACATTCCATCCGGATAATGATCGATCTCCCTCATTTTCACCTGACGGGGGGCAGATTCTCTTTGTCAGCGATCGGGATGGCAACGACGAGATCTATCTGATGAATGCCGATGGCAGTGAACCGCGAAATCTGACACACTCCCAGAATGACGACTATAGCCCGTCTTGGTCATCGGATGGCACTCGAATCGCCTTTGTCTCTGAGCACACGGGCAATCCGAATATTTTTGTCATGACGGCGGATGGGACGCAGTCTGCATCGCTCACCCTCGACCCCAGACTCGATCTGACCCCTCGATGGATGCCGGGAAGCTTCTTTGCAGATAGGGAGCGTTGTCTTCTGTGCCCTGGTCGCGGTGGACCGCAATTGGGACGCTGACCCGCAGAGCCGACTGCGTGTACCCATGCAAAAAGGCCCTCTTCCCAACTGGGAGAGGGCCTTTCAGTGCTCGGCATTGACGCGACCTGCTAGTAGGCGCGCTCTGGCGGCTGGACCCACCATTCCATCGTAATCTCACCGATACTGCCGCGATCTGCCCCCGGATACCAGTTGACGCCGCGGAATCGCCGCGAATACGAGGTGGCGAGTCGCTGCTTCCACAGGAACGTGTACGGCTGCTCTTCGTGGAGAATCTCCTGGAATCTCTGATAGAGATCGACGCGTCTCTGGGGATCGAACTCTTTTCTGTATTCTTCCAGGATGGAGTCAACTTCCTCATTGAGGAAGGTGATAAAATTGGAGCCCTGGCCCTCTGCCTGGGAAGAATGCCAGATCTGGTAGGCATCTGGCGGAAACCGGACATTCCCCGTCCACCCCAGGACAATCGCATCAAAGTCCTGTGTATCTGCCCGCTGCAGAAAGATCGACCAGTCGAGTTCACGGACCTGGCAATCGATACCGATGTCAGCCAACTCGGATTGCACGACGAGTGCAATATCCTTGCGCAGCTGATTTCCCGAATTGATCATCATTTCGAAACGGAAGGGGACGAGTTCACCATCGATTCGCTTGTCGAGAATTCCGTCTTCGTCGGCGTCATCCCAACCAGCATCGTACAGCAGGTCGAGAGCCCGGTCTGGATCATAGGGATAAGGTTCCAGACTCTGATTGTATTCGGGCCGGAACTTGTGGATTGGGCCGACGACAGGCTCACCTAGGCCAAAGAGCAGATTCTCGATCATCCCTTGTCGGTCTGTGAGCAGCGTCAGAGCCTGACGCACCCGCTTGTCGGCAAATAAGGGGCGGGCATTGTTCCAGCCGATGAATGTATAGCCGCCTCGATAGCGAATGGCTTTCATGAAGCTACGCTGAAATTCCGGATCCCAAGTTTTCTGTTTGAACTCCAGCGAACTGAGATCCAGATAGTCGACATCACCATTGGTGAGTTCGATGAAGGCAGCATCTGTGTTGTTGATGATCTTGAAGACAATTTTCTCGACGTAACCAGACTGAGGAAAGCTGTCTATTTCTCGGCCCCAATAATCCTCGTCACGGGTTAACACCACCTTTTGCTGTGTCACCATGTCAGCGTCGGGGTCCAACAACTGATACGGGCCAGACCCCAAGACACGTCGGCTGAAATCTTGGTTGAAACGCTCAGCAAACTGGTGCACTCCCTCTGCCTGTGGTCCTTCCATCCAGGAACCGTCCACGAGATCGGAAACCTCGACCCCGCCGAGCAGATCATCCGGATCGTAGAAATGGCGAGGAATTACCTTGAAACCGCCGAGCATCAGATCGTTTCGGAAATACGGTTCCTTGCAACTGATCACAACGCCATACTCGCCATCGTGCTCAGCTGCCACGACAGATCCATAGTAGTTGCGCAGCGATGCAGCCAAGACCTCCGGATGGAGAATGACTTTGAGGCTGAAAATCACGTCAGCCGAGGTCAGCGGTACCCCATCAGAGAAGACCACCCCTTCGCGAAGCCGGAACGCATAGCTGAGCTTGTCCTCTGAGACCGTCGGATAATCCAGAGCGATATGCCCACGTGACTCGAAAGGCGGCTCAGGCGACTGATTCAGTAAAGCTTCAAAGACGTACGCGTGAATCTCCGACACGGCCGCGTCGCTGGCTGTATATGGATTCATGCTGGTGGGATCCGAAAGGCTGTGCCGGACCAACCAGTCTCCAACCAGGGGGGTCTGGGTTTCGGCACTCCGATTGTCAGCCTTCTGAACGCCGTCGAAGACAATAATGTCGCGCGTCGAACTCAGAATATCACGGACAATCGACCACGGGTCATCGGCATATACGACATTCGTCGTCGTCATTGCTGCGATCGTTACCAGTGGTGTGAGGTACAACCAGACTCTCTTCATACGAAGCTCAACCAATCGTGTGTGTCTTCAACTTGTGCGTTGATGGTCTCAAAATAGCGACGCTGGATCTGTTCGGTGATTAGTCCCCGCTTACCATTGCCAATCTGTATGTGATCGATACTCTGGATCGGCGTAATTTCTGCAGCGGTCCCGGTGAAAAAAACTTCATCCGCAATGTAGAGGAACTCGCGGGGTATTCCCCGCTCCTCAACTGTGAAACCGAGTTCACGGGCAATCGTCATCGCTGTGTGGCGAGTGATCCCCGGCAGGATGGAGTGATGAGAAGCTGGGGTGAAGATGGTGTCCCCCTTCACGATAAACAGATTCTCACCACTGCCCTCGCTGACCAGACCGTTCGAATCAAGAACGATCCCCTCGTGGAAACCATTCTGATTGGCCTCCATGCGCACAAGCTGCGAATTGAGATAGTTCCCACCTGCTTTGGCGAGAAATGGCACCGTATTTGGCGCGACCCGATTCCACGAGGACGTACAGACCTTTACACCCTGTTCCAGGGCCTCTGCACCCAGATACTGGCCCCACTCCCAGACGGCGATCACGGTCTCCACAGGACACGGAGTGGGATCTACCCCCAGTGACTCGTAGCCGCGAAAAACGACGGGACGGACATAACAGGCCTTCAGTGAATTGGCCCGAATGGTTGCCAACACGGCGTCATTCACCTGATCCGGCGTGAAGGGTATCTCCATACGGTAGATCTTGGCTGAATCGAAGAGGCGCGCTGTGTGCTCCTGCAGCCGAAACACGGCGGGGCCCTTGTCAGTGTTGTAGCAACGAATGCCTTCAAAAACACTGGAACCATAGTGAACGACATGGGACAATACGTGAATCTGTGCCTGATCCCATGGAACGAGGTCACCGTTGAACCAGATCTTGTCAGACTTCGGCATCGGGGGCATTTGTTCTCTACTCCGCGCTCATGTGGCGCCTGTTTGAAGCCGGACTTACAGTGTTCGGCTGAGTGTGATTGTCAGATCGTCGAAGGTGCCGCTGCGCTGCTTTGAACGACTAAACCGCGCTTTGACGCCTGTGTATCCATCTGGCAGGTACTCGAGGGACGTCACCAGATTTCGGTGGGTATTGCGCGAACTGAGATCTCTGTCCGTTCCACCACCGAAATAGGTGTAGTCCCAACGTCGATCGAGGCGGTAGTTGAAGCTGGTCCCCAGCGACAACCGCGGATCGGGGCGATAGGACATGCCAAAGGTGAAGCGATGATCGGTGTTGTCCTCTTCGACGATTTGCGTGCCATTTTCGACCAGCAGAGTACCAAAGTCGTCGATGCTGAATGCGTAGGAACCATTCAGCCTTAGATCCTCGAAGACTCGGCGCCGAAATGTGTGGCGCATTGACCAGCCTCGCCGAATGTTGCTACGGCGATCCGCGAGACTGGATCCGACATCTTCGTCAAAGTCGAAAATAGTTCTCCGAGCAGATATTTCAAAGTTGTGACTGATCGTCGTCTCAACACGCTCGTAGCTGGTGTTCGCTGAGAGTCGCAGATCACGGTTCTCCTGATTCTCGGCACTGCGCGTGGCATCGAGATTCGTACGCTGTGTCGAACTGGACGAAAGCGATAGGTCGTAACGCAGACCGCTCTCGCGGGTACCTCGAAAACCCAGGGTGACGAAACCATTGTAGCTGTCACGGTCCTGGGTGGGATCTCCTGGATTGTCGATGCGAATCATTCGTGCCGAACTCGACCACGTGAGCGTATGATCCAGGATTTGCCAGTCGAGGCTTCCGCGCAACAGGAGGCTTGTTTCCTCGCGATCATCGGTGGGGTCTCGAAAGAGCGATCCCGTTGAAAGACGAACAGAACGACGCCGTTCATCAGTCGTCGAGAAGTTGGTAGTCAGCGAACCCAATACTCCGGCTGGCAAACGACCCTTTACGGAGGACTTGAAGTCCCAATTCTCCGTCTCTCGATCGCGGCCGAAGAAGCGGTTGCGTGGATCATCATCTTCGTTGGCCGTGTTTGTGTTGACGCTCTGCCTCCACCCCTGACTGCCATTGATGTTGAATCCGAAGACCTCAAAAGTCATGGAGGAGTTGACGTTCGTACTTCGTCGCTCAGAAATCTCTGCGGCAACAAGGGTATCGGCGATCCCCGCAGTCGAGTCCACGACGGCACGTGTCACGCCTAATTGTGAACGACTCTCAGAGACGGACGTGGAAGCTCGGACATCACCAGGGAGATTGTAGGACGCCGACATGCGGACACTTTCATTCCGATTCTTGTTGCTCTTCAGCGTGTTGTCGGTCTTCGACGCAGACATGGACGTGCTGAGTCGCTCGCCCTTTACGTCGAAAGCGGGAGATACATTCATCGAGGCGCTGTAGCGAAGGCCGGATTCCTCGATTGTGCTATCCGGATTGACGGGACTCGCCCGCCGCGCCGTAATCACCCCCGGCACCACGTCGAAACGCAGTTCCTTGAAGCGGCTGCCACCACTGGCGAGGGGCTTGTATTGGAAGCGGAAGCTGACAGTCTGATTTCGCGTCTTCTGATTCAGAAGAGACGCATTGCGGACAGACATGTTGGCGTTGATGCCAATCGATGCCCTTGGTCCCAATACGGGATACAGGATGGACGTGCGCACGGACGCGTTCTCCGTCCAATTGTTACGACCGTTGCGCTGATCCAGGATTGCATTCATTGACGCGGAGGCGTTGAAGCGCATCATCGCCGTTGAATCGCTGGCAGCGGCCAACGACACGGGGGCACGCAGATTCCAACTTGGAAAGGTTGGGCGCCAAGTCATGCGATTTGAGCGTCTGCTGAAATTCAGCGAATACGACTGTCCATCGCTGATCGCCGGAAGCAACACCAACAGGGCGAGCACCGCCGTGAGCCTGCGCTCCGGAGACACGATTCAGCCAGCAGTATCGATGACGCGGGTCAGAGTCGCATACTGATCGACGCTTAGATTCTCCGCGCGTTGGGTTAGATCGATCTGCGCCTCAGCGGCCATATCCTCGAGGCTCAGGCCTCGTGCCTTCAATGTATCCGTCAGTGGCTGCAGCGAATTGCGCAGCATCTTGCGGCGAAGGCTGAAGGCGGCGCGGACGACGCGTTCGAAGAGCACCATGTTCTGGACGGCGACTCTCTGTGGCTCAAAGCGGATCTCCAGCACGGCGGATTCTACCTTTGGGACGGGACGGAAGGCGCCTGGCGGGATCGTCTGGTGTATCTCGACATGGGCACACTGGCCCAACAAGACGGTTACCAGCGAATACTTCCTGCCTCCGGGGGCCGCCACGAGGCGCTCTGCCACCTCTCTTTGCAGGGTGAGAACGGCGCGGCGAACCAGGTGAGCATGATCCCTCAACTTGAACAGCACGGGCGCACTGATGTTGTAGGGAAGATTCCCGACGACGAGGAGTCGACTTGCCCCTTCGTCAGCAGCCAAGGCGTCCAGATCTACCGACAGGACGTCCCCTTCGATAAGGTGCAATTTATGGTCGGTCAGATTTTCGCGCAGGTAGGCAACCAGATCCCGATCGATCTCGATCGCGACCAACCGGTCGACATGAGACAGAAGGGGTCGTGTCAACGCTCCTCTGCCCGGGCCGATTTCAATGACGCGATCGTTCTCTGCTTGGTCCTTCGTACCCAACGCAGCGATCGCTTCAAGGACTTGAGTGTCGACGAGGAAATGCTGCCCGAATCGCTTGCGCGCTCTTGGAAGAGACGGCTTCTGGGACATCGGTTTGTTTTTCAGGCGGCCCGAGCCCGTTGGAGGTGATACCACAGATCTGCCAACAGCAGCTGTGGATTGACATTTCTTGAGAGACTGTCGTACGCCTGATCCAGCACCTGAGCGACAAGCTCGATCCTGTTTGGCAACAAGCCTTGAGCCCAGGCGTGGAGGTTTTGCTTCTCGTCGATATTGGCGATGTCGGCGTCCTGCTTTTGCTGTACGAGAAAGAGGTCTCTCAGATAGGCAGAACACAGTTGCAGAAATCCCTCCAACTGTTGCCGATCCGGACGTCCACCCAGATCCTGCAATACGTCCCAATAGTCCTGTTCCGATCCCTGGATACCCGCACCGATGAAGCGCCGTACCAACTCGCGCAGCTCGTCAAATTCTTCACCGCGAATGACATCACTGGCTCGGATGCCGCCACTGGCCGCCAATCGCGCCGCAAGATCGGCTCGTTCCTGCTCAGCGCCGTCCTGCTGCAAACGCTCGCTCTGTTCGGAAACCGTCAATGAACGAAGCTGCAGCCGCTGGCAACGCGACAGGATGGTAGGTAGGAGTCGATCGGGCGCATCTGATACAAGTATGAAGATCGACTTGCCCGGTGGTTCCTCGAGAATCTTCAACAGCGAATTCGCCCCCGCCGCTAGCATCGCTTCAGCCTGCAGGATCAGACCTACTCGATGCGGAGCTTCCGTTGGTGCAAAGGACATTTCCTTCTGCAGCAATCGAATACTGTCTTTGGATATGTTTGTGCCAGTGCGTGTGGCCGTGGATTGACCTCGGATCTGCTCCAGCGCACTCTCCCGCAAGGCAGCCATCGCTTCTGAGTCAGTCGAGGTCCGTGAACCCGTCGGGACGGGGAGCAACAGATGCAAGTTGGGATGGTTAAGGGAGTCGGCCTTGCGGCACGACGAACACTGATCGCACGCGTCGTCGCCTGGCGTGAGGCAATTGATTGCCTTGGCCAGCTCCAATGCAAGCTGGCGCTTTCCCGAACCTAGGGGGCCGGCGATCAGAATCGCGTGCGGCAATCGATTGGCACTCAACCAAGCGCCAATCTGGGCCTTTGCGTGTTCCTGACCTGTGAGCGATGTCAGCGCCAACGACGGGCCCTACCGACCTCCGAGGAGGCTTTCCTGGGCATCCTTAGAGAAGAAATGCGCCTTGCCGATTTCGACGGCGAGTTTCACCTGGTGGCCGACCTCAGGGATGTGGATTGGATCCACTCTGGCAACAAAAGAGGAGATGCCAGTCGTCAGATACAAGAACACCTCATTGCCCATAGGTTCAACAACCTCTACTTGGGCTTCAATCGTGATCGTATCCACCCCTCGACCCATCGTATCTGGATCGTGGATGTCCTCTGGCCGGATGCCCAGAGTAAGCTCCTGACCAACATAGCCAGCGAGAGGCTCTTTCATCTCATCCAGTAAAGGCAAACTGATTTTGCCCTCATCAAAGCGGAGGCCATCACCATCGGCCACCAATCGTCCCTCGATGAAGTTCATGGACGGGCTACCGATAAAGCCCGCGACGAACTGATTCGCCGGGTGATTGTAGAGTTGCAGAGGTGTGTCATTCTGTTGGATCCGGCCATCCTTCATGACCACAATTCGATCACCCATCGTCATGGCTTCCGTCTGATCGTGGGTGACATAGATCATCGTCGCTTCGAGTTTTGTATGTAGTTTGCTGATCTCTGTGCGCATTTGAACGCGCAACTTGGCATCCAGATTTGATAGCGGTTCGTCAAAGAGAAAGACCTTGGGCTTGCGTACGATCGCCCGCCCCACGGCGACTCGTTGTCGCTGACCACCTGAAAGCGCCTTTGGCTTGCGTTCCAGCAATTCCTCGATACCAAGAATGTCGGCGGCCTCACGGACGCGCTCGTCAATCTCCTCTTTGGGATATTTCCGCAGTTTGAGTCCAAAAGCCATGTTTTGATAGACTGTCATGTGCGGATAGAGCGCATAATTCTGAAAGACCATGGCTATATCACGGTCCTTGGGGGGAATGTCGTTGACGAGCTTGCCGTCAATAAAGATCTCACCGCCCGTCACCTCCTCGAGGCCAGCCACCATGCGCAGGGTCGTTGACTTGCCACAACCGGAGGGTCCGACGAGAACGACGAACTCCTGATCCTTGATGTCGATGTTGGCGTCATCGACTGCGACAACATCGCGATCGAAGACTTTGCGCACGTTCTTGAGTGAGACTTCAGCCATTTTTGTTCTCCATCAGATCCATGACCCGCCCTGCCTGCAATGGCAAGCGGCACTGCATGACGCAAGCGTCCTCAGTTGGTTTGCTGTAATAACGTAGACGGATCCCCGTCTGCTGGAAACCGAGTCCTGCATATAGCTGGATTGCTGCCTCATTTGACACTCGCACCTCCAGATGGCAAAGACGTCCGCCGCGAGCGGCGGTGATGTCCAGCAATGCCAACACAAGGCGTTTGCCCCAGCCGAGCCGGCGATACGCTTTCTCAACAGCCAGATTGATCAAGTGGCAGTCATCGGTGTCTATCAGGGCCATCGCATATCCGGCCAGGTGCTCATCACACCACAGTCCAACCTGGACGCTGCGCTCGTCACTGGCGAGAAAATCGAATTCAGCCATAGACCAGGGCTCGGAAAAGCTCGCCCGTTCAATACGCTGCAGTTGGTGCATTGCCAGGGGCGTCGGCTCAAGTGGCTGGATCTGTGGTTCAGCCCGCATGAGATGCCTGTTCTGCGGCCGTGACGAATGTGGGGATCCGCAGATATTTCGGCTCGACCTCGGCGATATCCTCGATGTCCCCTGCCCGGAACCTGGCCATCCCGAGCCAGGCAAGAGCCCCCGCGTCTGGCGCGCGAAGATGGGCCGGTGCTATCTGCAGTACTGCGTGTTGTTCTTCCGCGTTGAGTAGATTGACGCCATCGCCGGTAAACAACACGTCGCGATCACTCCACCGGACGAGCAGATCGGACATGGACGTAGGGTGAGGTGCCTCTATGCACCTGGGAGTTCCTTCAGACGTGTCGTAGACACCAGCGTAGACCTCACCTCGGCGAGCATCGAGTACGCAGCAGACAGGCCGGGTCGCCCACGGTAGCCGAGCAGCCAGCGCCTCAAGGGTGGACACGGCAACCAGTGGAATCTGCAGGGCTCTGCATATTCCCTTGGCTGCACTGAGACCGATCCGCAGACCCGTGAAAGATCCAGGGCCGATCGTCACGGCCACCGCCGAGAGTTGCGAGCGGTCCAGCTTCGTCGCAGTCAGGGCATTTTCGATCTCGCCAAATAGTCGCTTGGAGTGCTCTCGTGGCGCTGAGAGCAGAGCCTGAACGAGGAGTCGGTCTGCTTGCCACAAAGCGACACCGCCCTGTGGCGTTGCCGTGTCGATCGCCAGTATGACATCGGTGCTCATATCAGATTCAGCTGATCCGGATCCGTCGTTGGAGGCGTGCGCCCAAGGTGCTGGTAGGCTCTTGCCATTGCCACCCGACCTTTCGGTGTGCGCTTGAGGAATCCCTGCCGTATTAGATACGGTTCGTAGACCTCGCTGAGCGTGTCTTCCTCTTCGCCAATGACGGCAGCAAGATTGTTCACGCCCACCGGCCCGCCATCGAATCTGTCGATGATCGCCTCAAGTAGGCGGATATCGGTCTCGTCCAGTCCCACTTGATCCACCTTCAGTAGCTTGAGAGCTGCGGCGGCTGAGGCGGCATCGATGGTACCATCTCCTTCGACCTGAGCGTAATCACGCACCCGCTGCAACCAACGTTTGGCGAGGCGCGCCGTGCCTCGAGAGCGTCGCGCGACCTCCATGGCACCGTCGTCCTGCACATTGAACCCAAGCAACCGGGCATCCCGATGGACGATCTGAGCCAGATCTTCGATTTCGTAGTAGTCGAGAGTCGCTGTGATGCCGAAGCGAGATCGCATCGGGGCACTGAGCAGGCCTTGCCGAGTCGTAGCACCGACAAGGGTAAACCGCTCCAGATCGATTGGTACAGATCTGGCCCTCGGTCCCTGGTCGATCACAATGTCGATTCGAAAGTCCTCCATCGCTGAGTAGAGATACTCTTCGACCTCGCGATTGATGCGATGGATCTCGTCGATAAAGAATACATCGTGGGGACCCAGGTTGGTCAGCATTCCCGCCAGGTCGACGGGTCGATCGAGGAGAGGTCCTGACGTGGCGTGCAGTTCCACACCCATCTCATGGGCGACGATGTGCGCAAGGGTCGTCTTGCCAAGGCCAGGGGGACCGGATAGCAGTACATGATCGAGCGCCTCGTCACGCTCACGAGCGGCAGACAGTGAGATACGGAGCTGCTCCTTCACCTTCTGCTGTCCGAGCATCTCTGCAAGCCGCTTTGGACGCAGGGTTCGATCGAGCTCGATCTCGGCCTCGCCAGCCGTATCGTCGGGATCCACGACGCGCTCGTCCATCTCCACCTCAGCGATCTCGCAGGGCGCGTTTGATCAGCTCCTGCACACTGGGTTCGCCATCCGATGTGCTCACGGCCTTGGCAACTGCCTTACTCGCTGCCGATTCTGCAATTCCGAGGGCGACGAGGGCGAGGACCGCTTCCGCCGCCACGCCTGAAGCAGAGTTGCCTGCGGGGATCTGCGGCTGTGCGATAGTGGCCGAAACCTTGTCCCGCAGTTCAACAACTACCCGTTCCGCCGTCTTGCGGCCAACACCACGGATCTGGGTCAAGTCACTCACGCTTGCCTGGGTAATCGCCTGCTGCAGATCGGCGACAGTCATTCCTGACAGGATGGTCTGGGCGGAGTTGGGCCCAATGCCAGAGACGCTCAGGAGCATCGTGAACATTCGCCGCTCTTGTGCGTCGACGAAACCAAATAGATCAAGACGATCTTCACGCACATACGTGAAGATCTGAAGGTGAACTTCAGCACCGGGTTGGGGCAGTTGGTCATAGGTGGTGAGTGAAATGGCTACACCGTAGCCCACGCCACCCACATCAATGACCGCTCTGGTCGGTGAACGCTCGCTAAGCGTGCCGTGAAGGAAATCGATCACACGTCCGGCAGTCGACTAACGAGAAGAGACGCGCCGCAGCAACGCCTCGATCTCGGGTTTGCGCCCACGTCCCCCTGGAACGTCCTGTGCGGGACGATGCAAGTGGCACAGGGCGATGGCCAGTGCGTCGGATGCATCCAACGGACTCGGCAGTTTTTTCATCTTGAGGGTTTTGGCGACCATGTACTGAACGGATTCCTTGGTTGCCTGACCATTGCCTGTCAGAGCTTTCTTGATTGTTGCCGGGCTATAAACTGCCGACTCGATGCCTGCAAGATTCACCGCGATGCGCAAGACTCCGCGTACTTCCCCGAGCTTGGCGGCGGCGTCAGCGTCCTTCCCAAAGAAGCTTCCTTCGATGGCGACTGCATCGGGATTCCGCTCTTGCAGAACCTCGTTCACGCCATCGAAGATGACTCTCAATCGCTGATCGAGGGAGGCTTTGCGGGGAGGACGAAAACACCCACAATCGATGTAGGCGACTTGGCGACGGCCATCACCCTCAACGAGGCCGTAACCGGTCGACGTCGTACTTGGATCAAGGCCGAGGACGAGCACGGTTCAGGCGAGGAGCTTGGCCAGCTCCTCTTCCTGGATATCAAAATTTGAGAAGACCTTCTGCACATCATCAAGATCCTCCAACCCATCCAACAGACGCAGAACTTTTTCCGCGTCACCGCCTTCTACGGCAAGCACATTCTGTGGTACCCATGCCAACGACGCCTGGGTGTAGGCGATATCTGCTTCGTCCAAGGCACGCTTTACTGCCTCGAAACTGTCGACGGAGCTGAAGATCTCAAAGACCTCATCTGCCGCCTGGATGTCCTCGCCGCCGGCATCCATGACGGCCATCATCAGGTCTTCTTCGCCGACGATCTTGGCGTCTACCTCGATGAGTCCCTTCTGGGCAAACATCCAGGAAACGGCGCCCTTCTCTGCCAGATTCCCATTGTTCTTGGAAAAGACGTGGCGGACCTCAGACACGGTTCGATTCTTGTTGTCGGAGAGAGTTTCGACGATGACAGCTACACCGCCAATACCGTAACCTTCGTAGACAGCCCCTTCGTAGACAGCGCCAGGCTCGTCCCCGGTGCCACGGCGCACAGCGCGGTTGATCGTATCCAGAGGCATGTTCGCGCCCCGGGCGTTCTGCATGGCTGATCGCAAACGCGGGTTCGCTTCCTCGTCACCTCCGCCATCGCGTGCTGCTACGGTGAGTTCGCGAATCAGTTTCGTGAAAACCTTCGCACGCTTGGCGTCGTTGGCGCCCTTTTTTCGCTTGATCGTACTCCATTTGGAGTGACCGGACATACTCAGTATTCAGCCTCTGTGATCGCTCGTGAAGGACATCTCTATTGCGTGAAATTTACTGCCTGTATGTGACCACTGCAACCGAGGACGGCGTCGTTAAGTTCAACGGATTCAATGGAGTAGCGGTTTCCTGAGGCACCTGAAGCAACAAAAAAGGAGCGACCCCCTCCCTGGCGAGGCCGCTCCTATGACACCGGCATTGATGGACGGCCGGTATCAGGCCGCTTCCGCTTGTTCTGCGTTGGCGGCAATAATTGTTGCCTGAACATCGGCGGGCACGTCCTGATAATACGCAAGTTTCTGCGTATGGACCCCCTTGCCGTGCGTTACGGAGCGCAAACGCGTGGCGTAGCGATCGATCTCAGCCAGAGGAACCTCGGCTGAGATGATCTGAAAATGACCATCGGAATCCGTGCCGCTGATTCTCCCGCGCCGTGAGGTGAGATCGCCCATCACGTCACCCATGAACTCTTCCGGAACCGTAATCGTCAGAAGATAAATAGGTTCCAGAAGAACAGGTTTTGCTTTGAGGAAGGCGTCTCTGAATGCCTGTGAAGCGGCAATTTTGAAGGACACCTCGTCCGAGTCCACAGCGTGATGTTTGCCGTCGAAAACACTCACAGACAGATCGATAACTTGGGATGACGACAACGGCCCTTCGATGAGGCTCTCTCGTAGACCCTTCTCCACGGCGGCAACGAAATTACTCGGGATGCTTCCGCCCACCGTATTGTTGAGGAATTCGAAGCCTTCACCACGTGCCTTAGGTGCCACCTTCAACTGGACCTCAGCGAACTGACCACGCCCGCCGCTCTGTTTTCTGTGGCGATGGCTGCCGTCGGAAGACACTCGAATGGTTTCGCGATAAGGAATGCGCGGCACTTCTGTCTCCACCTCTACACCATAACGCTCCCGGAGTCGCTTGTAGAGGGATTCCATGTGTAGTTCACCCTGAGCGGCTAGGATGGACTGACGGATGTCCCCGTCGAAACGGAAGGAGAAACTTGGATCTTCCTCGGCCAGCGCATGAAGCCCCGTGACCATGCGGTCCTCGCCCCCCTTCTCCTTGGCCGTTACGGCAACGCGGATCAGCGGCTCGCTAGACTCAACATTTGGCAGCAGGTACTCACTCCCCTTTGCACACAGCGTATTGCCTGTGTGCGTATCCTTCAGCTTCACAAGTGCGACGATGTCGCCGGCAGATGCGGAGTCGACCTCCTGACGTTCGTGCCCATGGAGCTCGAAGATCTGGCCAATTCGTTCCGTCTTGTTGCGTGAACTATTGAGAACCTCATCGCCGTGGGTAAGCGTGCCGGAATAGAGGCGCAAATAGCTGAGTTCGCCGACATGTTGCTCGGCTGTGGTCTTGAAGACGAAGGCAACTAGGGGCTGGTCAGCGTCGCCAACAAGGGCCATTTCGTCGCCGGCAGGGTTAGTGTATTTGAGTCCGGGGCTTTGTGAGGGCGACGGGAAATAGGTAGCCACTGCTGACAGCAGCTGGTCGACGCCGACATTGTCGAAGGCATCACCGCACAATACAGGAAAAATCTGTCGTGTTGCGATGGCCTGTCGCAGACCGCGTTCCATCTGCTGTGTGTCTAGCTCACCTTCACCAAAATAGGCTTCCATCAACTCTTCGTCTGTTTCAGCGATAGCCTCCATCAGATACTCGCGCAGAGTTGCCGCCGAGTCAGTCAGGTCAGCAGGAATATCGCCTTCGGATGCCTTACCGTCGGTGTAGGTGACCAGCTTCTGTCGGGTCAGGTCAACTATCTGCTTGAACCCCTCGCCCATGGCAACGGGCATCTGTAGGGCCACCGCCTCTCTGCCGAAGCGCTCGCGCACCTGCTCCATGGTGCCCTCGACATCAGCATCTTCGCGGCCGAGTTTGTTGAGGAAGATCAAACGTGGCAATTCCTGGTCTTCAGCAAATTGCCAGACTCGTTCGGTGCCCACATCAACGCCGGCGCCTGCATCGATGACGACGACGGCCCCATCAGCAACGCGCAAAGCCGACTGAGCCTGAGGCAAGAAGTCGGCGTAGCCGGGGGTGTCGATGACATCGTAATGAAATCCGTTCACTTCGCCGGTGAGTAGCGACGAGCGCAAGGAGATTTTGCGTTCGATTTCCTCCGCATCGTGATCGGAAATTGTCGTCCCATCGTCAACACGGCCTAGCCGCGGGAGCTGGCCGGTATTGAAGATGATTGCTTCAGCGAGGGTCGTTTTTCCGGCCCCATTGTGACCGGTCAATGCAATGTTTCTAACTTGCTCGATACTGTGTGCCACAGCGCTTGCCCCTGGGAAATGCGTGAGCAACCACCAACTGTGATGGTTTCACACGGGGATCAGTGCGGGATGCACGAACCGCCGCCAACGAGCCGAAACCACTATAGATCCCGGTCGGCGTCGGCGGGAGCGTTAATTAAGCCGAGCCGACGAAGAAGTGTCAAGAAGCCCTGAGACTGGGATTGGAAGTGACCAAGAAAAATAACTATGACTGACTATGTGCCGGTTCAAGGGCCAGGTCGAGCACGCGAGGCACCAAGGCTGTTCGCGACCTTCCTTATGCTCAACGACAACTATCTGCCGGGAGCGCTCGTTTTGGCTGATAGTCTTCGATCGCAAGGAGTGGAGGAACCCCTTGTCTGCCTTACAACGGACGGCGTCAGCAAGGGGGCTGAAGATGCCCTGCGGACCCTCTTCGATGACGTGATCCGCGTTGAAAAAATCTACGTGCCCCACGCCCGCCGCCAGCAGAGGCAGGATCGGCCTTACTACTTCACTCGCATTCAAGTCTTGCGGCTGGGATCCAATGGTGATTTGGGCTATTCGTGTGACCAGGTCGTGGTGATTGATGCAGATGTCCTGACCCTGGCCAGATTCGAGTCGCTATTTCGAATTCCGGCTCCAGCAGGGATTCTCAACGAACGCAAAGAGAACTTTGTGGAGACCGATGCTTCGGGCAATTACTCCATCCCACCGTCAGCGTGGCAGACTGGCATGTGGCGCTGGCATGAACTCTACCATATGTGTCCCCATGGAGAGCCTATTCCGACCTATCTGACAGATCGCGTCCGTGAAGACCCCACAAACATGGGCATCAATGGGTCCCTATTTGTCATGCACCCGGATCAGGTGGAGTACGACGCAATTCTTGCAGATCTACAGAGCCCAGAAATCGCAGCATTGGTGGGTAGCGCATTTGACTGGCCGGATATGCAGTATCTGACGATGCGCTGGTCGGGACAGTGGCGCAGTGTGGATGTGCGTTTTAGCGCCCTGAATGGTTATCCAGACCTATCGTTGGTGTGGGGGACACACTTTGCGGGATTCAAGCCATGGTATTTTCAACGAGAAAAGGCGATGCGCCGCTATGTGAGGTTTCCGGATTTCCAACTTTGGTTTTCCAGGTATCACGAGATGACTCTCCGGCATCCGAGCTTACTGGAAATGGGAAAGCTTCGGCGACTTCAGGATGAGGTCGTCAAGGTGTTGGAGAGTGCGTGACCAGGATTGCTACTTGGGGATATCGTAGTCCAATTAGAACCTAAAAAGGCCTTCCTCATTACGAATGAGGAAGGCCTTTCTAATAAATCCCGGCAGCGACCTACTCTCCCACCGGGTGACCCCAGCAGTACCATCGGCGCAGGAGGGCTTAACTGCTCTGTTCGGAATGGGAAGAGGTGTCTCCCCTCCGCTATAGCCACCGGAAAAGCTTGGTGTACCGCTTAAACAAGCACGGAGCTTGCAGTGCAAACTCCACAAAGCTGTAATCAGCTTCAACTTGCGAAGTAAATTCGAACACAGATTCACACACGAAGCTGTCTATTTCTTCGTTAGGACTCTTACGAGTCCTTGCGCACGGTGAGATCAATAATGGTTAAGCCTCACGACCGATTAGTACTGCTCGGCTTCACGCATTGCTGCGCTTCGACCTGCAGCCTATCAACCTCGTAGTCTGCGAGGGGTCTTTAGGTAGGTTAACCCTACGGGATATCTAGTCTTGGAGTGGGCTTGACGCTTAGATGCTTTCAGCGTTTATCCCTTCCGAACGTAGCTACCCAGCGATGCTCCTGGCGGAACAACTGGTAGACCAGAGGTTCGTCCATCCCGGTCCTCTCGTACTAGGGACAGCTCTCCTCAAATATCCTACGCCCACGGCGGATAGGGACCGAACTGTCTCACGACGTTCTGAACCCAGCTCGCGTAACGCTTTAATTGACGAACAGCCAAACCCTTGGGACCTTCTCCAGCCCCAGGATGCGTTGAGCCGACATCGAGGTGCCAAACCGCGCCGTCGCTATGAGCGCTTGGGCGCGATAAGCCTGTTATCCCCGGAGTACCTTTTATCCGTTGAGCTTCGGCGCTTCCACGCGCAACCGTCGGATCACTAAGCCCTGCTTTCGCACCTGCTCGACTTGTAGGTCTCGCAGTCAAGCTCCCTGTATGCCTTTGCACTCTACGCGCGATTACCGACCGCGCTGAGGGAACCATTGGGCGCCTCCGTTACCTTTTAGGAGGCGACCGCCCCAGTCAAACTACCCACCTGGCACTGTCCTCGATCCGGATTCACGGATCTGAGTTAGAGCTCTAACAAGGCAAGGGTGGTATTTCAAGGTCGGCTCCACGCAAACTAGCGTCCACGTTTCAAAGCCTCCCACCTATCCTACACATGCAGTGTCAAAGTCCAATACCAAGCTATAGTAAAGGTTCACGGGGTCTTTCTGTCCTGCCGCGGGTATCCAGCATCTTCACTGGAACTACAATTTCACCGAGTCCCTGGTTGAGACAGCGGCCAAGTCGTTACACGATTCGTGCAGGTCGGTTTTTAGCCGACGAGGAATTTCGCTACCTTAGGACCGTTATAGTTACGGCCGCCGTTTACGGGAGCTTCGATTCAGAGCTTCGCCCGAAGGCTAACCCCTCCTCTTAACTTACCCGCACCGGGCACGTGTCAGTCCCTATACGTCGCCTTGCGGCTTAGCAGAGACCTGTGTTTTTGGTAAACAGTCGCCCAGCCCGATTCTCTGCGGCCCCTTTGGGCTTCACCCGCGAGGGGTTTCACCTACTGAGGGCATCCCTTCTTCCGAAGTTACGGGATCATTTTGCCGAATTCCTTAACCAGGGTTCTCTCGCACACCTTTGGATACTCTCCTCGTCTACCTGTGTCGGTTTGCGGTACGGGCACCCGTGGAACTCACATAGAGGTTTTTCTTGGCAGCATGATTAGGGTCAGTTTATGCCGATAAACGGCTCCCCATCGCCTCTC
>Ga0233428_1000972_pt1:0-10000 | contig 34039 bp, 27 predicted proteins | sample SI_118_April2016_4_FD_179890 | JGI IMG/M metagenome (GOLD analysis project Ga0233428, IMG submission 179890) | Seawater microbial communities from Saanich Inlet, British Columbia, Canada - SI_118_April2016_120_MG | ecosystem: Environmental > Aquatic > Marine > Inlet | place: Canada... | reverse complement strand
GCTCCGGGAGCAGCAGCCATCGTGCTCCGCGCTCGATGAGACTATCCAGGTGCTGGGGAACGACGGATCTCAGGGCCTGCGGGTTCTCAGATCTCACTTCCAGCAAATCATATCTCGGCCTGTCAGTCTCGGAGGCAGCGAGAGCGATCTGTAGACGGCGCCCCGCCAGTCCTGCACGCCGCACATCGATCAGCCGGCCGGACAACCAGCTACGAGTGGGCAGCAAGGCAGGGCGGACGTAGTCGGTTCCTGCCATGGCGATGGTCTCTCCCTCTGGTACGTGGGATTCGATCCACTGACCTGCAAGTACGCGGCTGTCGACGGTCGAAAGCAGGGATACATGTTGGACCGATCGACTAAGTGGAATGGAACCGAGCAGGAGAGCCAGAACGATGCCTGTTGCCTGGGTTTCTCGCGTTACATGGGCAAGCCACACCGCAGCTGCGGCACACAGGAGTGGGATCAGAGGCAGGGCGTAGCGGACAAAAAGTGTGTTGCCAGCTCCGGATACGATGAAGTATGTCACGACGGCGAGGAGCAAGGGTGTCATACGGCGGTCTCGCTGCCCTGCGATCCAAGCCAGGCCGCCGAGCGATGCCAGCAACAAAGGGAGTCCCAGGCCGTAGCGGAGGGACACGGAGAGATGATACCACCAGCCGTTACCCAGAACCTCGCCGTGTCCACGCCCAAAGTGGCGGGCCTCAAAGGCAAGGTGCTGTGCAAAGGTAGCCGCGTCGAGCAGCACATATGGTGACGCCATGAAGAAGGTGGCTGCTGCGACAACAAGCAGGACTGCAACTTCGCGTGAACCAGCCCTTGCTGAATCCGGGTGACGGGAGAACCCTGCATACACCAGGGCAGGAAGAAAGAGAGCCAGATTGTATTTTGACGCCATCGCCAGGCCCAGGGCGGCTGCCTCGGACCATGCAGGTCGTGGTCGGGTGCCGGCCGTATGTGCTGAACGAATCAACAGCGCCATTGCCAGACAGCCCCAAAAAGTCGCGGGGATATCCACCGTCAGAAAATGCGAGTCTCGCACATGGAGAAACGCGACGGCCAGCAACCATGCTGCTATGACAGCGGCTCGGTGACCGGCAAGGCGATAGGCGAGCAAGGCGCACGCGGGGATTGTCGCGGTGCCAAACAATGCACTGAGTGAGCGTCCGACGAGATACAATTCAGACGGATCGTAGATAAAACGCGCCACAAACTGTGACGAACCATCGACCCATCCGACGGCCAGAAGAAAGAGGAAATACAACCCGCATGCCAAGGCATTGAGGTAGATGTGCAAGGTGGGATAGTTGAAAAAGTGTGGGTTCAGATCACCCGACGCGACGGACAGGGCACGATGAAGCAGGACACCTTCGTCAGGTCGCACTTGCGGATGCGGCAAACCAAAGTCGAGGCCATAGACGCGTAGTGCAGCTCCGATGCAGACCGCGCCCGCTATGAACCACCGGCTCCGTATCTCAGCCTCAGTGGTGACCTGCCACCTCAAGCTGTATCCGCAGATTCTGTAGTGCCGTTTCAGCAGTCACGAGAGGTTCCTGCTCGTCTCCGGCGACAACCCGGGTGAATTGCTGAATCAGTAAGTGCATGGGGTCAGGACCGACACGTTCCCCGCCGGCGCCTGCCAACACAGCGCGATAGTAGCCATCCTCGCCCGGCTTCCCGGAAAGATTCACACACTGGTGATCGAAGCCAAAGAAACGCCGGAGCGGGGGCCGGGGAAGATCGCGGACGACTATCTCGCAGACGCAGCGATCCCCTTCGGCAATGATGTCAAAAGCAACCTTCGCTTCGTGCTCACCGAAATCGACCTGTATCGTCGCCGGATCCAAGCGGGCACTGGGATAGCGTGCAATGACCAGGCTGATAGGATGTGGTCCCATATCAACCCAGATCTCCCGACCATTGGGTCGAGCACTGCCCGATATTTCCATGATTGCCTGAAAATGCCTCGGCGTTTCTGCACCCGGAAGCATCTGATCGTATTGTGGCAGAAGGGCAGCCAGCTGGGAGCACATGCCGAGGTGCTGGCCTGATCGTTCAGCAAGGCGCTGTAGCTGCATTGCCTGATCGATCATCTGCCCGGCCGACAGATGGTCATCCCAGACCAATGGTTTTTCGCACAAGACATGGCACCCTGCATCAAGTGCCCTCAATGCCGCAGGGTAGTGGGTAGAATTCGGCGAGCAAATGTCGACGATATCCGGCCTCTCGCGCTGAAGCATTTCGTCTACACTTGTGTAACTCTTGCCATGATAGCCGAACGTCTGCTCGAGTAGCTTCGTCGTTTCGTGACAGCGTTCCGGTGTCGTGCCGACAAAGGCCACGACCTGCGAACCGACGGAATCATGCCAGTTTGCGTGGTGACGTCCTATGCCACTGGCACCGATGACGGCAACTCTTAGTGGATCTGGCACCTGTCAGACTCCGATGGGAGAAGCCTCAGAATGCAAAAGGAGAGCTGACGTCGATCGCCCGCTCTCCCACAAGAGGTGATGCAATTCAGGCCTTGCCTGCCTTGGCATCTCTGATTTTCTGCTTCAAGCGCTCTTTGCGTCGTTTGCGACGTTGGCGCAATTCTTTTGTACGCTCACGGCCTTTGCTGGACATGGGTCCTCCTTAGGTTGGGCCCGCAATGTTAGATCCTCTCTGAGGAGGGGTCAACTAATCTCCCTCGAGGATCAGACGTAGCAGGGCCATTCGCACGTATAGCCCGTTATGGGCTTGTCGAAAATAGGCTGCGCGAGGGTCGTCATCGACTTCGTCCGCGACGATCTCATCTACTCTTGGCAGGGGATGCATGACGATCGCGTCGTCTCGCATCCGTTCCAGGGTCCCTCGATCAATGATGAAGCGACCCCTCGCTTGTTCGTAGTCACCCACCCGATCGCCGAACCGCTCTCGCTGGATTCGAGTCTGGTAGATAACATCGACCTGTGGCGCGACTTGTGCCAGATCACTCACTTCAGTCCAGCTGATCTGGTGCCTCGTCAGGTATTCCTTGATATCGTCGCGCATTCTTACCACCTCGGGCGCCACAAAGAAAATCTGCGGACTCTCATACTTGGCCAGCAGATAACAGAGGGAGCGGACGGTTCGACCGTTGGCGAGATCACCAACCATGGCGATTCGGATGCCGTCAAGGTGCCCGATCTCGCGCTCGATCGTATAGACATCCAGTAGCGCTTGTGTAGGATGCTGCCCAGGTCCATCGCCAGCACTGATGATCGGCACCGGAGAAACGGCGGCAGCCCGCTTGCTCGCACCACTCTCAAAGTGGCGCAACACAATTACGTCTGCGTAGCCGGCGATGATTCTGATCGTGTCTTCGAGAGTTTCTCCCTTTGCGGCTGAGGAGAATTCCTGGGCGCTCTCCGTGGTGATCACATCCCCTCCAAGCCTGAGCATGGCAGATTCGAAGGACAGCCGTGTTCGGGTGGAAGGCTCATAGAAGAGCGTTGCCATGACACGACGACTGAGGATGTTGGAGCCGTAGCGCTTGACTACCTGCTCCATCTCACGGGCGACAGAGAAAATCTGCGCCATGACGTCGCGATCGAACTGTTGTGCTTCTACGATGTGCTGTAAGGGCATGATGCTCACGCGCGGGGAAGCGGTGGAACACAGTGCCAGAAGAGGCTGGCATAGGATACGAGCGTTCGAAATTCGCGGCAAGCAGTAGGTCACGTGTGTTGATTCATCTCACAGTTGCGGGACCCCAGTAGAACTATATTGAGGGGCCCCACTGCCTGCGGTATATTGGCATAGTTCGCGTTCTCCGTCCCGATCTCCGGCGAGATCCATCATCGGCTAGAGGTAAGCTGCCATGTTGAAGTGGAATTGGCCCGTTGTTGCAATGTTGGCCCTGGCTACAGCCATTGCCCTCACGCCCGCCTCAGCAGGTGTAAATGAGGGATTCACGGTCGCTGTAGGCGGCCCTCAGCGCCTCGAGAATCCTGAGATCGGCCAGATTGTCCGAATTCCCGTTCATGTCAGCGGGCTCACCGAACTCAAGGGCAGTGTCATTACACTGCACTATGATCCGACCCTTGTCTCCTTCGTCTCATTTGATCCGGGGAACGCGGCGCCAGGCGCCCAGGCGATCTCTGGCCCACCGGTGGAGACAGGTGATGGTTTTGTCCAGTTGGATGCTGGGGCCAGTCTGTTTGGCGGTGGTGTCACGGCACAGACGGAAGGTGGGCTGTTGGGCGCCTTCAATGTTGAGATCATTGCTGAGGTGCCTGAGACCGGTTCGGCGATCTCAGTAGTGCGAGTGGAGGTGAACACATCTGGTTTCGAAGAGGACCGTGACGTTCTCGATTTTCCAGTTGGTCGGCGAGGCGTCAGCCTCGTGCGGACCTTTCCGAACCCGATTCTGCAGGTTCAGATTGAGCGCCGGCACAATGGAGCAATCCTGACCTGGACCACGCGCCTTCCTGGGTTAGATGACGCGGGGCGTGTCCGCCTCAGAGGGTCAGAGGATGAGTTTCGGAATTTTGAGAGTCCGCTGAACAACCGTTTTTCGTCACAGGAATTGCTCGCTATTCGCGAGTTAAACGCTGCCGGGATCGACATCCCCGCTTTGACCAATAGTCAGATCAAGGATCGCATCTCAGATGCCTTGGGCATCAATTCAGCTCTTGTACCAAACTCGCTTGTTCGAGCCGTGCGGGAATTGGATGGAATCATCAAGTCTCGCGGTCACGTTCTACCAGTCGCTGGCCTTAGTCCGCAGAGCGAATACGAATTTCAGATTGTCTCCACGAGTTTGAACGGAAAGCGCAGCAACACATTCACCGGTCATTTCTCGACACGTGCCGAACCGGATCTGCGGCCGCTCTTTGTCAGCGACTTCGATCTCCAATTGTCGCCGACGAGCGTTGCTGCCAGTTTCGGCACAACTCGTCCAGTCGTCACCTCCTATGCGCTAACTCAAGTCGGTGAGACGGATCCTGTCGCGGAAGCCACCGTGAACGAGGACGGCGTCACCCGTACTCGCCTGTTCCTTGATGAGTTGGAGGGCGGCGTGGAATACGAGATTGAGCTGACCATCTCGTACGCCGACGCCGATGAGGCGATCAGCAATGGACTGCCCGCCGAGAGTGCGTCCGTTACGTTGAATCGTCGTTTTCGCACGCCTTCTATCCGGCGGGTCCTGCGCTTTCTTCGTCCGCCATTGAAAATCGTTGGCTCCGAGTCTGCTCAGATTCTGTTCGAAACCAATGTCCCCGTCAGTGCAAGTGTCGACTACGGCCTGGTCGGGGATGACGCTGCCAAGCCCCTTCAGGACACAGAAGCAGATTGTCTATACACGTGGCAACAGGAATCTACCAGCACGCTGAAACGTCACAGCCTGTCGTTGTCCAATATTGACCCAGGCACTGACTTCCGGTACAAGATCACCATCGTCACTGCGGAGGGTGACACGCTGAGCACTGATCCGCGTGGTAACTTCCAATGGAGTCGAGATCTGCGGTTTCGCACATCCGCCTCGGCCGACACACTGCCGCCGGCGATCATTCTGGGCCCTCTTGTCAATATCCGTGACGTGCTCGCCGTCGTGCGTTTTGCCACCGATGTTCCAACCGCCGCCGCCGTGTACATCGGCACGGACGGTGGCACGTATGAGACCGAAGACGAGTACGAATTTGCCGACCTGACCAGCGAAGGTGAGCGGCGATTCTCGAATCGCCACTCGATCATTGTCGCCGGACTTGTCGCCGGTGAGAATTACCGCTATCGCTTGGAAGTGGAGGCGACCAACGGGAAAGTGACCATCTTGGAACCCTCACTGGGTTCCGGTAAGGTAGCAGGCGCGTTGCAGCCTCCTGGGGGAGCGGGATCTTTCACAACGAGTAACACGCCGGATACACAGTTCCCTGTCATTCTGTCAGGCCCGACAGTGACCTCGAAGACCAATGAGCTGGCCATTGTCGAATGGACGACGGATGAACCGGCTGATTCGGAGGTAACCTTCGGCGCCGAGTCTCTCGATGATGAGGAAACATCGGGCGTCACCGAGACAAGTCATAAGATGACTCTGTCGAGCCTGACAGCTGGTACATCCTACAGTTACGTGGTTGGCTCCACAGACGCCTCCGGCAATGGCGCAACAGAATCTGCCACCGCCGTGTTTACGACGGATCCTGAGGTAGACCTCACAGCTCCGCAAGTGACCGTTGCGCCTGCCATCATTTACAAGAATGACGAAACGGCGACGATCCAATGGACGACGGATGAGGATGCGACGGGTGAGGTAGACTTCGGCACAGATGAGTCTCTCGGTTTTCTTCGCACCTTGCCGACGACAGACAAGGTCCACGAAATCACACTGACAAATCTGACGGCCGAGACGACATACTTTTTCCAGGCTTCATCCTCAGATTTGAGCAACAATGGCCCCACCACGACCGACGTCATCACGTTCACGACAGATGCTGTCGCGGATGTCACCCTGCCTGAGATCAGTGATGTTGCTGTACAAGCAGCCGATTCGACGGTGATCCTCACATGGTCTACGGATGAACTGGCTGATAGCTTCGTAGACTTTGGTACGATCTCGGGGATCCTCGATGTGACCGTCGGCGATGAAGAGGATGTCCTCGAACATGAGATCACCCTGACCAATCTGTCGCCCGGAGTAGAATATTTCTACACGGTTGGTTCGATCGATCGGTCTGGAAACGGTCCGACAGAGTCCAGTCAGTTGTCCTTTGCGACGCTCAGTGCTGCAGATACCGAAGCGCCGGTCACGCCAGCGGATGCCTTTGGCACCGCTGGAAGCGAGCAGGTGGTCTTGTCATGGACCGCCAACACTGAACTCGATCTGGCCGGTTACAATGTGTATCGCCGAATTGCGGGCGAAGAAACATTTGCGGCGATTGCCTCACGCCTTGAGGAGACAGCATACACCGACCAGGGCCTGGCAAACGACACCGAGTATGAATACCAGATCAGCGCCATTGACCGCGAGACCCCACCCAATGAATCTGTCGTCAGCACAACGATTGCCGTCACACCAACAACTGCGGCGGCACCAACCGTACCGAGCAGCCTGAGTGCCTCCACGGGTCTGGAGCCGGTCTTTAGCTTCACCAATGCCATACCCTTCACCACGAGTAATTCCCTCTCCTACACGATCCAGGTCTCGACGCAGACCGACTTTTCCGACGTGACCGTCTCGGAATCTGATATTTCGGAAGGATCCGCCTCAACGTCTTGGACAAGTACTCGTGAACTGACAGAAGGCGTCGTCTACTATTGGCGAGTACGGGCAGTCGAAGGTGACCTGAGTGGCCCCTTTTCTGAAACCCAGACCTTCACCGCCGAGGCTCTTCCTGAGTTGAAAGGGGACTTTTCCGGTGATGGGGCCGTTGATTTCGACGACTTCTTCTCCTTCGTAGCCGCCTTCGGCAAACCCTACGTAGACAATCCAGAATTTGATCTGGACGGATCTGCATCAGGGGTCATCGATTTCAATGATTTCTTTGCCTTCGTTGCCGTCTTTGGCACCAGAAGTGCCGGCAAGACCTGGGCTTTCGCACATCGTCTCGATGACTCGGCCCGATTGTGGTTGGATGCTGAGGCGTCGATCATGGGAGTCGACCACCAGGGTAAAGGCAATGCAGATGGAATTGATGACGCCGTGCGGGTCAGGATCTGGGCCGACGATGTCAGCCAATTGTCTGCCTTTGGCCTCGTGATGGCCTATGATCCGCATCTGGTTGAATTTGTTGATGCAGCAGAGGGTCCTGGTCACTTGCTCGAGAGTCAGGGCGGAGAAACGGGGCTCTTCAGCGTACTGCATCAACGCCCTGGTATCCTGCTGATTGGCAATGGACTGTCCAACGGCGAGCCTGTTGGAGGCAATGGATTGTTGGCTGAGGTTTCCTTCCGCCTCCTTGACCGCGAGCGCGCAAATGACGCGGGTTTCGCTCTGCGTGAAGCATTTATTGCCAGAGATGTTGGTGATGTGCGGCGGGTGATGTCACTGACAGGAGCCAGTGTGGAACCTATGCACTTCGCCCTGTCTCAGGCCTATCCGAATCCGTTCAATCCGTCAACTCAGATCGAATTTGCCATCGCCCAGGATACGCCAACCAGCTTGACGGTTTATGACGTGCTTGGTCAGCGGGTGCGAACGCTCGTGCGGGCGGTTGACGGATTGGGAGCAGGCTTCTACTCAGTTACATGGGATGGCACCGATCATCAAGGCAGACCCGTTGGCAATGGGCTCTACTTCTACCGCCTGGCGACGCCAGCCTTCCAGCGGACTGGAAAAATGATGATGATCAAGTAAGTAGAGATAGGAAGACTCAGAATAGGCTGAGTCTTCCCGGGAACTGAAAAGGGGGCGACGGATCTGCATCCGCCGCCCCCTTCTTATTTGTGTGTCTCCAATGAATCGGTAGCTATCTGATCACGCCTTGGAGTCTCCTGTCTCTGCTAGCGTGCCACGGCCAAGATCTCAGCCTCAGCGGCGAGCTCGTCGCCGACGTAGGCTTTTGCGTCCATCTTGCAGGTTCCCGCCCGAGCTCGCAATACTGTCAATTCCAACCGCAGTTGATCACCTGGCACAACCTGTCGTCGGAAGCGCGCCTTATCTATGCCGGCAAAGAAGGGAATCTGGCCCTCCTTGCCTTCCTGCAGCATCAACACGGCGCCTGTTTGAGCCAGGGCTTCGATGATGAGAACGCCGGGCATGACAGGATACTCTGGAAAGTGACCTTGAAAGAAGGGCTCCGTATTGGTCACCGACTTTAGGCCAACTACGCGCTCGCCCGGAATCAACTCGACGATACGATCCACCAGGAGCAGTGGGTAGCGATGCGGAATGATCTTCTTAATGGCAACGATATCCAAGCAGACATCATCACCATCATGCGTCTCCTCGGGGATGGTCTCGCTCACTGCCCCGCCTCTTGTGCCTCACGAGCTTCTTCGAGCTTTTCCAGCAGACTCTCAGTGAGGTTGTAACGCTCAGGGTCGGCGTAGACAATGGCGCCATTGCTGGCAACGTCGAAGATGAAGTCGTAGCTCTCCGCTTCGGCAAGCTCCTCGAGCGCGGCATTCACCTTCTCAAAGATCGGTGAAGAGAGCTCGATATTCTTGCGGATGAGTTCGCCATTGGGGCCCAATTTGTCCTGCGTAAATTCCTGCAGTTGTTGAACTGCCGCCTCGAACTCAACCTGCATCTGTGCCTTCTTTGCTTCGCTCAGAAGGAGTTCCTGCTTCTGAAAATCTTCCTGCAACTTGACTAACTTGCTCTGTCGATCAAGAGCTTCTTGCTCATATTGTTGCCGGAGTCGTTCGATTTCACGCTGAATCTGCTGAAACTCGGGCATTCGCTCACGCAGAATTTCCGAATCGATATAGCCAATCTTTACGTCCGCTTGGAGGGCAGCGGGCAGGAAGGCGCTGAGTGAGAGTGCCATAATGAGAGATGGAATACCGAGTCGCTTCATGAGATTTCTGGTCTACCGAAAAAGGTGATGGTGACTGTCGGCCCGCAGATGATCGACCTCTGTTTCGATCAGAAGAATCGGGGGCCGAACTGAAAGTGGGTGGTGATGCCGGGTCTCTGTCCATCGACCTGTCGGCGATCAAAACCGTAGGCGAAGTCGAAACCGATCATACCTAACATCGGTGTCAGGACACGGAAGCCGACACCGATGGATTTGCGCAGATCGGTGGGATCAAAATCTCCGACGCCGGCCCAGGCATTCCCGGCATCGAAAAACGCAAGACCGATCACCTGCCGCTCCGTGATGGGAAAACGGTACTCAAGATTGATCGTCATCATCGATCGACCACCGATATTGGTGCCGAATACGTCCTCAGTGAGATTACCGGTCGGAACACCGTTCGAGTCTGTTACTGCAGAGAAACGAGGGCCCAGAGAAGCATCCGGATATCCACGAACCTGACCATCCCACCAGTCAACTCCTCCTGGCGTGAACTTATCCCAGAATGAGATATTCTCATCGTC
>Ga0233428_1000969_pt1 | contig 34080 bp, 25 predicted proteins | sample SI_118_April2016_4_FD_179890 | JGI IMG/M metagenome (GOLD analysis project Ga0233428, IMG submission 179890) | Seawater microbial communities from Saanich Inlet, British Columbia, Canada - SI_118_April2016_120_MG | ecosystem: Environmental > Aquatic > Marine > Inlet | place: Canada: British... | reverse complement strand
TTGAGGCGAATAGTGTCGCTATTTAACGAGATCAATAAGCTCAGATTATGATCTTTATGGGATTTGCAGTAGGTTCTCTATTCTCGGACAGGCTCCTAGAATCCTCAGTTGAATCACGAAATACGACTCCCTAAAAAGTAGGTGTATACTTGCTATTATGTATTTTCCGCACACTGAACCACTCTGGGTGGATGCATCTCGCCTCTCGCTACTGGCCCCGGCACCCACTCTACGTACCCGATTAACCCGCTCTGGATCTCTCACCAAAACCATCATTCACCACTGTGACGGCGGCTTTGATGTCTCTGTGATCGATCAGCGATATCTCTCTATTTATCTCTCTGAGCGCCGTCTACTCCAACTCCCTGATGGGGCAAGCGCCAATGTACGTGCGGTTCTATTGCGCTGCAACCATCAACCCTGGGTCTTTGCCCGCACCGTGATTCCCCATTATGCACTGAGGCGATCACTGCGCCATCTGACCCAGTTGGGTAACCGCTCTCTGGGGGCGGTTCTGCATGCCTCGCGGGTAATGGAGCGGTCTCAGGTTGAGTATGCCTGTCTATCACAACCACATACCCTGTTCAGGCAGGCGACCCAGGGGATGAAGCAGCCCCCAAAACAGCTCTGGGGGCGTCGTATTCTCTACCGTATTGAGGGTGATCCACTGCTGGTCAATGAGATATTTTTACCCCGCTTTACCACAGACAGAAGTCTGCGGTGAACTTTCCTATCGAGCTATTGCTCTCCCCTATTGCACTTATTGGCATCTGCTCTACTGGCGCAAGCATCAGCTCCATCGCAAAAACACGATGACACAAGAGAAAAGAGGGTTACTTGCGGATGAGCCATTCAATGAACTCCTCTCCATCGAGGGAAAATCACTGATTGAGAAAGAGAAGGAGAAAGAGCGGGAGTCCTGCAGGTTGAGTTCTAACGCTCGTCCCACTCTCCGAAGTTGGGAGTGACTGCTGCTGAAGAGCTAGAATCACTTATGCCTATATGGACATTAATTTTATTCATTATTCAAATCAATTGAATACTGTATAATGCTCCTCATCTTGCTAAGGAACACTCTTCCAAGGCACCCGCTTAAAACAAATTTTTGAGGATTTATCATGAAAAAGATTATTACTACGCTCGCTCTTGTTGCTTTCGCTTCTAGCGCTTCTGCTTTCTTTGGTGGTGACGACAACCAGTCCGGTTACGGAACTGGGTCTGCTGATGGCGCTCTCGATGGAAAGGCTCGTGGTGCTGCTAAGGGTGCTTCTGATGCAGAGGGTAACTTCAGCATGACAGTAAACGCTTCTGGGAAGGGTTCTTCAGACATGCAGGCTGATATGGATGCCGCTGAGAATGCCCGCATGAATGGTCAGAGTGACATTCGCACTGAGACCTCTCCAAGTCACTACCCTTATGCTCCAGTAGCGCCTATCGCACAGTAAAACTAACCTCTCTGGTTTTTACTATCCTCCCTTTGAGGTTGACCTCGATACTTCGGTATCGGGGTTTTTTCTGTCTGTTCTTCAGGACTGAGACTGAATTTCATGGACAATGACCTGCTCATCGATATAGAGATCAAAGCTACCCGTCCCGCCGGTATAGGTATAGTGGTCCAGTGAGGAGTCACCAACCGCAGCCACCTTATTCCAATCCCCCCCCGTGGTCTGATACCCTTCAAGACTGACCTCATCGGTAGAATCACCCACTATGGTTAATGAGTTAGGGCCAATATTGTCCAGCAGATCCGATACCTGCAGGGTCAACATCTCAGGGCTGTTTTCCGTTACTCCACCCCCCTCTGTATCACGCATATCAATCACCGTCAGGTCACCATCCACATCGGCGCTTGCGCTGGGTTCAAGGCCGTCAAAGAACAGGTCGCCTAGACTCATATCATCCTTAACATAGTAGAGGTGCTGATCCACCGTGGCGGACGCAACCACATCCAGGGCAAAGTTATTGGGATCATCACTATTCACCACCTGATTTCCGGCAACATTTTCCATTGCCCAGTGAGCAGAGCGCTCCACCAGATCATTGCTATCATCCGTATAGCTTGTTGCAAGATTCACATCATATACCACACCGGAAAAATCAGTATCTCCAATTTTTATGGTGCCTCCCGCATCCATCGATCCGAGATAGGGGGTCGCAAACCTACCCGCTTCCTTCTCTATCCCTTTCACGCCGTCCAGCCAGGTGGTGATTTTTCCATTATCCCATTCGAACGAAAGTGTATGGGAAACTCCATCAAACAGTGCTGTACTCAGAATTCCTGTCGTCTCACTGACCGTCCCTCCAATGGTAAAGGTCACAACACTACTGGAGTCAATCTTCACCTGAATACCTCCAGCAGTCGTCCCATAAGAGAAGAGTGTTCCGTCATTTTTCAATGAGGATATTTTCATATCCAGATGAAACTTGGTTGCCCCTCCCATCAGGTCGCCATTGGCCTCATCATATTGGAAGAGCTGATTTTCCGTTTCAGTCTCATTGATGGTGATGCCGCCATCATTGGCTACTACCATAACCTCTCGGGGGAGGGAGAGCGGTGCCAGGGTCTCAGCGGCATCGATGCCCCCACTATCCTTCAGGGTACCCAAAGTGATCGTTCTCCCACTTGATGTGGTAATTTCACTAACACTGAACTGGATGCTATCAATTAACTGCTGAAGCTGGGTTGGATCCCAGGCTCCCGTCAGCGTAACCAGCTTGTCTGCACTGGTACCGCTGACCGCGTAATTAAAGGGGACCGTGGCGTTTGTGGCCGCTGTTTCGGTCAGTGTGCTCAAGCTGAACGCCTCTCCGGCAATGGTGAGCAGCTCAGTAGCCCCATTGAGCACACCGTTAACCGTTAATTGAAGCTCTGAAAATGTCTGTCCAGACTCCACCGTAGTGGCATCCGTAAAACTGAACAGGGGTTGGGTGATATCACCCACCTCACTATAGGTGACCATTCTGTCTACCGAGGCCGTTGCCTCCCATTCAGGATTTTGGTTCAGCGGAGAGATTGTCAGGGATCGGGATAAGGTGGTAACTTTTGGATCATCCAGCGTATCCGGCTGATCGGTCACACTCAGGACAATCTCACGGGTAGGCTGCTGTTGTGTACCATCCCAGGTGGGGTCATTCCCTGTATTATTAAACTGAATCGCGCTCAGCAGCTGCCCCGCTTCAGCCGCTGTCCATTGGCCAGTAAAAGTGACCTCTGCATCACTCACCGCAACCGTGTAGGGGGGAATGGTTGCATCCCCTCCATAGCTAGCGGTAGATGACATGGCAGGGGAGATATCCAGTGCGGTTCCACCCGTCCCAATAATTAACCGATCTCCCAGGGCGGTATTCGATATATCAACGGTTAAAACCGTGACAATCTGGTTAGTCTCAACGGTATCCACAACAATTCCTGTGGCCGGATCATTCTGAGTAGCACGAAACAGGAAGATAGGAACGGATGGGCTACCCGTTACCGGCTCTGTATAGGTTACGCCAGAGCCTCCATTCAGGGTCAGAACTGGTGCCGCATTGACATTGACCACCGAGACGGTTGTGGTGACCTTCGGATTAAAGATCTGAAAGTTTTCACCTCCATCCTCAATGCCACCACTATCGGTCAGACTAACGATAGAGACCGTTCTATCGGTTTCTGTAGGGGCTGAGCTGGTGTTTTTATAGCCAAGCGCATGGATAATCTCTCCCTCATTCCAGCCTGCCAAATTGCTCAACGTCACGATCGCGGTTCCATCGTGCTCCTCAACCGTATAACTCTGCCCCGCAACCGTACCGGAGGGGGTGCTCCCATCCAGCACAATAAAATCACTGCCAACCCACAACTGTTCACTCGCACCATCCGCAATCCCACTCACGGTCAGTACCAGCTCAATCAACTGCTGTCCATCCTCAATGGTATCAACCTGGGCATTCGAAAAGAGCAGTGTCGCGGGTTCTGCCTCCACATATTCGACCGCTGTAACCCCCTGAGTCACGCTAGGAGGGGTATTATTGGTGGTCACATGGATGAGACTGGTAATCTCAGGATCAAACAGCTGACTATCCTGGCCACTATTCTCCACTCCCCCACTGTCGGTCAGACTGATCAGGGAGACTGTTCTGTCACTCTCGGTAGGGCTCAGGCTTGTATTGCTATAACCCAGTGTCTGAACCACTGTTCCCGCAGACCAACTACCACTCAGGGTTACCGTAGCACGGTCACCAATCAGCTCAAGACGGTAGTCCACTCCGGAAACCTGACCGCTTGTGGTACTTCCATCCAGTGCAATCGACTCATCGCCTATCCATAGTAGCTCATTCGCACCATCAACCAGCCCGCCCACGGTAACGACCAATCCGGTCAGCTCCTGCCCCTGCTCGATAGTATCAATCTCCGCATCAGAAAAGAGCAGTACCGCTGGGGCGGCCTTGGCAAAAACGACTGTGGCCACTCCCTGCGTTACGTTGGGTGGATTGTTGATGCCAGTCAACTGGATCGTGCTGGTAATCTGCGTCTCAAAGAGGTGGGTATCCTGACCGCCATTCTCGCTACCTCCACTATCTGACAAACTGACCAAAGAGATCTCCCGGCTCCCCTCTGTAGGGTCCAGGCTGCTATTTTTATAGCCAACCAGATTGATGATCTCACCCGTCTCCCAGATTCCACTCAGGGTTATTGTGGCGGTCTCATTTTCCATATCAACGGTATAACTCTGCCCCCCAATCTGCCCCAACGGCTGGCTCCCATCCAGTACGATAAACTCACTACCAATCCATAGCTCTTCCGCTGCTCCATCGACAAGACCGCTCACCGTCAAGACAACATTTGTCAGCTGCTGCCCCGTCTCAATCGTATCCACTTGTGCATCTGAAAAGAGCAGGGTGGCTACCCCTGACTCGAAATAGTCTAGGGTGGTGCCTCCATGGGTAACGGTTGGTAGGCTATTAATTCCCGAAACATTAACGGTACTGGAGATCTGTGGATCAAAAATGCGGTTATTCTGGCCGCCATTGGTTAACTCACCACTATCGGTCAGGCTCAGCAGAGAGACGGTTCTACTGCTCTCTGTTGGGTTAAGGCTGCTGTTCCTATAGCCAATGGCGTTAATAATCTCATTGACCTCCCAACGACCACTGAGGCTCACGGTGGCAACCGTACCATCTACAGTAACCGTATAATCCTGTCCTGCAATCTCTCCTGAGGAGCGGCTCCCATCCAGCAGGATATACTCACTGCCGATCCACAACTGCTCTGCGGCCCCATCAACAACCCCCTCCACCGTCAATACCAGCGCTGTCAACTGCTCACCGCTCTCAATGGTATCGATCTGTGCATCAGAGAAGAGAAGTACCGCAGGGATGTTCTCGACATATCGAGCCGTTGCTCCCCCCTGTGTCACAACCGGGGCATCAGCCACCCCCCCCACAGTGAGGGTCACCACAGCGGTAGAGGATTCACCATCCCGATCCAGAATGGTATAGCTGAAGCGGTCGGTTCCCTCATAGTTCTCAATGGCACGATATTCAAAATTCCCCTCCGCATCAATCACTACCTCACCATGTTGAGGGGCACTCTCCACACTCCAGCTGAGTTTCCCATCGCCCAACTGGTCATTGCTCACCAGACTTCCGGTGATTAGCTGATCCTCACTCCCCTGAAAATGGTCATCTGTTGCAACAGGAATCTCGTTCGCTGTCGTGGTAGTGGCTCCACCCTCTAACTCAACCAGCTCCTCTGCGGCTTGTGCCAGCTTGAGTTCAAACTCATCCTTCTCCTCTTCGGAAAGCTCATCCAGGTTAATCTCCAGCTCAAGATCCAGCGCCTCTTCGCCCTCTTCTTCTCGCCCCTCTACCACAATGTCTGGCAGGGGAGGGAGTGCCTCCTCAAAGGCTTTTGTAAGTGAATCCGGAGCCTCGAATACATCAGCAGGCGCACCGGGTCTTGAGCTGACTGCGGTGGCCGTGCCCGGCTCTGTCAGGGTTACCGAACCCCGGCCATAGGCATCTGCCACATCGAGAATACCGTCATGGTGGAGAAAGGTGGTGGCACCATCCTGTTCAATCATCCCCTCCAGCTCTGAACCGCGCACACCCAGCTGTGCAGTAGGGGTTTTGATCGTGGTGTGGGTTCCCTTGTCCAGCCCTCCCAGCTGACCGCTGGCATAACGGAAGAATCCATCCAGGATGGTCGCCTCAAATTGACCACTCTCTGTACCGGGGGTAAAGCTGTAGTTCTCGATAATCGCCCGGGTCTCCTTACCGAGCTGAAAACTGGTGTCATCAACCATTCTCAGGTTTGCAAAAGAGCGCCCCACGGTCTCCACGACATCATCCTTGTAGATAGGGTCGCCCGGTTTCAGGGCACGTGTAATCCCATCTGCCCCTTTTGCGGTGACATTGGCATCCGCACCAATATCATCGACCGTACCAATAGGGTCTCCCAGCAGCCCCGGAATACGGATGGTTCCGGCTGGCCCGGCCACATCAAAAGAATCGGTATTGACCAACAATTTCTGAACAATTTCGGGAAGAAGCACGGCCCCCTCCGGGCTCTGGAGGGTTGGAGGCAGCTCTCCGGCAAAGTACCCTTCTACACGTACCTCTTCGCCCATCTCACCGCGAATAATCAGATCATCGCCACTGCGGCTATATTCTCCTCTCAGCAACAGTGTGGTTGAGAGGATGGTAAAGCTGTTTTCAGCCGTGTCTAGAGCGCCCTTATAGGCTGTCGACTCTAGCGAGCGCGGTTTCAGCTGCGTAGGGATTGCCATCAGTATTCTCCTTCCTTCATTCGGTTATCAGCATTGAAAAAACTTTTTCCTGCTGCTATTTACTATTATCTGCCGCTATCTGCTACTAAGTATAGTAATCAGATTAAGCAACTTCAATATAAAAATTATTTATGAATAAAGCGAGAACAGTACCCGATCAAGGGTACCTCTAAAAAGTGGATTTACCCCAGCTTGGGGAGAAGCAGTGCCAGCCGGTAATGCGCCTCGGCATACTCTTTATTGAGTTTGATCGCGGTCTCCAGCGACATTTTCGCCTTCTGGTAATCAGCCATATCCTCCAGCACCAGTGCCAGATGGTAGTAGACGTTAGGGTACTTTGGATTAATCTTGATTGCCTTGGTAAACTGAGCAACCGACTCATCCAGCTCTTTTTCGATCAGCGGGGTGCCATCATCAGCGACCTTAACCCCCCCTCCCAACAGTTTGGCCAGATTATAGTGGGCCATTGCAAGGGTAGGGTCAATATCGACGGCTACCTGATAGTATTTTCTTGCGCTCTCAAACTCCTCTGGATCACGTAGCAGGGTGGCCAGGTGATAATAGGCATTCGCAAAATTGGGGTCAATTGCAATCGCCTTTTCGTAGTTGCTCTTGGCCTCAACCAGCGCATCATGACGCTCCAGCAGTCGTGCCAGATGATAGTGGCCCTCTGCATGCTCCTCACTGAGTTCAACCGTACGGTTGTAGCGGCTACGCGCCTCCTCATCTTCACCCTGCTCCTCAAGCAGTCGTGCCAGGTTGTAGTGAGCCTCTGCAAATTCCGGCTTGATTTCAATCGTTTTCAGGAAATAGTCCCGCGCGGTATCAAAGTCATGCTGACTGTATTGAAGCATGGCCAACTGATAATAGGTCTGCTCATCGTCCGGGTAACACTCAATTGATTTTTTGAAGTTTTCCAGCGCCAACCCCGGCTCATCAAGCTGAACCAGTAACATCGCCAGCTGAAAATAGGCCTTGGCATAACCACTATCCAACTCAATCGAGCGGGTAAAGGCGACGCGTGCCCCATCACGCTCTCCCACCCGCATTAACAACAGCCCCAGATTGTAATGACCTTTTGCAAATTCGGGGTCAATCTCCAGCGCACGACGCAGCAGCCGTTCCGCCTCTTCCAACTCTGGCTCTAACAGTGGGGTTCCATCGACCGAACTTTTACGCCCAGTGACCAGAAGTTTGGCCAGGTAGTAGTGGGCATTGCGAAAACCCTGATCAATATCGATTGCTGTGGTGTAATTCTTGCGCGCCTCTTCAAACTCCTCGGGTGCTATCAGTAGGCGGGCAAAATTATAGTAGGAGGGAGCATAGTTGCTATCCAGCTCAATCGACTGAACCAGATTATATTTTGCCTCCTCAGTCTGTCCCATCTCCACAAAAAGCAGTGCGATATTGGAGTAGGTGATCGCCGTTTCCGGGGAGAGCTCAATGGACTGCTGGAAACGCTCCCTTGACTCCTCATACTTTTTCGCCCGCTGCAGCACCAGCCCCAGATAACGAAAAGCCTCGGAATGTTCCGGAACCAGCTCAATCACCTTCTCCAGATGGGGCTGCGCCAACGCATCTTCGCCATCTTTGATATAGAGTAGCGCTAACTGAAATCGTGCATCCGAGAAGTCCGGATTGATCTCAATCGCCTTTTCCAGGTGCTCTTTTGGATTCATTTGCCTATTCTCCGCATCCACTACTTAGAGGTCAATACCCAAACACCATTCCAGTCGCCTTCCGGTGGGTTTGACTTCATGTGTTCACAGCGTTCGATGAACATCTGTGAAGGTTTGTCCTTGTCGTGACACTTCAATGCCTCCTCAAACTGGCCGATGGCAGAGTCCCAGTTGGCCTCATTCCAGTACTTGATCCCATTATTGAATGAGCCGACCGCATCAATCATATTGGGGAAGCTCTCATCATTATGGTAATCAAGCACCTCGTAAACCCCGACGGGTTCGGTCTTTCCCTTGACAATAACATTGTCTATCTTACGGCTACGATAGGTCCCCTTACAGGCATCGACGGTATACTCACTGATCAGAATATGGGCACCGTACTGCTTGTTGGCACTCTCCAGGCGGGCCGCCAGATTCACTCCATCACCAATTACCGTATAGTCCATACGCTTGGATGAGCCGATATTACCCGAGACAATCGCATCGGTGTTGACCCCCATACCGTGGTCAATTGGGGGTTTTCCATCCGCCGCACGGCGTTTATTAAACTCCTGTATTGAGGTCATCATTCCAATCGCTGCACGTACTCCACGATCTGGGTCATCCTCATGCGGGACGGGAGTACCAAAAATGGCCATGATGGCATCACCAATAAACTTGTCGAGCATTCCCCCTTCTCCGGTAATCACATCAACCATCACCTCGAAGTACTCATTCAGCAGTTTGACCGTCCCCTGTGCACCCAACTCCTCGGTTATGGTAGTAAAACTACGGATATCCGAGAAGAGCACGGTACCCACCCCCTGTTTGCCGCCCATGAGGTCTTCCTGGCTCTGCTCATCCAGTAGCTGATCCGCCAGGGTTGGGTCCATATAACGAGACATGGTGGATTTCATCCGCTTCTCACTACTGATGTCTTCCAGCATCACCATAGAACCGAGGTCTTCACTTTCGCTGCCCTTGAGTGGAAGCAGGGTAATATTGAGCGATACCTCTTCACCCGCAAAGGTCAGCTCCCGGTCAGGCAGAATTTCAATCTCATCGACCGCCTCCAGTTTATCTGAGAGCCACTGATTCTCGCCCCCAAAGAACTCCGTGGCCACCTGCCCCAGCACCTCTTCCAGACGATAGGCCTTCATCATGTCGATGCTGGCCCGATTACTGGTGGCGATCTTCCCCTCTTCATTGATGGTGATCACCCCATTACTCATACTGGAGAGAATGCTCTCGTTGTAGTTCATGGTGTTCTGTACATCGGCGAAGAGTTTTGCATTCTCAATACCGATGGAGATCTGCGAGGTAAATGCCTTGAGTCGCTTCTCATCCTCGTCGGTGAATACTCCACCATGTTTGTTCAATACCTGGCTGACACCAATTACCTTGCCATCCTTGTTGATCACCGGCACACAGAGTACGGAACGGGTAAAGTAGCCCGTCTGTTTATCAAACGATGGGTTAAAGCGAAGATCCGCATAGGCGTAGGGGATATTCATCACCTCTCCGCTCTGAAATACCGCCCCTGCAATACCCATGTTATTGGGAAAACGTATTACATCTTTTTTGCCCAGCCCCTCACCCACCTCGGTATAAAGCTCACTGGTCATCTCATCATTGATAAAAAGCGTTGAGCGGTCTGCATCCAGCATGGTGGTGATCGTACTCATGATCTTCTGCAGCAAAGGGCTCAGTTCGATCTCTGAGGAGATTTGTGAAACCACATCCAGGAACTCCAGCTCCTGTTTTCGGGATGCCTCAATCTGCTCTACGATGACATTGCCCTGTATCGCAACTGCCGCCTGTGTGGTCATCGCCTCCAGCAGCCCCAGATCCTGATCACTAAATTCGCCATCAATCTTGTTCAGAATCTGCGAGACCCCAATCGTCTCCCCGGTAGGGGTACGTAACGGGGCACAGAGAATACTCTTGGTCCGAAACCCGGTGCGCATATCCACCGATTTATCAAAACGATCATCGGAATAGGCATCATTGATCACCGTCCCTTCATCATTACTGAATACCCAGCCTGCAATACCCTTGGTATTGAGAATTCGGATCTCTCGGGTAAAGCTGCCCTGAGCAATACGAGAGAAGAGCTCTCCGGTACTGGCATCATTGAGGAAAATCGTTCCACGCTCTGCATTGATGGTACTGGTGGTCAGTTTTACTAGTCGTGCCAGTGCATCATCCAGGCTCTTGCTGGTGGCCAGGTCATTGGTGACCTTTAGCAGCATCTCCAGGAAGTGTTCCCGCTCTTTAAAGCGGTCATCTGTGCTCGAATCATAGCTCATCATATTCCTCCAGTTTCGTTCGCAGAGTCACAATTGTCTGTTGTAGTAGTGCAACTTCATTATTGAGTGCGCGCCGCTCTGACTGCACTTTGTCATCACAGAGCGCTTTGCTGCGCTCAATTTCTTCACGCAGCCGACCAATGGTGGCCATGTGCTGTTTAATCTCTTTATTGCTGGAAGAGACCGCTTTCTGAATCCGATCCTGCTCCAGCTGTTTTTGCCGCTCCGTCTCATCACGCAGCGACTGGATCATCCCCTTAAACTGGGCAATCTCTTTGTTTCCCGCAGAAACGGCTTTCTGGATGCGCTCCTGCTCCTTATCTTTCTGTCGTTCCAGCTCATCACGCAGGGATTGCACCATGTTGCGAAATTGATGGGTCTCTTTATTGGCTGCCGAGACCGCCTTCTGTACCCGCTCCTCCTCAATCCCCTTCTGGCGATCCATCTCATCGCGTAGAGAGCCCACCATACTCTTGAACTGAGCGATCTCTTTATTGCTAGAGGAGATCGCCTTCTGGATGCGCTCCTGCTCTTTCTCTTTCTGCCGTTCCAGTTCATCGCGCAGGGTCTGCACCATTCCGCGGAACTGGTGAGTCTCCTTGTTGGCTGCCGAAACCGCTTTCTGTACCCGCTCCTCTTCAATCCCTTTCTGACGCTCCATCTCCTCGCGCAGAGATTGAACCATTGTTTTCAGCTGCAGACTCTCACGGTTGGCTGAGGTTCGTGCCTGTTGCAGCGCCTCTTCCTTGCTCGCCTCCCCCCGTTCCAGGTTGTCGCGCAGAATCGTGATGGTGCGCTTGAGGTGTCCTACCTCAATCTCCAGCTCACGATTCAGAACCGTTAATTTTTTCTTTTTCTGTTCCGCACTCATAGGTATTCACAAGTCTATATCAGATTGTGGAAAGTCAAAGCAAATATCATAAAAATGAGGATTCCCTTATTCAGGGCGGTGAGAAGCCTGGTACTGGATCTAGGACCCCATACAGGAACTATTCCGGTTGCTCTACCTCAGCGTTCGCGTAATGCGTTTTGCTGTGCCTTGAGAATCGGTTTGAGCAGATAGTCCAACACGGTCTTCTGTCCGGTCATCAGTTCAACGGTTGCCGTCATACCGGTAATGATCGGCAGTGGATTTTCTGCTGTACCGAGTGCATTTTTATCCGTTCGAAGCCGTACCCGATAGTAGCGCTCACCTTTTTCATCCACAATCGTATCGGCACTGATCTGCTCAAGTTGCGCGGAAATTCCACCATAAATAGTTGAGTCATAAGCCGTAAATTTAACCATTGCTTTCTGGTCCGGGCGCAGAAAGCCGATGTCTGCAGGTCTAATACGGGCCTCAATCAATAGTTGGTCATTAAGAGGTACCACCTCCATAATCTCCATACCCGGCTGAATGACCCCGCCCACGGTATTCACCTTGATCCGCTTCACTACCCCATAGACCGGTGAGCGAATTTCGGTACGGTTGAGGCGGTCATTGACAATACGTTGCTGCTCCTCCGTTTTTGAGAGCATGGCACGCGCCTCATTCAGCGCCTGAGTGGCCTTGGCAACAAAGGAGAGACGCTCTCCTTCGCCCTTGTGGTCGATCTCATTAATCGTGGCCTCAATACGCGGGATGGCCGCCTTGCTTGCCTCATACCGGGTTTGTAAATCCTGCTGCTGACGCTTGAGGCGCACCATCTCAATCTCGGACATCACCTTGATGCGGCGCACCTCCTCCGCAATATCCATCTCTCTCTGCGCCAGACGAAGCCCCCCCTCCAGGTTTTTAAGGTTCATCTGTAGCTCAATCAGCTCTTGTTGCCGCTGTATTCGCTGTGCATTAAGAATAGCCAGTTCGCCCTCAAACTCCGATTGACGCACCTGATAGGCATAGGCCTCACTCTCACCAAAATCGGGACGCTCAGCAACCACCAATGGCGGGGGAACATAGGGCTTGCCAGCGACCTCAGCCTCTAGACGGGCGATTTTTGCCAACAGGTAGAGTGTTTCATAGCGGTTCTGCTTCGCATCGGAGATAAACTGGGTATCGGAGAGACGAATCACCACATCCCCCTTCTGGACTACATCTCCCTCCCGAACCAACAGCTCGTCAACGATGCCCCCCTCCAGATTTTGAATGATCTGTATCTGAGAAGAGGGGATCACTCGCCCCTCTCCACGAGTTACTTCATCCAGAACTGCCTGATCTGCCCAGAAAATTGCGCTTACCAGAACCAACACTACAGACAACAACAGGAGGTGGTTAAAGGGGCGAATCTGGTTACTGGAGACCTTGGCCCACTCCTCGTAACGGGTCCTGGCCAAATCGGACATAACCCGCGTTAACCCTTCTCGGTGTGGGTCCAGACCCCATCCCAATCAGCCGCAGGTGGATTATCAATAAAGTGCTGACAACGATCCACATAGGTCAGGGAGGGACCATCCTCTTCCAGAATGGTCAATGCCTTACGGAACAGCTCCTGAGCCCCAACAAAGTCCAACTGTTTATAGCGCTCCAGCCCCTTCAGATAGATGGGCACCACCTCTGCCATCTTCCCTGAAGTCTGATCTTTACGCTCCAACACATCATAGACGGTGACCGGCTCATTTTTCCCCACCACTCGAATACGATCCAGCTCACGCGAATCAATAAAGTCCTTGGCTTGGGCATAGGTAGACTCTGAAATCATCTGATGGTTTTTGTAAAACTTGTTCGCACCCTCTAGGCGGGCTGCAAGATTGACCGAGTCCCCCATCATGGTGTAGTCCATCCGTTGTGTAGAGCCCATATTGCCCACAATCATCATCCCTGTATTAACCCCCATTCGCACGGTGAATTTCACAGGAATAGTGTCCGCCTCAATCAGGCGCTCACGGAATGGCACCAGAAACTTCTGCTGATCAATAATACTGTAACAGGCACGTACAGCATGGTCATCCTGCTCCAGTGGCGCGCCCCAGAAGGCAATAATCGCGTCGCCCTCAAACTTATCAATTGTACCGCCCGTATCGGCAATAATGTCGCACATTGCGGTCAGGTACTCATTTAGCAGTGCAACCAGCTCTCCCGGAGTCAATTTCTCTGAGATGGTGGAGAAACTTGCCACATCCGAGAAGAAGGCGGTCATCTCACGGCTCTCACCACCCAGTGACATTTTCGAGGGGTCCTTTACCAGGGCATCCACCACATCCGGAGAGAGGTACTGTCCAAAGGCAGCCGTTACAAACCCTTTCTGACTACGCTCCAGCAGATAGTGACGCAGGTTGATCACCAGATAAGAGAGGATACCGGCAACCAACACATAACTCATCGAGAAGACCAGCCCCTGATCAATATAGAACTTGGAGACCAGTGTTGAATAGCCCCCAAAGAGGAGCATGACCAACAGCGTACTCCCCATGGGGCTACTGATCAAACTAATCAACAACATCAACACCATAAAGAGCATCAGTACCATAAACTCCTGATCCTGTGTAGCCGGACGCAGAGGTGCCCCCCTCATCAGGGTATGGATGCTGTCCGCAATAATCTCCACCCCGTAGACCATCCCTACTGGTGTATCAAACCAGTCATGAGAGACCTCAGAAGTGTCTCCCACCACTACAATTTTCCCATCAAACAGATAGGACATATCCTCTAGCTCATCTTCGTCCAGTTCGAGAACTTCCAATGCACTGACCCCGGCACTCTCACTGAGAAAGGTGGTTCCCGCTGGCAGAGAAGGAAAGTCAATATGAAACTGGTTAAAGTGGTCTAGTGGTACCTTGACCGTCTCTCCAATTTTCAGAAAAGAGTGCTCCCCCTCTTCTATCAGCTCTGGCTCCACGCCGTAGTACATCGCAAGCGCCTGTACTGCAAAAGGCCATCCATCATTGACCTGAATAGTGTCAGACCGAACCTTGAGCTTTGAAAGGCTGGTTACAATAGAGCTGGAAGAGGAGATATTGGTGTAACCACTCTTGGCCGAATCTCTCAGCCCCTCGGTGGGATAATTCATCCCTTTAAACTTTCCATCAATAATCTGTGCCTGAGATACCAGCAGGCTCTTACCTGTTGCAGCGAGCCGCTCTGCGGTCTCCGGATCCTCCCCATAGGAGCTGGGGAAGTCCATCAAAACGTCGAGTGCGATAACTTTCGCCCCCATCAGATCCAGTTGCGAGGCAATTTTTGCAATATCGGTACGACGCAGAGGGAAGCTGCCATACTCCTTGAAGAACTGCTCATCGGTATTGACCAGCATGATCTCATCCATGGAAAAACCGGTCTGTTCAGGCTCCCCATAGGACATCCGCAGAATCTGTCTCGCTGACAGCGTCTGCTCCTCCAGCAGTGAAAATACCTCATTATACTCTGCGGGAATCGCCGCCAGAAACAGCGTAATCGTCACTAAAACATCATAACGGCCCAGAATTTTTTTCATGCCTTTCCCCTCATCGACCACAACCACAGAAATTCAGTAACAACCCGTACACAACGTGGATGGGTTCACTCACAAAATTCAGGGTAAAAAAAGTCCACAGGCTCCCAGGAGCCTGTGGATATCACTCAACCAATCACTCTTCTTCGTTTCGAATCACATTAAACAGATTGGCCTCAATCTTCTTCAGCTTGCCCAGTTTCAGGTTATGCAGATTTTGAATCAACATAGGGCGCATATCGTTATCATCACGATTCCCCTCAAAGAAACGCTGATAGAGGTCTAGTGAGCCCACCATCACCCCCTCACTATCCAGCACCATCGCCTTCATCAACTCATCATCAGGGACTGCAGCCAAGATGCTCTGCTCCCGATCAGCCGAGAGCCAGATGAAAGAGCTGCGCTTCTTGGGCTTATAGACCACGGCATCTCCCTTTATCACCTCTACACTATAGAGATGTTTTCCGGGCTCCATTCCATTCAGGGCAAATCTCACCATGTTTCCCTCAGAAGCGGCAATATCAAAGGTCTGATCATCCACGCTCAGGCGGTAGCTATACTCTTTGCCCTCATTATTCCAGACCAATTGAGGCCAGGTTGCTGAGAGGTGATAGGCCGAATTCTTTTTATGGGTCGCAGTCTTCAGCTTGATCTTATGATCCTTCTTCACACCGCGTCGAACCGTGGTATATTTCTGTGCCTTTTTGAAGCGGTTACCCAGACTTGCTACCAGGTTACCCCCGCCTTTAACCGCATCAGCCAGAGTCCCCTTGGTGGCCTTAGCCCCTTCTGCTGTGATCTCAACCACCGTATCACCACTGAGTGCTCTGGATGCCCCTGTACTCTGGTTCAGAAAAGTGCCCTTACCATCAGCACCGGTACGAATCAGGTAGCCGGGAAAGAGGAACTTATTGCGCCTGACCTTCTTCCACTTCTTCCCATTCTTACTGTATTCAATCTGCCCTTCTACGTTCATAATCATCGTGACAGGGGCCTTACCCTTCCCCTTTTTTGCCATTGCCAAACCGCCCTGCATGACCAGCAGCAGTGACAACACCGCTGTTGCCAGGATTTTCGTAAATCGATTCATCATCATTCTCCTAAACATTCCACAAAAAAAACAACATACCAAAAATAGACTGAGTTTATGAGTTCGACTCAGCCCGTTTTGTCCCCTCCACCATAAAAAATGCCGACCAAACATAGGGATAGTTCCACTCATCCGAGTCTAACATCTCCAGCTGGGTATTCCTCAAGGCCTCATGGGTACTTTCACCCTCCAGCATACGCTGATAGAGACCAATCATCAATGCCTGTGTACCGGCATCACTCACCTCCCATAGCGAGTTCACCACCGCAGCTGCGCCTGCCTCTTGGAAAGAGCGCCGCAGACCGTAAACCCCTTCCCCCTCATGGATCTCTCCCAAACCGGTTTCACAAGCAGAAAGTATTGCCACACGGGTTCCGCTCAGGTTCAGCCCCAACACCTCCAGCGCCGTCAATACACCATCATTGTCGGTATCCATCTCGCCCAGCATCGGTGCATTGGCATTTAGCCCTGCAAATGCCAGCCCCGCTCGTAGCAGTGGGTTATCCCCCGGAGGTGGAAGCTGTGACCCCCCTCCCCTCTGCAACTTCTTCAGCCGCTTCTTCAACCCCTCATTAGGCTTGAGAAAGAAACCATGGGTTGCAATATGGAGCACCTCGGGGGGCTCTTCCATGCTACGTAGCAGTTTTTCCTGCGCTTTTTTCTTCTGAATCAGACGAGTCACCACCTCACCCTTTCCGGTCTGCTCCTGAATCAGTCGCCCCTCTTTCTCTGCACCAGGTAGTGGATCAAAATTGAGCCCACGCATACCGTGAGACATCCCTCTCATACTCTGCTGCGCCGCCGATGCCGAACGCTTTCCCTTAATTGACGCAAGCACACTTTTCCCTGTCACCTCATCGGTGTCATAGTCGGGCCCCGCCATGATCATATAGCCACCGCTTGCCAGCGGAACATCCGATGGAATCAGATCCCGACTTGAGGAGATGGTGTGAAGATCTACGGCCTGCAGAAGGTAGAGCTCATCCTCTGTCACCATCGCATTGAAAGGGAGAATATTGAGCATTCCATCAGGCACCACATAGACATTTTCAATCTCCCCCAGTTTTTCCGCAATGGGTGCCCACACCTTGGTGTAGACCTCCATGCCAAACTCCATAATCTCATCATCATCGGCATCCTCATCCTGAATCAGCTCACGATACTCCTTGATCGCCGCATTGATCCCCTCCAGATCCTCGAACAGGTAGTGGTCATATTGTGATTCACCCTCCTCTTTTCGAAGGATGGCCACCTGTAGCTTACTCTCATCCTGCTCACGGAAAATCATGTAGTCAACCACAGCGGAGCCATCTGGCAGACTATCCTCAAGCCGTGCCAATGAGATATCGGTAGCCGCCTCACGGAAACGGATACTGGCCCGGCCCAACTCCCCTTCCAGCTCATTGATCCGATCCTCCATCTCATTCATCGTCTCCAGAAATGTGGTCGCGGTATCTGGTGTTGGACCGGAGAGGGTGAGTGCAGCCAGCTTTTTACGCGTAGCTAACAACTCATCACTGATCCCGGTCAGTGCCGGATCATCTGAAAGTTTTGCCACCTGATGAATCTGTGAGGCCACCTGCAGCAAGAGCCCTTTCCGGAACAGGCTGATACGCATCAACTCCTGACCCGCCGCATCAGATTCCAGTGTTGGCACCATGCTCAAATAACGATAAAGTTCCGGGCGGTGGAGGCGAATATAGCCCTCTCGTGCATTCTCACTGGTGGCCCACAACATCTGATCGAGAAATTTATTACGCCGTTCAAATATCTGCTGCTGGGTATGAAAGGCATCCTCCATCTGGTCCGTCTGCCGCTGCAACTGGGCCAGTGTATTGAGGGTCTCAAAGGTATAGGGGTGCTGCTCCCCCAGATTCTCCTCATCCTGTATCAGCGTCTTCTTCAACAAGGTCTCGGAATCTTCATACCGCTCCAGGTCCATATATAGTTTGGCCAGATCATGCTGCGAGCGCAGGGTATCGATATGATTCTCGCCCAACACCTCATGCCGGAGCTCCAGGGCCCGACTGATCAGTGCCTCGGCCTCCTCCAACTCACCCAAGCCATGACGCACCCGTCCCAGATTGTTCATCCCTTTCAGAGTCTTCTGGTGACTCTCACCAAGAGTCTCCTGCCACAGCTCCAGCACCTCCTCAAAAATTTCCGCAGCCTCCTCATTTTTCTCCTGTAGCAGATAGAGGTAAGCCAGGTTATTTTTCACCGCAAGGGTATCCGGGTGCTCATCGCCGGCAGACCCCTCCAGCAACTCGATTGCCGTCTTGTAGAGCGGTTCCGCTTTATCAAATAACCCCTGACTCTCATGCAACATCGCCAGGTTATTCATATTGGCCAGGGTGGTGGCATGCGTCTCCCCTAACACCTTGGCTGAGCTTTTCAGCGCCTTTCTGAATAGGGGCTCTGCCCGGTCATAGAGCCCCTGATTCTCCAGCGTGAGGGCCAGATTATTCATAACGGCAATAGTCGAGGGGTGATCCTCACCAGCGGTCTGGCTAAACCGCTCCAGTGCCAGCTCATACCCCTTCTCCGCCTCAAAGAACCGGGACTGTTTGCGTCGCAGTCCCGCCAGATTATTGAGTGAGGTGATCGCATTAGGGTGCATCTCCCCCAGTGTCTCCACCTCCCGCTGCAGAATAGCTTGCGTCTCCCCCTCTGCCTCTGGATAGAGCCCCTGATCCTCAAACAGCTGCGCCATCACCGCTTTTGCCTCAAACTTCAGCGTATCCGAGGTCAGCTCTGAATCAATCACCCTGGAGAGAACCCGCTCCGCCTCCGGGAAGTCCGCGCCCACCCGGGCCAGATCCGCCAGATAGATCTGTGACTGAATATAGCCGGGGTACCCCTTTCCACCAACCGCGCGCAATATTTTTGAGGCTCTGCCATAGGCAAAACGGGATTTTACCGAATCTCCCATACGAAAATTCATCAGCCCCAACTGTTTGAAACAGACACCCGTCAGGTGGTGAAATCTTCCCAGCACCTTGTCCGCGCCCGCACAGGCATTAAGTAGTACCTGAGCTGCCTCACCATACTTCCCCTGCAGCTCCTCCACAGTCGCCAACCGGTGGCTGGTCTCAAGCGCAAAAGGATGCCCTGCACCGAGTGCTTCGACAAACCCATCCAGTGCCTTTTTATACCAGTTTTCCGCCTGGGGGTATTGACCATCTTCCTGCAACAGCTGTCCCAGCATCACCCGTATCCCCTGCACCTCCGGATGCTCTGCCCCAAAGGTTGCCACGGCATCCTGCTCAATCTGTTCCAGTGTTGAGAGCCCCTTCTGTTTGGCACCTGCAGTAAATAGTGCCACCCCCCACTTTTGCCCGGTTTTGAGAGTAGTCGGATGGTGCTTACCAAACAGCTCTTCAGCCAGTGTGAATACTTTCGCCCCCTCTTCCTCGGCCTCTTTTACTTTTTTCTGTTGTACATAGGCCGCGAACTGGTCAAACGCCTTCTGCCAGCGCGCGGCTGCCTCTGGCGCCATCGAAAATGAGGCCTGTTTCTCTTCGGCCCAGCCTGGAACCAAACTGGCTAGCTTCTCTATCTTAAGGTTATAGACCTGAATGGCCTCAAAATCTTTTCTCTTCGAGGCCAGTTTCGTGGCCTGGTGATAATAGGGAAGTGCCTGTGTAACCTGCCCTGCCATCTCACTCAGAATCGCAGTATCGATCTGGTAGCCCTCATTTTCAGGGTCAAGACGAGCCGCCTTAATCAGATGCCCCAAGGCGGACTGATACTCTTTTTTCTGATACAGCTCAATCCCCAGCTGTGCCTCAACAGCAGCCCCTGGCTGATCCGCAAGTGGCTTTGCTGCGACAGCTCCCCCCATGGATAGCGTAACGGTTACCCAAGCAATAAAAAGTCCTCTAAACATACACAAGCTCCAATCGATTATTCGATTATTTCGGGGTTCTATCCCTTCTTAAATATTCGTCCAACGGTTACATAAGAAACCGTTAATAAACAAACTTTAAATTAAACCATTGACCCACATACCGCTTCTATTCTATCGTACCTCAGACATTTGGTGCACACCAATAACTATAGGGAGGGTTCATGGCAAGTCAAATTCGGTTTGGAGAGTATCTCAGCAAGGTATCTGTCCAACACAACAAGATCAACTATAACCAACTCACCCCCAAACCAGAGCGGGATGCTGAGGGGAAGCTGATTCCGATCCACCCTAAAAAGCTTACTTTTACCCCACTGGATGTGGTGCGTCTGCTCAAGCCCTACCTCGGTGTCCGCATCATGGAACAGCTACAGGCGGTTATTCCACTGGGACTCTACTTGGCACTCTTTCAGATTCTGATGCTGCGTCAGGATGTCACAGACTCCTGGATCATCACCATGGGGCTGGGTGCGGTCATCATTGGACTGATGCTCTTTATGGAGGGGCTGAAACTGGGACTGATGCCCTTTGGTGAGGTGATCGGTAACGGTCTGCCGAAAAAGTCACCTCTTCCGGTGGTTCTGCTGGTCGCCTTTCTGCTCGGCATTGGGGTCACTTTTGCAGAGCCCGCAATCGGTGCACTACAGGCCGTAGGGGCCAGCGTGGATGTCACCAAGGCCCCCTATCTCTACACCCTACTCAATGATTGGGCCGGGGTACTGGTGCTGATGGTTGGGACAGGCGTTGGGCTGGCTGCGGTACTGGGAGCTCTCCGTTTTTTGCGTGGCTGGAGCCTGAAGCCTATGATCTATATGGCACTGATACCGACCTTGCTACTCACCAGCTACATGATGCTGGACCCTGAGTTGGCTGCGGTATTGGGGCTGGCCTGGGATTGTGGCGCGGTAACCACCGGGCCAGTAACTGTCCCACTGGTTTTGTCACTGGGGATTGGAATTGCCTCTGCCTCTGGCAAGGGGGACTCCTCCCTCTCCGGCTTTGGTATCGTGACCCTGGCCTCTCTCTTCCCCATCATCGCCGTACTGATACTGACACTCTATGTCTCTTCCATCACCTCGGCTGAGCAGATCATTCAGGCAGCACAGAGCAGTGCTGCGATCACAGCCGCGCCCACCTGGATGGAGGTCACCCCAATGGCGGAGGTCATCGGCGGTTTCCGTGCCATTGTGCCGCTGGTTATTTTCCTGGTCATCGTTCTCTACTTTGTCCTGAAAGAGAAAATCAGCCAGCCGGGGATCGTCTTCTACGGTATTTTCCTGGCCGTTGCCGGGATGATTATTTTCAGCATCGGCCTCAGTTATGGGCTGGCCAAACTAGGAGGACAGTCCGGTGGACTGGTACCTGCGGCCTTTTCTCAACTGGATAGTGTTGAGGCCTCACCACTCTATGATTATGTGACCGGAATCACCATTGCTCTGGTTTTTGCTTGGCTACTCGGCTTTGGTGCAACGCTGGCCGAACCAGCACTCAACGCACTGGGGATGACGGTCGAAAACCTGACCAATGGTGCCTTTAAAAAGAGCACCCTGATGTATGCAGTCTCTTTTGGGGTCGCGACGGGAATTGCGACCGGGGTGTTCAAGATCATCTACAACATCCCGATTGCCTCACTGCTGATCCCCGCCTACCTTATCGGCATTGTCTTTACCTACTTTTCTACAGAGGAGTTTGTAAACGTCGCCTGGGATAGCGCAGGCGTGACCACCGGCCCGGTAACCGTACCTCTGGTACTGGCAATGGGGTTAGGCTTTGGTAATGCCGTCGATGCAGTGGATGGTTTTGGCATCCTCTCTATGGCCTCGATTGGCCCAATCCTCTCAGTCATGGCGGTAGGTCTCTGGATTCAGTACCAGAACCGTCGTGCAGAACAGAATATCACCACACCAACAGCAGCTGCTGTCACAGGAGAAAGCGCATGAGTGCCCGTAACATTACCATTCTGACCGGTGTATCACTGATCACCTGCATCGTACAACGTGGCAATGCCGATGCCATCATCAAGGCCGCGCAGGAGGCTGGGGCACAGGGGGCTACCATCAACTTTGCCAAGGGGACGGGAATCCGCGAGCGTATGGGGATCCTCGGTGTTGCGGTTGAGGTAGACAAAGAGGTGATTCAGGTCATCGTCTCTACAGAGCAGCAAGAGCTGATCTTTGAGCAGATGTATCTGGCAGGAAAGCTCGATACTCCCGGAATGGGCATCATGTACAGCACCCCACTCGACAAAGCGGCCACCTACATTCCTCCCGAGCTGATTGAGAAACTCTCCTGAGGAGCCCCATAATGAACCTGCAAACAGAAAATAAACTAATCACCTGCCTGATCCCAAAAGGGGCCGGGGTTGCCACAATTTCTGCACTAAAAGAGGAACTACAGGTCAACTGTGCCAATGTCTATGGTGCAAGAAGCAATCTTTTTCAACCGGGGAGTAAAGAGACTGAGTCAGAGTCAGAGACCCTCACGGTAGTAGTTGCTGAGGCGCGTGCCGAGGAGGTCTTCAATTTTCTCTATGAGAAGCTGGAAATTGGAACCCCCAACCACGGAATCATCTTCCAGACTCCCCTCTCCCTCTCTACCGAATTTACCCTCAATGGGTAAAAGGTACCTCTAAAGTGTCAAATGGAGTGGCCCGCTGCTGAGAGCGGACCACTCTTCTCTATCTCCACCCTGGCGCAAACAGCGCCTTCTTCACCTTGCGCTTGCCTTTAATCGCACCCAGCTTGGCTCCGGTAAAGTCAGCCCCCTCAATATTGGCACCCGAAAAATTTGAGCTCCCCAGATCACACCCCCTAAAATCGGTCCAGGTCAAATCAGCTCCCGAAAAATCGACCCCTTTCACCGTAGCCCCCCGAAAATCGGCAGCGGCTAGGTCTGCTTTGGTAAACACCGCAAAAGAGAGGTTCACTTTTCCGAAATTCAGCCCATACCCTTTCATCTTCTTTGCAGTAACCCCGCTCATGTCTGCTCCGGTCAGCTTGGCTCCAGAAAGTTTGGCCTTGCTCAGAATCGCCTTATCCAGTTTAGCACTGCTCAGATCTGCTTTTTTGAGGTTGGAACCCGTCATGTTTTTTCGACTCAGTTTGGCCTTGATCAGTACTGCACCACTCAGGTCACATTTCTTACAGGCCTTCTTTTTCTTCACTCTCTTTACATCCCCCGGATCGGCGGCTAACCCCACCCCCGGGATCAGCAGCACCAATAGAAGCAGACCAATGAGGGTGACCGATTGCCGGGATATCGTGTAGTTAAAGTCGTTCATCAACATAATTCTCAGCCTCTATCTATTTTTTTCCTTTTTCTTCTTTCTCTTACTTCTTCTCTTCTTCTTTTTCTTGCCTTTATCAACCCGTTTTCCCCCCTTAACCTTGACCTGCTTCTGCCAGGCGGGAGCATCTGCCCCTTCAGCAGGCTTCTCAAACTCCACGGCCTTGTCCACTTTAATAATAACACGGCGGTTTTCTGCCTGGTTCTTCTTGATCGGACGCCCCCTTTTATCCCGATTCGGCACCTTGGGTTGAGAGTCCGCAAAGGCGGCCGCCTTGACGCGCTTCGGATTCATCCCGTGACTCGTCATAAACTTGAGAACATTGATCGCACGTACCGAAGAGAGTTCCCAGTTAGAGGGGAATTTTTCTGTATGGATGGGATCATCATCCGTATGGCCCTGCACCTCCATCTGTGCGCCATCTACCGCAGCAATGGTTCTTGCCAACTGGGTTAACACCGGTTTAATCGTCCGTTGCAGATTTGCCGAACCACTACTAAAGAGAGAGTTATTGGCGAGCTCCAGCTCAAACCCACCTGGAGTCTTTGTCATTTTGACAAACTCTTCCACACCGCGCTCGGAGATCATCTCCCCCACCGCATCCATCGCTTTTCCCGTCGCATCCTTCTTCTTCGACTGCTCCGCCTCTTTCTCCTGCTTCGTCGGGCCAGTGAGAGGTTCCTGAATTGCCGTTGTCACAATACGGGCAAAAGACTCCTTCATCCCCTCAGCGACCTCACCATATTTTGCTGGATCAAAGTTTGCCATTGACAACAACAGTACGAAGAATGCCATCAATAGTGACATCAAATCGGCGAAGGTTGCCATGAGCTCATCGCACTCTTCACACTCCTCCGGCGCTGGACATCTATTTTTTGCCATTTCTCAGTCCAATCTCGACTCAATCATACTCAATTCTGGTCCGGATCCGTTACTCAGCCACATCAAACCAGGCCGCAGGTGCCAGATAACTGTTCAGCCGATCCTGGATCTCTCGTCCGGGACGCTGATCTGCCAGCATCATAAATCCCTCAACCAACAAGGTATTCCTGAAACGAACCATCTCCTCTTTCTGCTGTAATTTCTCAGCCGCAGGCAGAAACACCATCTGCGCAAAAACCACCCCATAGAGGGTGGTCAACATCGCAACCGCCATACCGGCACCCAGTGCTGCGGGGTCCCCCCCCATATTGCCCAACATAATCACCAGACCAACCAGGGTTCCAATCATTCCATAGGCTGGGGAGAGCGTCGCCATCTTCTTCAACACCCCCACCTGCAGGGTATTTCGCTGAAAGGAGGAGGCATTGGCGGTCTCTAGCAACTCCCGAAGCTCATCCCCTTTATAGTTGGAGAGAACAAACTTACCACCAACCGCGAGAAAGGAGTCTGTGGTATCACTCCCCATCTCCTGCTCCAGTGCCACAACTCCTTGGGTCTGAACGGTTTTAGCCCATCCAATCATCCGCTCCACATCCGCCAGCAAGGTAAAAAAGGTGACGGTTGAGGGCTGAAACTGAGTGATCAGCGCCTTGAAGGCCCGATTCACATAAAGTGGCTGATAAGACATATAGGAGCCCGCGATCGCGCCCCCGCCCACCATTGCCAGACTCGATAGACTGAGGAAAATGGCCGGATTATCCGTATTTGCAAAGATGGCCCATAAAAAGAGCCCAAATCCTACCAGAATACCGACTATAGTCCCGATCGACATGAGTTAAACCCTCTAAAAATATATAATTTTACCATCGAGCCATTATTTGACGCTTCTACCCAACGGTACTCTACTAGCACTTCGACTGCATAAAATATGCCAACAGGAGATCAGACAGTGCGACTAAAAAACCGTGCCCCAGCTACACTTTCTGCTGCAACATCCGCTGCATTCTCTTAATCAGACTCAACACAATGGCTCGCAGAATAGGAGAGCTCTTGGCCAGCATAATATTGATATCTTTTCTGGCGACCTGCATGACCTCGGTATACTCAACCGCCCGGATCGAGGCGCTGCGCCGATCATCTGATGAGAGAATAGCCAACTCCCCGAATACCTCACCTTTTGTCAGAGTCGCCAGGACCAACCGATCCCCACTTTTCTGCTCAATATAGACCTCAACAGAACCCTCTCTGATTACTCCGGCCCACTCTCCCCGCATTCCCTGCCGGAAGACCTCTTGGTTCACCGAATATTTCTTTATCACTGCAGCCATTGTGCTTCTCTCTCTATTGATTCCAGAATTTACGCTATAAACTAAAAGGATACATAACTGCTCAGGGATTTACCTCCTTCCCAAAACCACCCCCACCTGGGGTAGATATCGTCAGCTCCTCTCCTGGCTTTACCTTAACGGTACACTTCGCAACAAGGCGTTCACCATCCAGCTCATTAACTCCTACACTGCCCGCCTCACCACCAGCCGCTCCCCAGGGGGCAACCCTTCTGCGTTCTGTTAACAGAGTGACCGTACTTTCTGCCAGAAAACGGAATCCACGAACAATCCCATCCCCGCCACGGTGGTCACCCCTACCCCCTGAAGCAAGACGGATGCCATATTTCGTCACCCGCAGAGGTGCACTCATCTCCAGCACCTCAATCGGTGTGTTCAGGGTGTTGGTCATGTGGGTTTGAACCGCAGACAGTCCCGGCTGCTGAGAGCCGGCTCCCATCCCTCCACCGATGGTCTCGTAGTAGTCCCAGTCTCTCCCTGCAACCTCACCCCCCATGGCCAGATTATTCATTGTCCCCTGACTGGCTGCGGCCATCCGTTCCGGAATTGCCTGAGCGAGCGCCCCCATCACCACATCCACAATCCGGCTGCTGGTCTCTACATTTCCAGCCGCCACCGCAGCGGGATAAAGCGCATTCAATAGCGTCCCTTGCGGGGCATTGATTGAGATCGCACGAAAACTGCCTGCTGCGGCTGGGGTCTGGGGAGGCATCAGGGCACGAAACAGATAATAGACCGCCGCAGCTGCTACCGAAAGGGGGGCATTGATGTTTCCTGCAGTCTGCGCGGCAGTGCCACTGAAATCAACCTTGACCTCTCCTCGGCGGACCTCAATAGCGACCCGAAGCGGTAAACTGAAGTTCTGTTGACCATCATCATCCATCACATCCTCAAATTGGTAGCACCCATCCGGAATGGCCTCCAGCGTCTCTGCTGCGAGCTGTTCTGCGTAGTCGTTGAGTGCCAGCAACCCCTCCCGATACCCCGCAACTCCAAGCTCTCCAACCCACGCCTGCAGACGCCTCAACCCCACCCGATTAGCACTGATTTGTGCCTCAAAATCTCCTTTAGAGAGCTGTGGATTACGCAGTACCGCCAAAATATTGTCATACAGCGGCTGCTGAACCACCCCATTCCGCAGCAGATAGTCAGGAGCAATCACCAGCCCCTCCTGCTGCAGCGTGGTTGAGACCGGCATAGAGCCCGGGGTATCTGCCCCAATATCGGCATGGTGGGCACGATTAACCACGAATCCCACCCGTTCACCGCCAACCAACAAGGGGGAGATCATGGTGATATCGGGAAGGTGTGTTCCTCCCAGGTAGGGATCATTGAGAATCACCAGATCCCCCTCCTCCCAACTCATTCGGCTCACAATATCCTGCATTGCAAAAGCCATACTGCCCAAATGGACCGGAATATGTGCTGCCTGTGCACTGAGCGCCCCGTCCCGGTCAAAAATAGCACAGGAGTAATCCAGCCGGTCACGTATATTGGGAGAGAATGCAGAGCGCTGTAATACCGCACCCATCTCATCACAGATCGCCGAAATTCTACTCGAAAACAGGGTCAGATCAATGGCGTCCATTTAACCTAGAATCCTCTATTGAACAGGCCAGGGTGTGCGTATAGGCGTGCGCACCACGGGCACTTCCTGCGGTCGCAGGACAAGGCACAACGACGCGGAATAGTCAGCTATTGCAAGGAGTTGTAACGCAGTAATGCGTGCGCCTGTGTGTGCAATCTGGCCTGTAGCATTCTTCACTCGCTGGGTGAACGGGATAGTGTGGAAAAAACTTGTCATTGCAATATGTTAGCCTTATTTCAAGCGGTCAACTGAGGAGTCTAGGTTTAACAGGGGCTATCCTGTATTGGCCCATACGGTGAACCTCGCAGCTGATCATGCTCAACCATTCGATAGCGAACAAAGCTCGACTCATCTTCACAATGTAAAAAAGGGTTCCCCTCTCGCTCCTGCTGCAGGGTAGAGACCGGCTGGACAGAGTAGTTGTGGCCCGGATAGATCCGGGTCTCTGAATCCAGCTCATTCAGTAGACGCTGTAGCGAGTGATACATCTGTACAGGGTCTCCTCCATCCATATCACAGCGACCACAGCCAAAAACAAACAGGGTATCCCCGGTAAACAGATGGCCATCAACCTGATAACAGACGCCTCCGGGAGTGTGGCCCGGTGTCTCTATCGGCAGAAGGGTGCTCTCCCCCAGGCGGATGGACGAATGCCCACTGAACTGCTGATAACCCTGCTGTTCCAGATTGAAGAATTCGGCCTCTCTCTGGTGTAGATAGACGTCTGCTCCTGTCGCCTGCTGTAGCGACTTCACTCCGTTGATATGGTCATGGTGACCATGAGTGAGCAGTATAGTGGTGATCTTCAGCGCCTGTTGCCGAGCCCATTCGATAATCTTCTCGACCTCCCAGGCGGGATCAACGACTGCGGTCTGATGGGTTGCACAATCCTCGATCAGATAAGTGAAATTTTCCATCGCCCCTAGCTGTAGGGTATGAATTTCTACCATCACACAACACCTCTCCCGTTATAATAGGTAACTCTTCCAACTTTATACCCTGACTGTGACTGCGACTGTGACCACTCCCCCAGAAAAAGCTGCCCCAAAGAAAGCTGCCCCAAAAAAGAGGCGTAGACGCGCATCCTCTGCAACAAAAAGTGCCCTCCCCTCCTTTGTTGACCAATTTCGCGGGGCTGCCCCCTATATTAACGCACATCGGGGTCGTACCTTTATTATTACCTTCAGCGGCAAACTAATTGAGGAGCGTCGCTTCAGTGAGCTCATCCATGACATTGCCCTGCTCCACAGCCTAGGTACCCGCCTGGTGCTGGTTCACGGTGCTCGTCCACAAATTGAGCAGCGATTACAAGATTTCGACACCCCAAGTGAGATCATCAATGGACTACGGGTCACCCATGATGAGGCGCTGCTCTGTGTCAAGGAGTCCGTCGGTACCCTCCGTATTGAGCTGGAAGGGGCACTCTCAACCGGACTGCCCAACTCACCGATGTCAGGTGCCGATATTCGGGTCGCCTCCGGTAATTTTGTTACCGCCCGCCCGCTCGGCGTTCGTGAAGGGGTTGATTATCAACACACCGGAGAGGTTCGGCGTATCGATACCCCCGCCATAGAGAAACTACTCAGTGGTGGATTTATTGTTCTCCTCTCCCCTATCGGTACCTCCCCGACCGGCGAGGTCTTTAACCTCAGCAGTGAGGATGTCGCCACAGCAGCGGCCATTGAGCTACGGGCCGATAAAATGCTTTCACTGATTGATCAGGGGGCGCTGGTCGATAGCAAGAGGCGGATGATTCGCCAGCTGACCCCGGATGAGGCAGAGTCTCTCCTCTGTGCAAAGAAAAAACTTCCTGAGCAGACCGCACGCCACCTCATTGGCGCCATCCATGCCTGCCGACAGGGGGTACCCCGCACCCATATTCTCAACAGTCAGGAGAGCGGAGCGCTGCTGCAAGAGCTCTTCACCCGCGATGGGGTCGGCACCATGATCACAGCCGATCGATATGAAGAGATTCGTCCCGCCACGATTGAGGATATTGGTGGCATCATTGAGCTGATTCAGCCACTGGAGGAGGAGGGTATTCTGGTCTCCCGCTCTCGTGAACGGCTAGAGATCGAGGTTAGCCACTTCACCATAATGGAGCGGGATGGCTCCATTATCGGTGTCGTGGCTCTCTACCCCTATCCAGAACAGAAAATCGCAGAGATTGCTGGCCTCGCCATCCTGCCCGCCTATCAGGGCAAAGGGCGTGGGGAGGCACTGCTCGACCACACCCTTACCCAGCTTCAGCAACAGAAAGGGAATAGGATCGAGCAACTCTTCGTACTCTCCACCCGTACCGCGCACTGGTTCCAGGAAAAAGGCTTTGAGCCCGCCAAACTGTCTGAACTTCCGCTTGAGCGCCAGTCGCTATACAACTACAAACGCAACTCCAAGGTATTTATCCGTAACCTTTCCCTAGACATCGAGAAAAATCCATAATGGCCAAAAAGAGCGCCATCGCAAAACGGTTCCGGGGCTTCCTCCCGGTTGTGGTAGATGTTGAGAGCGGTGGTTTTGACCCCAAAAAAGATGCCCTGCTAGAGATCTCTGCGGTAATTCTCAACTTTGATGAGGAGGAGCGACTGGCCATTCAAGAGAGTCATGAACAGCACGTACTCCCCTTCAAAAATGCCAACCTCGACCCCAAGGCGCTGGAGTTTATCGGTCTCAAAGACCCTTGGCACCCATTCCGTATGGCACAAGAAGAGAAAGAGGCCCTGACCGCACTATTTGAGCCGATCCGCAAAGCGGTCAAACAGACCGGCTGCAGCCGCGCAATTCTGATTGGCCATAACGCCTGGTTTGATCTTGCCTTTCTCAATGCCGCAATCGCGCGCTGCAATATTAAAAATAGTCCGTTCCACGCCTTCAGCAGCTTTGATACCGCAACACTCGGTGGCGTCTTCTATGGTCAGACCGTACTTGCCCGCATGGCCGAAGCCGCCGGTGTGGCATGGGACCAAGAGGCCGCCCACTCTGCACTCTATGACGCAGAACAGACCGCCAAGCTATTTTGCATAATGGTCAATGAGTGGGACTACCTCAGAAACCCTACTCCCCTGCCGCCGCAGTAGCGCTCTCCATCATCGTCTGTAGCTCCCCTTTCTGGTGAAGTTCCAGGGTAATGTCACACCCCCCGATCAACTCTCCCCCAACATAAATCTGTGGAAAAGTGGGCCAATCCGCATAACGTGGCAGATTCTCGAAAATCTCCGGATCCTCCAGAATATTGATGTAGGAGAACGCCACACCTGTCTGCTGTAGCGCTGCCGAGGCACGACTGGAAAAGCCACACACCGGAAACTGGGGGGTTCCTTTCATATAGATCACCACAGGGTTATCTTTGACTTGCTGCTCAATACGCTCTAAAACATCCATATTATTTGCTCCTGATAAAACGATAATTTTCCGAGATCTTATAAAAACCCACTTTAATGGTCAAGCATTACCGGGAGATCCCTCTCTTTTTCTGATGCAGCAACTGCTGAAAAAGTGCATTTTCAGAGGTAGCCTGTATGATATCAGGATGACCCCACCCCTCTTCTCTGCTGAAAAACGTATCACATTGCTCCGTCTGGCTGCACTCTCTCTGCTCTCTGGCGGCTGTAGCGCACCCCAAAAGCAGAGCCTATCCACCACAACACTGGCCCAGGGTGCCCGTAGCGTCAGAGGCGAGGTAAAAATTGATGCACAACCCCTGCAGAAAGGTGCATCGATCCCGGATGGGGCGATCATCACCACAGGCCCAAAGAGTAAAACCATTTTTGTTCGGGGCACGAATGGCTACCTGCTACGGGAAAACAGCCAACTTCAATTTCTTCACACGGAGAGCGGGACATTGGAGGCCAACCTCACCCGGGGAGCCCTGCTTTCTGTATTCGCTCCTGGCAGAGTCACCATCCGTACCCCAATTGCCCACGTCGGTATCCGGGGGACAGGCTGTTATGTAGAGGCTCACCCCCAAAAGAGCTACATCTGTCTCTGCTATGGGGAGGGGGATATTTTCTCCTCCACCACAGGGGAGCTGTTGATGCCGGTTAAAACCATTCACCACGACAGTCCCTTCAACATCTACCCATCCGGGGAGCTGATGGAACCGATGCCCGCCATTAATCACACCGATGCGGAGCTTATTCTGCTGGAGTCACTGGTGGGTCGCCAACCCGATTTTGTGAACACAGGCTACAAAAACAGCTATCGCAGCGGAGATCAGTGGTGATGAACTACCCGAGCAGACCATTCAGGAAGAGAGAACCTGGATCTCAATGATTCTGATCTTTACCTCACTGCTGCTCTTTATCCTGCTATCCAGAGTTTTTGAACATGCCCTCAAGATTCCGACCACACTGAGTCTGTTACTACTCTCTTTTTTTGTAAATCAGTATTATCCGGACTTCATTACCCTATCGGATCGTGAGTTCGATGAGATTCTCTACCTCATGCTGCCACTCATTTTGCTACCCGATGTCCTCAACCTCTCCATTGTCGACATCCGTAAGCACTACAAAGTAATCCTCTATATGGCGGTGTTTTCGGTCGCCGGCTCAATCACCCTCGCCGTCTTTATCACCCCTCTCCTGCTGCCCGAGATTCAATGGACGATCGGTATGTTGATCAGCCTGTTTGCGATGTTAATGGCGACCGATGCCATCACTGTCAGCTCAATCATGTCCAAATTTTCTCTCCCCGAACGGCTCAAAATCTATGCCGAGAGTGAGAGCCTCTTCAATGATGTTACCGCTCTGGTCATCTTCTACTTTATCGGCCTCCCGCTACTCACCGGAGAGGGCGTTGGAGTGCTCAACATCAACTTCACCCTGATCAAGGTGCTGTTTGTCTCCATCTCCCTGGGGCTGGTCTCTGCCTGGGTTGGCTACCTTGCCACCAAGATCCTCAAAGATACCGTTGAGCAGTTCATTCTGATCTATCTGGTGGTCAATATCTCCTTTCTGCTTGCCGAACACTTCCACGCCGCAGGCATTCTGGCCATTGTATCGTCCGTCATGAGTTTTAAACTACTCATTCAAAAAGAGCTACAGCGCAGTGGCCGCCTACCGAAAATCACAACCGATGGTGCAGAGGGGTACGCCTCACTGATCTCCTGGATACGTAAAATCCCCGCCATCACCCGTAAAGATTTTCGTGTCTACCGCAAGGAGGCGATGTTCATTGGTATCTTCGCCAACGCCGGTGTCTTTATCAGCATGGCGATCCTCTTTGAGCCCCATCTGCTACAGCAATACCTCACCGAGATCCTGGTTATTTTCCTCCTCACCACCGTGCTACGTGCCTCAGCCATCATTGCGATGGTTCGCACCCTGCACCTCCCTAACCGCTGGAGCAGTGCACTCACGCTGGCAGGGAGCAAAGGGGCACTGGCCATCATCATGGTCCACTCAATTCCCAAAAGCTTTGTCTATCAGGAGATGTTTGAGGCCATTGTGATTGGCATTATCATCTTCACCACCTTTGGTTATACCCTACTCCTGATGTGGCATGTGACCCACCATAAAATAGCCTACCAGCAGGATCGCCAACACTATGAGCATGCCCATACCCCATCCGCTGAAGAGCTGATTTATGGGCTCCATAGTGCCATCGAGCATGACGAGCTGAGCCACGCCTACAACCCCACCTATTTTGAGACCTTGTTAGATAACGAAATTGCCCGCAGTCGACGCTACAAAACCGAGCTCTCTGCCATCATGATCCATATTTGTAGCTCCGCCCCCCCCCACCAACCGATCGTTCCATGCGAGACTATCATCTCAATACTGGGAAATGTCATTACCGGGCTGATCCGTAACAATGACTACTTTGGGCGCATGGACAATGATACTTTTCTGGTTTTGGTCACCAATACCGGACTCAGTGGCACAATGATCCTGACCGAACGGATTGACCAGCTGTTTCAGGATCAACTCGAAAGCAACACCGTGCATGCCCGTTATGGGATCACCGCATTCGAGGAGAGCGACTCAGCAGAGAGTCTGAAAGAGAAGATGAAGGATGCCTTACGCAGAACTGAAATGAAACCAAAGAAAAATATCGAGATCGAGATCTGACTCCCAACCCTCTCTCACTGAATTTCTGTCCAGGGTAGCTCTAAATCGAGGCGGGCAGGCGGGGTAGAGCGACCAACTCCAGCGGCATCGCATACCCATAAATCATCTTCTGGGCCATCTCGTACCCCCGATCCTGACCAGAGTTCACAATCAGCACCACCGCCCCAATTCGGTTGGCCACCTCACCCAGGCGCAGGGCACGATCAATCGCATCAACCCATCGGCTTGAGTAGTCGAAGACCACCACATACTCCTCCATCACACACTCCGCCACGCTCCCATCAGGGAGTTCAACATCGGTATCCCCCTTACAGCCGTAGGCCACGTAGTCAGAGAGAGGCTGTGCGCTTACCGAGGGGAGTAGAAAAAAGAGAAACAGAAGAGCGGTTATTTTTTGCATAACAGCGAGTCTACACGGTTCAACTGCCTATTGAAACTGTATAGAGCGGACGCATACTATGAATAGTTTCATAAGTTCCTTCATGGCGATTCCGGGGCCGTTGATAGCCAGGGATGGCTATCATCGAGCGCACATGGATGTTTTACAGCGTGTCATGGAAACGTTATGAAGGAACTTATGAGATAGTTAATCCCCTCATCGAATCCAGCGCCAGGTCACCCCCAGCGCCAGCAGCGAGAGTGCCGCAGAAAAGAGGAAGATGGCAGAGGCTCCGACAGAGGTCCAGACCAGACCACCCAGCAGACTGCCCACCACCCCCCCCACCCCAAAGCTGATACTGGAGTAGAGCGCCTGCCCTCGTCCCTGCAGTTTG
>Ga0233428_1000967_pt1 | contig 34196 bp, 31 predicted proteins | sample SI_118_April2016_4_FD_179890 | JGI IMG/M metagenome (GOLD analysis project Ga0233428, IMG submission 179890) | Seawater microbial communities from Saanich Inlet, British Columbia, Canada - SI_118_April2016_120_MG | ecosystem: Environmental > Aquatic > Marine > Inlet | place: Canada: British... | reverse complement strand
TGTCACCGTCCGTGGTGTTTGTATCGACCTGGTCGACATCCGACAGTTCGTCCGTATCCGCCCCTGCTTCCATGCCCGAGTCTGTCGACGCGTCACTTTCAGCGAAGGGATCATCCATGTCGCCAAGGTCCACTGCGTCTTCGTCGCTGGGTCCATTCGCATCGGCTGTTTCTGCTTCATCTGCGACCTCTTCGCCGTCGAGGAGGGCTGCAAAATCTTCGTCCTCTACGGCTGTTTCAAAGTCCTCAGCCGCATCACCCTCGTCACTGTGACCATTGCTTGATTGCCCATTGCTGGATTGGGAGGGGCCATCGTCGTCGTCGTCGTCTTCGCGCTCTACGTCTTCCACCTCGTGGCCTGCATCGGTCAGGACCTGAGCGATGGTCGTTGCCAGGATTTCACTGACATAGGGGCGACTCACGAGCAGCGACTCGACGGTTCGGTCGTCGAGCTCCTGTTCGTCTTCAACCTGACCCAACAGGATGGTGACATAACGATCCATGAGGAAACGTTTTTCCTCATTCTGGATCGTGAGTCGCAGTTGCTCTATGCGTTCGGCGTCAGACATAGCGATGAATCAGTCTTCGTGAAAAACCAGGCTCGGAAACGCACCCGGCCAGAGACGGCGTTTGGCCTTCCAATGGGGGATCCCGACTTTTCCGTGGATCGTAACTTTATGGACCTTCTGCACGGCGAAGACCAGACGTTGTGGTCCCTTCTTGCGTGCCCGATACCGCGTTGTCGTGAGTGCACTGACATTGCGTGAGAACAGATCTTCCTCGAGTGCCTCTCCTACAAGAATGCGATCGTAGAGATCTTCGACAAGATTTTTCTGCTGTGCACACCCTTCTGGTAGATCCCAGTCCCGGGCATAGCCGGCCAACTTGCGTTCAGGACGCCGCAAGGTGCAGTTCATGTGCTCTGTGTCGCATAGGATCCAACGTGGTGCTTTCATCGGCTCGCGATAAAAATCTTGCGCCTCGAACCAGTTCGGTTTCTTCTTGCGCTTATAGAAGTAGGAGGGGAACGCGTCCCGCAGACTCTCTACACTGACGGCGACGGCCTCCTCCTCAAACATCAACTGCGGTGCCCGAAAAACGAGGACGCATGTGGCGAACTGTTTTTGCAGGGCAGGGATATCGTTCTTTTCGACTGCTTCAATAGTCCGTGGCAGCAAGAGCAGATCAGTGATGAAGCGATCGAAGGAATCTTGATATTCGGCGAATACTTCCGAAGGTAGATTCAATCCGAGGATATCTTCATGGCGCTCAAGGGGGATGTAGCGCTCCATGAAAATCCAGCGGGCCTGGTCATCTGGCGGAAGTGTTTCCAGGCGCGGAATTGGACCCTTGGGTGGGCGGCTCTTCTTGCGCTTCTTGCGTTTGCGCTTGCCTGAAGTGTCCTGGCCGGCTCCAAGGGTAGCGAGCTCGTCCACATAGACTTTGATATGGTCCGCCAGCTCGAAGGCCAGGTCAGGGTCAGTGACCTGGTCCTCGATGTCATTCTCGAGGTTGAGAATCGCTTGGACGAGGGCTTCGCGGTCCATTATCGAGACGTTCGTGGCGGTGGTCAAAAGATGTTCAGGCGAGAAAAGAGTATGGCAAGGTAAGTCTCTAAAGATAGTGAGTTTACGCCCATATCGACAACCTTTGTCGAGTGCACGGAGGCACACCGGCCCCATCGGTTGTTATCGGCAGAAAATGCACCGGCTCCAGTCTCGATGAGGAGGCCCACATGTTTGGACGCCACAACCAGCCGCCCAAGCCACCAGATCACGAGCCATTTCTTGTGGTCCTGCTGGCGGTCATAATCGCCGGGGCGCTGACTCTGGGATACGGCCTCATTATGGTCTTGATCGAAGGATTCCGAAGTCAGGGCATGCCGTAGATCGCCCTGGTTGCATGTTTCGCGTTGACAGGGTTTCACACCCCCGGTAGCTTGGCCCAAACCGACAGAACCTCTTGAGTAGACCCCAACATGTAGGGGCAGCAGACTCATGTAGGGGCAACACGTGGCACTCTCCCCATAGCGTGAAGGTTGGCCGATTGTCTGATGACACGGCTGATGTCACCACCGGACTCTCAAAATGAAACGACTCAGAATCCCTCGACGTCGCCTTGCTGCGGCACGGTGGTTGTGGCTGAGTGCGACGCTCCTTGTCGTGCTGTCTACAGCCCAGCATCTGCGCGCGCGGCGAACATACGAGGTTGCAAAGCCGACCGAAAATATCCGCTCAAGTCCGGAAGGGCTGCGCCTCGGTGTACTAGAAAAGGGCACGCAGATCGAGGAGGTGGGACGGGAGGGCCAGTGGGTGAAGTTTGAGCTAGTCGGCTGGGTCTGGGGCCCCTCGCTCGAGGGATTCGAGGATGCTGCCGCGATCGAACCCTCGTCTGTCTCTGATGATGTGGCCGGGAGAGCCGAGTCCTCGTCGCCGGCTCGAAAACCACGCCAGGCGCTGAGCGTTCATCTCAATGAAGTGCGTGATCTGGTGGAGGCTGATTTTGGGAATTTCTACGGGCTCAGCCTGAACCCCGAGTTAGCTCGTGTCACGCTGAGATTTCGCGTGCCAGATGTGGGCGAACCCGCCTTGTTCCGACGCATGATGCGCGCTCAGGCCAGAGTCGATGCCGTGCTGGCGGCGGACGTTGACTATGAGGAATTCTCCGTCGAGACGAATCGACCCGATGGCACGGGGGCCGTAGGCCAATACATCATCGTCGCCGACACCACGGCTATTCGCCGAATTGATGGCGCCGACGTGGATGCCTGGCTCGAGGCGGTCAAACGCTCCGACGACGGTGGCGAGACCTGGAAGTAGCTACTCGTTGCTTGATCTAACTGCCGTGAAGGGCCAGGTCGATGCCATGGTCGCGGCTCAAGTAGATGCACCCGCGCTTTTTGAGGAGCGTCTCGTCCAAGCTGTGGACTTGCTGGTCGAGTGGGGGCAGCCAGACCGCTGGCAGCAGCTGCAGCAGATGATACAGAAGGCGCGAGTGAGCTGGCTCTTCGCTGACTTTTGCGGCCCTTTCTGTGAGGGCATAGATGCTCCACCTCGACCGCAGCATTTGAGTGTTGCCGCCACAGATGGCTCGCAGATCTTCCCTGATCGCCACGAAATTTCCCCCTGTTATCTGCTCAATATTGGCTATGTGCTACTGCACTATGGTAGTGGCGAGCGAGCCCTGATCAGCAGTCGTCCACAGCTCTACTGGCAAGATCAGGATCTCTATCAGGAATGGGGCGGACGTCGAACGGGTGTTAGTCGGGATGTCGTCGGTTTTCGTCGGTCCCTTCTTGAACTGACTGAGTTGGCCGAACTGGCCGCCGCCTCCCAGGCCGAGGGGCATCCCACCGTCGCGCTGACAGATGGAACGTTGATCATGTGGTCCCTGGAGGGGCGTGCCCCTGATTTTCGTGACGATTGCCTGGGGCAGATCCGTGGCGCCTTCGACCTGCTCGCCGAACGCCGTATCCCCGTCGCTGGTTATATCTCACGGCCTGGTGGCAGCGACCTGGTCAATGCTCTGCGTGTGGCGATGTGTCCGATGACCGTCACGCAGTGCGATCAATGCCCTGGCCTGCAATCGGCGGGCGAGGATCTGCCAGTTGTACGACCCTGCGATCCCCTTGAAGGGATCTCAGATGGCGTGCTTTTGCGCCGTCTGCTGCAGCCCGGACAACGCTCGGCTGTTTTTGGCAGTACGTCGCAGATCCTGTCCGACTACGGTGCACACCACATTCATTTTTTCTACGTCCACGTGGGCAAAGAAGTGGCACGCGTAGAGATCCCGGCCTACGTCGCTGAGGACCAACAGTTGCTCGATCGAGTCCATGCGTGTGTGATTGACCAAGCCGCTAAGGGGCAGGGCTATCCTGTGAGTCTAGCCGAGGCGCATGAGCGGGCAGTGGTCCGCGGTGCCGATCGTGAAGCGTTCTATCGCTATCTCGAGGACATGTTTGTACGTCATGATATTCGCGCTCGAGTGTCCCTGAAGGGACTCCGCAAGCGTTCCGCAGGTATTTGACCTCGCACGTGGGAGATCACGAACCGATGAACCAACCGCTGGGAACCAGAAGCCTCGACAGCTTCCGCGATCCCATTCGTCGTGCCTCCGTCGATGTCAGCATCGTTGTCGACGAAGGTGCTGGGACGTCTGCACATGTAGGCGAGGTCATCGAAAGCAGCACGGCACAACTGGTCGCCGAGTCGGTGCGCTTGAATGGGGCGCCTGCTTTCGGTCAGTTTGTCCGCGTCGAGACGGAGCCCCTGCCGATTCTTGGGGTTGTTCACAATACCCGCACCCAGTCTCTGGAGGCGAACAGGCGACCCAGCGCGTATGGCAAGTCAGAAGAAGAGTTGCGTCTCGAGCAACCGCAGATCTTCGAGTTGCTGCGAACTCATTTCGATGTCTTTGTCCTTGGCTATCTCGACGGCACGCATCCTGTGCTGGCCTATCCACCACAGCCAGCGCGGATCCACAGTTTCGTGCATGTGTGCAGCACCGAGCAGACGCGAGCGCTGACGGCGACTGAACAACTCTTGCGCTCCCTGCTGGAGGCCCCAGGACTGCCCACGGACGAATTGTTACTGGCGACGCTCAGCCACGCCCTGGACGCACGCGAGCCAGCCCTGCGTCAGGCATATGTCCTGCGCACGGGCAAGGAACTCTCGCGTCTGCTGCGCGACGACTACGATCGCCTGAGCGCACTCGTCGGTCGGCTGAAAGACCGCATGAACTCGAAGGATTCCCAATGAGTGTCGGTACAGATCGCCCCAGTCAAAGTGGCTCCGAGCCCGAGCCCGAGTCCGAGTCCGAATCTCAATCACGGTCCAGCAACGGTGACGGGACCGGGTTGTCTGGGCTACGTGACCCTCGTGGGCGAGTGGGTGTGATTACGAAGGGGTCTCTCGTCGAGGGACTGGAAATGAAGCTCGATGCGCAGCGCAATGTTGAGGACATGAAGGCGGGCAAGTTTGTCGTGATCGAGGGAGACAAGAATGACTTCTTCTCCATGGTTACTGACATGCGCCTGGATGCCACCAATGGTGAGATCCTGTTGCATCCGCCGGATCGGTCTGACGAACTCTTGCGGCAGATCCTCGCTGGCACTGGTACGTATAACATCGTCTCACTACGGCCGATGCTGATGATGCCGAAGAGTGGCGTCGCAGGTTTTGATGACGGGCCAAGACCGGTCAAGGCGATCCCCAGTCACTTCTCTGTCGTCCAGGACGCCGAAGAGGAGGATGTGTCGCGGATCTTCGGCTCCGAGGGGGAAGGGGACGGACGCTACTTCAGCATAGGATCTCCCCTTGATATGGATACGCCGGTCTGTATCGATATGGTCCGTTTCGCCGAGCGCTCCAATGGCATCTTCGGCAAGACGGGAACGGGCAAGTCCTTTCTCACACGACTGGCCCTGTGTGGGCTGATCCACTATGACCGGGCTGTGAATCTCATCTTCGATATGCACAACGAATATGGTTGGAAGGCCATGAAGGAGACGTCGGGTAGTAACTCGAGTTTTGTGAAGGGTCTCAAGCAGCTGTTTGGAGAACGGGTTGCCATTTTTTCACTTGATCCCAAGTCGACACGCACCCGCGGCATTCAGCCCGATCATGAGGTGTACATCTCCTACGATCAGATTGCTGTCGAAGATATTGCCCCCCTGCAGGATGAGCTGAAGCTCAATCCTACGGCAGTGGAATCCGCCTACCTCGTCTATGCAATTTACAAGGACAGCTGGCTACGAACCTTGCTCAGTCTTGAGGGACCCGATGTCGAAGAATTTGCCAACGAAATCGGTGCTCATCCAGGGTCTCTGGTCGCACTGCATAGAAAGCTCAAGCGGCTGGAAAATTTCCCCTTCATGGTGAAGAAGGGCCAGGCAGAGACTGGCGATTGCGTTGATCGGATCATGGAGCACCTCGATGCTGGCATAAATGTCGTCCTTGAATTTGGCCAGCAGACAAGCATGCTCTGCTACCTCCTGGTGGCCAATATCATCGCCAGGCGCATCCACGAGATGTATGTGAAGAAGTCCGAGAAATTCTATGCCACGCAGAAGCCTGAAGACCAGCCGCGGCAACTGATGATCACGATTGAGGAAGCACACAAATTCCTGAATCCATCCGCCGCGAAGCAGACAATCTTTGGCACCATCGCGCGCGAGATGCGCAAATACTACGTCTCGCTGCTTGTTGTCGATCAGCGTCCATCCGGGATCGATGATGAGGTGCTGTCGCAACTGGGCACTCGTATTACAGCTCTTCTCAATGATGAGAAGGACATCGCTGCGGTGCTGACGGGTGTCAGTGGCACGGAGGGCCTGCGCAGTGTGTTGGCAAGTCTGGATTCGAAACAACAGGCCCTGGCCCTGGGGCACGCTGTGCCGATGCCGGTTGTTGTAAGGACGCGTGAATACGGTGAAGAATTCTACCGGTTTCTCGGTGCGGCTGACGAAGATCCAGACGTGCGCAGTGCTCGAGTACAGAAAGAGAGAGTTGCCCTCTTCGGCGAGTGACGAAGGGCGCCGCCCGTTCCTGGAGGTGGCCCATCACATCAGGCAAGGATCGTATATGGTGCGTAGCCTACTTTGCGACCTTCATTGTGAAGGTGGCGCGGCCGAAGCGGGCAGAGCGATGGAAGTCGGCATGATCAGTGGCTGAATCCGACCACTGACTGAACTGCCCGTTGTAGCCTTTCGTGCGGTTCAGATTCAGGCGCCACACATCACCCTCGACGGGGGGGATCGTGCCACCAAGGTGGCGGAAGTTATCAAAAGGGATGACCATCTCCAGGATCCAGCCAGCATCGGTATCCGCATGATCATTCAGCGTGCCATCGAAGCTGGTTGCGATTTCCACACCCTCGTTTTCCCAATTGAAATGGATAGACTTCGTGTGCTGCTCGCCGCCCTCAAAGGCCATGTAGTCGAGGAGGGCGCCATTGATATTCATTTCATAGCCAAAGTATGCTGTCACATCCTCTGCCCTGGGCGTTGCGAATATCTCAACGGCATCCTCTTGATACACGGGTCCGTCTTTTTCAGTTACTTCGCTGTCGAGAAAGGGATCGACGCATTCGAAGAGCAGATAGAGATTGTCGTCGTCCCAGAGCATCCGGGCCTGTGTCGACTGGGCATCTTCAGCGGCGGTGTCGTTCCAGGGGAAGACGAAATCGACGGACTCAGCCTTTTTCCAAATGTTATCAACTTGCCCATCGATCTTGATCGGTCCAGGAGCGCGCTCGATGACCATGGATGGGAGACCCTCTGGGAGATCCAGGACTCGCTGCCCCATGGCACTGGCTGCCGTGCAGATCATGAGAGCCATAACAAAAAGAGAAGAACGCATTCGAACTTGCTCCCGGTATTGTGAAGATTGGATGTCAGAAGATCGGGTGGCGAATGGGCGTTATATTAGGGACTCAACTCAACTGACGACAGCTAAGAAAAAGCGACTATGACTTCTGCTGAATCTCCAGTTCAACTGGCTCTCATTGACGCCGGGCTTGGCGAAAAAAGCCTAACCAGCTCGCTTTGCACGCATGCAGCAGAAGCGAGCGATCCAGCCACTATGCAGGTCACGCGGTTTTCTGCGGGTGATCATCACATCCTGCCCTATGGGGAACCTGGTGTCAGCGGGGTTCAGGAGTTAACGCAGACCCTGCAAGCGGCAGAGGGTGTCATCCTCGTCTTCCCCGTCTATAACTTCAACATGAATGCCACCCTCAAAGCCATTATCGAACATGGGGGGCCAGCCATGGCGGGGAAGGTTGTGGGATTGATGGCCAGTGCCGGCGGCCGCCATGCCTACATGAGCTTTGCCTCTGCCATTCAGGGGCTCATGTTCGATCTGCGATGCTGGATTGTCCCACGGCAGGTGTACGCTCTTGGCGAAGATTTCACTGAGGGCCGATTGAGCAATCAGGATGTACTGCGGCGGGTCGGCGAATTGGTGGCCGCCACAGCCGACATGGCGCATCGATTGCGACGCTGACCATGTTCGTCCTCGTGGGAAAGATCTTTGCGCCCCTCGCCTATCCTCTGGGGCTCGCCTTCATCCTATGGGCGACGGCGTTGATCTGCCGCTGGCGTCGACAGCATCGGTTGGCACGGCGGTTGGTGATCGCCGGGATTTTCCTCGTCTTGTATTTCTCGCAGCCCTGGGTTGCCCACGCTCTGACCCGATCACTTGAGGACGATTATCCCCTGCGCCCAGCGCACAAGTTGCCGCGGGCCGACGCGATTGTCGTGCTGGGTGGTGGCATAGGCGCTCCGGTTCCACCACGGATCGATGTCGATGTGGGCGGTGCCTTTGATCGGCTGCTTTTTGGCATGCGGTTGCTGCGCGCCAACAAGGCAGAACACATCATCCTCAGTGGCGGTGTGATCGCCTCAATCGTTGGATCAGATGTGACCGAGGCGCGGCGACTGCGTCGTCTGGCCCTGGAATATGGCGTGGCGGATCGGGCGATCCTACTTGAGGAAGAGTCTCGAAGCACACGGGAAAATGCGCTGTTTACCGCACAGATTCTGCGGCAGCGTCAGTGGCAACGCGTATTGCTTGTCACGTCCGCCCGACATATGCCACGTGCGGCCGCTGCCTTTGCCAGGGAGGGGATCCAGGTGATCGCAGCACCGACGGACTTGATCGCCGTGCAGCGTCCACTCACGATTGGACGATTCTTGCCGGACGCCGAGGCGCTGCGTGAATCGCACAAGGCAGTGAAGGAATACCTGGGGTATGTCGTCTACTGGTTGCGTGGCTGGGTCTGACCGCTTGTGGGCTCAGGCGGATTGCAGTTCGACCGTGTGACCTTGCGAAAAGCCATGGGCGATTTCGTCACAACGCTCGTTGCCCGGGTCACCGGCATGGCCTTTGGTGTATTCCCAGCGAATGCGCGGGTTGTTCAGATCATCGAGGATTCGCCACAGGTCCTGATTCAAAACGGGTTTTTTTGCCGCCGTCATCCAGCCGCGGCGCTTCCAGTTGTGAATCCACTCGGTAATTCCTTTGCGCAGATACTGGGAATCCGTGATCATCACGATATCACCAGCCGGTGCCGCTTTCAGCCCTTCGATCGCTGCCTGCAGTTCCATGCGATTGTTGGTCGTGTCCTCAACGGCGCCACCGACTTCCTGAATTTTACCGTCGGCAAGGCGAAGTCGGGCAGCCCAACCGCCAGGGCCGGGATTGCCCGAGCAGGCGCCGTCTGAATGGATTACGGTTACCTGATTGTCTGTTACTTGATTGTTTTGGGCAGAATCAGATGCGGACACAAATCTCTCCTGTGGGGCAATCAATGGATGAAATTCACCTGTTTATGGTGAATCATACACCTGTTTATGGTGTATCGATGTGGGCGTGGGGAGAGAAGGCTCGCTACATTATCTCTTCCAATGCGTGCCGTCAACCGGGTCATGAGTGATCCGACTGACGACGCAGATATGACCCTGCCTACCACTCAGCTATAAGACCGTTTGCGACGCAGATGACAACGCCAGAAGATTCCAATTCACCCTACGATCTCATCGTTATCGGCGGTGGCCCCGGCGGTTACTCGGGTGCCATCCGCGCTGCCCAAAGAGGCTGGCGGGTAGGGCTCGTCGAGGCGGAGGACCAACTTGGCGGCGTATGTCTCAATTGGGGTTGCATACCAACCAAGACGCTATTGCATCAGGCACATCTGCTGCGCAGCATGCAGGAGGCCGATCACTTTGGTCTGAGTGTGCGCGGTGAGGTCGGTTTTGACTGGGCCCGTGTGATCGAACGCAGTCGTGCGGTCACCGGTAGCCTGTCCGCCGGTATTGCGGGGCTACTGAGGCGCCACAAGATCGACGTGATCCATGGACACGGACAGCTCACGGAGGCAGCGATTGTGGAGGTTGCCGACGCTGTGGGTACGCGGCGTCAACTGGCGACACGGCGTACGCTGTTGGCCACCGGATCTCGACCCCGACTGTTGCCTGACATGGATCTGAGTGAACATCCGCGAATTCTCACCAGCCGTGAGGCAATGGTCCTCGGTGATCGGCCAAGATCCGTCGTCATTGTAGGCGCCGGCGCGATTGGTGTGGAGTTTTCGAGATTCTTTTCCGGCTTCGGCTCCAAGGTCACACTACTGGAACTGGCCCATCAGATTCTTCCCACGGAAGACCCGCAAGTCGCCGCCGTGGTTCATGAGGCACTAGCGGCTGACGGTGTCGAGATTCATACAGGTGTGCAGATCGATGAGTTGGAGGGTGGACCGCGTCGTCGGACTGCGACAGTCAACTGGCGCGACGCTGATGGTGGAGAATCCAGTTCGTGCCGAGCCGATGTCTGCCTTGTCGCGATCGGTGTTGTAGGCAACATCGAAGGGATCGGACTTGAGAATCTCGATATTCAGACAGCGGCAGGTTCAATCGTCGTTGATGATCGCTACCGCACCTCGTCGCCCAATGTCTGGGCAGTCGGTGATGTGATCGGTGGCTCTCGGCTTGCACACGCGGCGACTGCAGAGGCTGTTGCTGCCATCGATTTCATGATGGACAGGCGTCAGACCCCCATCAGGTCAGATCTGATTCCCGCCTGCGTTTACGGCGACCCCGAGGTCGCAAGTGTTGGCCTGAGTGAGTCTGCAGCAAAGGAACAAGGGATTGAAGTGCGTATTGGCAGATTCCCATTTGCTGCCAGTGGCAGGGCCCTCGCAACCAGTTCGGCCAAAGCCGGTACGGCCAAAGGTTTCATCAAGCTCATCTTCGGTGCTCGCTATGGAGACCTTCTCGGCGCCAGTCTTGTTGGTCCGGGCGTGACGGAACTCATCGGTGAGTTATGCCTGGCGATCCAACTGGAAGCGACCTGGGAGGAACTTGCCCACACGGTTCATGCTCATCCAACTCTTTCCGAGGGCATCATGGAAGCGGCTGCTGCCGCATTTGGTGAAGCCATCAACATCTAACTGTGAACCGATAGGTTCCTGCAAGGACTCCTGCTGATCTCATGAAACACCTGACTGACTATCTGCAGCAACTGCGCCAGGCATTGGACGTACTCGATCTCGAGCAGGTAGCTGAGGTGCGTGAACGTTTTGCTGCCGCTCGTGAGCGCGATGCTCAGATCTTTCTCTGTGGCAATGGCGGCAGTGGTGCCACGGCCAGTCATCTGGCGAACGATCTGGGAAAGGGAGCGAGTCTTGAACAGACTCGACGTTTTCGTGTGATCGCTCTGACGGATAACGTGCCGTGGATGACGGCCCTGGCAAACGATGTCAGCTATGATGTCATCTTTGCGGAACAACTCAGGAACCTGTCGAGGCCGGGGGATCTGTTGCTTGCCATCTCGGGCTCTGGTAACAGTGCCAACATCATTCGTGCGATCGAAGCTGCCAAAGAGTTGGGCGTCGAGACGATTGGTTGGACTGGTTTTGGCGGTGGCCAGCTGGCGCAACTGGCGGATCGGTCCATCGTTGTCGATTCCCATCATATGGGGAGAGTTGAGGATGTACATACGATTCTCATGCATCTGATCTGTTACCACTTCATGGAAGTGCCCGACAGTGCAGGTGGCTGACCTGTGACAGAGACTGCTGTCACGGGTGTTCTCGTCATCGGTGCCGGCTGGGTGTCGACACAGCATATCCTGGCCTACAAGAGCAATCCTCAGAGTCAGATTCGGGCCATCTGCAACCGAAACCCCGAAAAGGCTCGTCAGCGCGCTGACGAAGCGGGGCTGAAGGATGTTGCCGTCTACTCCAGCGCTGAAGAAGCGCTGCAGCATGATGGAATTGACGTCGTATCTATCTGTACGCCACAGCACATTCACTGCGCCAACGTCGTCGCCGCGGCTCAGGCAGGCAAACACCTGCTCATCGAAAAACCATTGGGCAACTCGCTCCACGAACTGCGACAGATGCGCGAAGCTGTCGACACGGCAGGCGTGAAGACGGTGGCAGGATTCGTCCTGCGTTGGAATCCGCTCTTTCAGAACATCAAAAGCCTCATCGCCGCTGGCGACCTTGGCGAAATCTATCATGTTGAGACGGACTATCAGTCCTACAACAGCGGCTGGTGGGGTGGCTGGGACGAGGGGCGGCGCATCGAGTTATCGCACAGCGCGATGGCTGTTGCCGGATGCCACGCCGTTGACACGTTGCGCTGGTTCGCTGGCCAGGGAGTGGTCGAGGCAGCGGATCCCGTCGAGGTGTTTGCCTATGCCGGCGGCAAACGCAAGGGCAAGGCACGCCAATACAATCCCGTGGACAATGACTGGTCTGAGCAGCCACCCATGGAATACGATGGGTTGGAGATCGCTCTCGTGCGTTTCGCCAATGGTGTTGTTGGTAAAGTGAGCGTCAACTTCGAAGCGATCCAGCCATATTCCTTCCCCTTGGGTATCTATGGTGACCGAGGGACGGTGAAGGACAATCGTTTGTTTCTTCCGACCTCACCTGAGCAGACGGCATGGCGTGAGATCCCGGGGATACGTCCCGATTCGTCAGATGTGACCCATCATCCGTTCCAGGGCGAAATCGATCACTTTCTTGAGTGCGTTCGAAAAGACGTCGAGTCACACTGCAATCTTGCCGACGCCATAAAGACTCACGAGATCTTCTTCGCCGCCCACAAGTGTTATCAGACGGGACAGCCGGTTTCTTTGCCCCTGTTGTGACGCAGATAGTAGGATGCCGACGAATCGCATATGGACAATGTGCGAATTCTTCAGGCATCTTTGTTCACAGAACAGAACCCACTCTTCTCAACGAGGCGAACTGTGAGCCCCATTGACCATTCGATCAAAAGACCTACACCGCCGCCACTGATGACGGTACTACCTGCTGAGCCGATGCTGCTGATGACGGCTGGGCCGGTTCCGGTACCGGCCGAAGTGGCACGGGCTGGAAGTATGGTCATCGATCATCTGGGCGATACGATGGGCATGGTGCTGCGCCACATTCGCGAGATGTCGCGTTACGTCTTTCAAACGCAAGACGACAAGATCTACGGTGTGTCCGGTCCCGCCTCAGCGGCGATGGAGATGGCCATCGGCAATCTGCTGTGGCCGGGTCGTAAGGCACTCGTGCTACAAGGGGGCCTTTTCAGTGGCCGCTTTGCCGAGATGGCCCTCGGTGTCGGCGCCGAGGTGACTGTGCTTGAGTCAGAGGCTGGCAAGCCGGTTACAGCGCAGATGGTGGCCGATCAACTCAAGGTCGATTCCTACGACGTGGTGACCATGGTTCAGGGAGAGACATCCTCCGGCGTGCTGACGAGCGATCTGCAGCAGATCCTAAAGTTGGCTCGCGACGACGGCGCCATGACCATCGTCGATGCTGTGTGCACGTTGAGCACCATGCCCCTCAAGAAAGACGAGTGGGGGATCGATGTCTTGCTGACGGGTAGCCAGAAAGGATTGTCTTCTCTACCGGGCGTGTCATTGATCTCCTTTTCAGATCGTGCCTGGGAGACGGCAGTTGATCGGCAGGGCAGGCGACCGCACTGGTGCCTGGACGTGGTACGTGCGGAACGTTTCTGGGGCGAGGGCAGTTATCACTATACGGCCCCCGTCCCCGGTTTGCTGGCCATGCATGAGGCTCTGCGTTTGATTATCGAGGAGACGCTGGAGAAGCGATTTGAACGTCACCTGCACAGTTCTCTGGCCTTGCAGGCTGGCATCGAAGCGATGGGACTCGAGTTGTTTACTCCAGAGGCCTACCGTCTCAATTCGGTACTTGCCGTCAAGATTCCCGCCAGCGTCGATGACGGGCGCGTGAGGAAGTACATGGAGCATCGATTTAAGGTTCTCATTGCCGGTGCTTATGGTTTCGATATCGTCCGCATCGGCCAGATGGGGGAACAGTGCCGGGTGCCCAACTTGTTTCGTACGTTACACGCGCTGGGCGCTGCTGTTGCACGGCAAGATGCCTCCGTAGATCCAAGCCTGGGTATGGCCACAATGGAAGCCTATCTGGCAAAACAGGCTGATGACGTATTATGACGCGCGAATCCTATAACCCATGCAGCGGAAAATCATGAGCGATTTGGACTTTCCCACGTACGAGAAGATTGGTCTCCGTCCTCTGATCAATGGTCGCGGCACGTACACCATTATCAGTGGTTCCGTGATGCTGCCGGAAGTTCGGGCCGCCATGGTGGAGGCTTCCAGATGCTACGTCCATCTAGATGAATTGCACGACGCCGTCGGGCACCGCATTGCCGAACTCATGCAATGCGAGTGGGGGATGGTGACCAATGGCTGTGCCGCTGCTCTGTGTCAGATTACGGCCGCATGTGTTGCCGGTACCGATCCGGAGAAGATGGCCAGACTTCCTGATACGACGGGAATGCCTGACGAGGTTGTTGTGCAGAAGAGTCACCGACACGTCTACGATCACGCCGTGAGAATGGCTGGCGTCAAACTCGTGGAAGTAGAGACCCTGGCGGAGATGGAGGCGGCGATCAATGATCGCACAGCCCTGCTATTGATCTTCGGTGATGCTGCTGATCGAGGACAGGTCAGCGTCGCACAGATGGCCGAACTCGGCAAATTGCACGATGTCCCCACCTTCGTCGATGCCGCTGCCGAGCGTCCGGACGTTCCCAATCGGTATCTGGCCGAGGGGGTGGATGCTGTAGGGTATAGTGGCGGCAAGTGTCTTCGCGGCCCTCAATCCTCCGGACTGGTGCTGGGCAACAAGGCCCTGCTGCAGGCTGCATTCCTCAATGGAGCACCCCATCATGCGCTGGCGCGACCGATGAAGGCGAGCAAGGAAGAAGTGATGGCCTTGCTGGCGGCGGTGGAGATGTGGGTGCGCCGCGATCACGATGCTGAATGGAAGGAATGGGAACGCCGTCTGCAGGTCATTGAGGATGCCCTCGCAGATATCGAGACCATCTCTTTTGCTCGCCATGAACCAGGGCGATCAAATGTTTCGCCCATTCTATCCGTCGACTGGGATGCTGAGAAAATCGGACGCAGTGGCGCTGATGTTGCCAGCGCCCTGTCAGCAGGAAATCCCAGAATCGAGTTGTTCCATCACGCCACCGGGGTGACTGTCAATCCGTATATGATGGAGGAGGGCGATGAAACGATCATTGCCCCGCAGCTTCGCCAAGCGCTCACATCGAACTGAAAGAACACCATGTCACTTAGTGGCGATTGGAAAGTCGAACTCGAGTTCGTCCGTGGTCACGCTCGGCATGCGTTGAATCTGACACAGGAGGCTGAGCAAGTCAGCGGTAGATATCGGACGCAATTCGGCGTGCAGGAGATCCATGGCCGCGTCGAAGGTGATCGCATCGATCTTCGCGCCTCCATCCATCACCAAGCCTGCGGCGCCACCTACCGGTTTACAGGACAGGTCGATGGAGACCTGATCGAAGGGGACGTCGATCTCGGCGAATACTGGACCGCGCGGTTTCGGGCCCAACGGCAGGCATAGCCCAGAGTATCAACAGGCTTGCGGTATCAAGAGTCAATAACCGGGTACATCGATGCAGATCAGATGTGTTCGTCTCAGGACGGTAGACCCGACTGTGCGGCCAAATAGGCTGTGATGGCCAAATCGTAGCGCGCTGTCTGGCGATAGACGTCAACAGCGAGACGTTGACCATACACGGGATCGATATGTCCTCCATCAGCCCGCAGTCGCTCAATTGTTTCAGCATACTGCGCCGGAGAACTGACAACGTAGATGGCTCGAGAATTCTTCGCCGCTGAGCGCAGCATTGTCGGCCCTCCGATGTCGATATTCTCCACCGCTTCATCAAGGGTGCATCCTGGGCGCGAGATCGTCTGCTCGAAAGGGTAGAGATTGACGCACACCAGATCGATCGTTTCGATGCCATGTTCGGCAATGGTTTGCATGTGGGTCTCATCGTCGCGTCGAGCCAGAAGGCCGCCATGGATCGCTGGGTGCAGGGTCTTCACCCGGCCATCAAGGATCTCTGGAAAACCAGTCACCTGAGCTACATCGGTGACTTCCACGCCGGCGTCGCGAATGGCGCGTGCTGTACCGCCTGTACTGAGGATCTGTATTCCCAACCCCTTCAATCCCTGGACGAAGGGCTCGAGGCCACTTTTGTCCCAGACACTGACGAGGGCTCGCCGTACTTTGATCTGCTGACTCATCATCTCACTCTCGATTCGGTTCAGAATATCCTTAGCTAGACCTTCGCATCGAATTCTGTCAATGGCAACGTCCCTTTCTCAAGCAATCGAACCAGGTGCCCGGCAGGTCGGCACCATTCTCCACGGTGCGGGCCACCAGGCTTTGCTCGCTGGCGGATGCGTCCGCGATCTATTGCTTGAGCGCCAGCCAAAGGACTGGGATATCGTTACCGATGCCACGCCAGATCAGGTGGCCGCGTTGTTCGAACGCACCGTTGATATTGGGGGAAAACGCTTCGGCATCCAGCAGGTTACTGTTGATCATCGTGTTTATGAGGTGGCGCAATTGCGCTGTGAGGATGACTACGGCGATGGGCGCCACCCGGACACGATCGTCTATACATCCGATCCAGCGCAGGATGCAGCGCGCCGAGACTTTACCATCAACGGCATGCTTTTCGATCTGGCGTCTGAAGAATTGATAGATGTCGTGGGTGGTCAGGCTGATCTGCAGAAGGGAATCCTGCGGGCCATTGGCGACCCGATTGCAAGATTTTCTGAAGATCACCTGCGCTTGCTGCGGGCGATCCGCTTCGCGGCACGGTTCCAATTCACGATTGAAGCAGACACATGGGCGGCGATCACTACCTGTGCACCGCAGATTTTGGCGATCAGTGCCGAACGCATACGGGATGAGTTGAGCCTTATTCTCACCGAGGGCCAGGCGGCTGACGGTTTTCGCTTGCTCTTCGCCAGTGGGCTGCTGCAGCAGCTGTTGCCGGAGGTGGCGGCGCTGGATGGAGTTGCCCAGCCACCGGAATATCATCCTGAAGGGGATGTCTGGCAGCATGTGCAGCTGATGCTGGCAGAGGTAGATTGTCTCCCCACGCCAGACCTTGCGCTGGCATGGGGAGTCTTGCTACACGACATCGGCAAACCCGCGACCTTCGAGCAGAGTGATCGAATTCGCTTTCACGGACACGATCTTCTTGGTGCACAGATGGCGAACGACATCGCCCGACGTCTACGGATGTCCAACGATCTGCGGCGGCGAATTGTCGAGCTGACCAGACATCACATGCGCTTTCACAACACGCCGAAGATGCGCGCTGGCAAATTGCGTCGGTTTCTGAGTGAATCATTCTTCCCGCAGTTGCTCGCCCTGCATCGCATCGATTGCATCGGGTGCCACGGGAAACTCGATCTGTACGACTTCTGCCGTGAACAACACGCAGCCATTCTGACAGAGGCGGAGGTTCGTGGAGTGCTGATCAATGGCGATGACCTCATCGAACTGGGGTACGAGCCCGGGCCCGAGTTCGCGCGAATGATTCGCTGGGTAGAAGACGAAGAGGCGGAGGGGCGTTTAGATGACAGGGTCGCCGCCATCGCAGCCGTCACCAGAAAGTTCGCCTTGCCGAGGGCCCAATGAGGCAATCTCGGAGACCCTTCACGTCTTAGGTCAGACCTGCGGCAAGTACATCCATAATGGGTTGATGTGTCGCCGGTGACATGAGATAGACGCCGGCCCAACCCTCTGCCTGTACGCGTCGGACCTGTTCTGCTGCCAGTTCCTGTCCCACCGCCGCCTGTGTCTCACGGTCGCGACTCGCCCCGAGACGCTCGAGAACTGTGTCAGGCACAACCATCCCTGGCACGTCGCGCATCCTCAGGGCGTGATCCAGGCCCGTCAGGACGAGGACACCAATCAATACGGGTAGCGAACGGCGGATGTCATCAAGACAGGTCAGTGGCTCCGATCCAAAGGCAGGCTGCGTCATGATATAGTCGGCCCCTGCATCGATCTTGTGGGCCAGTTTGCTCATTTCCGCTTCCATGTCGAGGGCCTCGGGCTCAAATCCCGTGCCAATCGTGAAGTGTGTCCGTGGATCAGCATGTTTGCCCAGGGCCTGTCCGCCGAAGTCGACCCCTGCATTGAGGCCGCCCTGCACGAGGCGGATCAAATCAACTGAGGACAGATCGAAGACCGCCGTCGACGGCGGATAGCTGGGCGCCATCTTCGGTGGGTCGCCTGTGATCAGCAATACATTGTGAATGCCATTGGCCCAATAGCCGATCAAGCGAGCCTGCAATCCCATCGTATTCAGATCACGACTCGTGAAGTGCGGGATCAACTCCAGGGCATCTTGTCCGGTCTGCCAGTCAAGGCGCTCACGCACGATGTGGATGAAATCACCTGGTGGCATTAACGGAATCCCGCGCGAGCCATCGGTAATGTCGAGCGCATCTGCAAGCCCACTGCGCGTCAGATCAGCGACAAAGTCTATTTTTCTCTGTAGAAGCTTGGGTGCCGTGCCGCGAGACGGGAGGATCTCGACGCTGACAGCGAATTCTCCAGCGAAGAGTTTGCGCGAGAATTCTCCATTGCCACTCTTCGTTTGCGCATCCGTCGCGGGTTTTGTCGGGGCACCCGCCACGGTGACGGCGCCGGCGTGGCTGCTGCGCCCGGCCAGATAGTTGTGCATTTCCCAAACGTGACGCGGATGGATCTCACAACATCCACCGACAAGTCGCGCACCTTTTTGGGTCGTGGAGCGTGCCCAACGTCCCATAAACTCGGGATTCACTCGTGTCATGTAGCGATTGCCAATATGCTGAAATCCACCCGCATTCGGCATCGCCGAAAGGCGCACGCTGCCGTCGGCCACCTCGTCCAGTTCGGCGGCAGATTCAATGAAGTCCTCTGCATCCCAGGGTGTGCAGCAATTGACACCAACAACTGCCGCGCCACCGGCAACGGCGGCCTCGACCAGTTGCTGCGGTGTTGTCGACCACCCGTCCTGCTCTCTCTGGACTGCCATCTGTGCGATGATGGGTGGCGTGTCGTTTATCTCTTTCACGACGGCGAGCACTTGTTGCAGATTGGTTAGAGACCGGAACGTCTCCAGCAGAACGGCATCTGCGCCCAGGATTCCTTCCAGCTGTTGCTGGTATGCCCGTCTAATCGACTCAGGGTCCTGCGCCTGATTCAGCGTCGGGCCCACAGAGGCAAGGACGAAGAGGTCCTCGCCACCTTCGCTGCGGCGATACTTATCCGTCACGTCCCGAGCCAGGTCAATTGCGGCGCGATTGAGTTCCAATACTCGGTCCGCCAAGCCATCTGCGGTGAGGCATTCCTGATTGGCTGCGAACGTATTCGTTGTCAGGCAACGGCTCCCGGCGCGTAGGTAGCCTAAATAGACTTCGCGAATGATGTCAGGGCGGTCGAGGCTAAACGACTCATACACGTGATTCGGCTCAGACAACCGCCCCGTGAGCTCGAAGATGTAGGAGCCCATGGCACCGTCGGCCAGCAGCGGGCCTGCGCCCAGCGCGTCGAGAAAACGATTCATTCGAGAGGGGTCTTGGTTGAATTTTGGAGGACGACAAGGAGGGCTTGTGGTTGCCCATTTCCTGAGGCGAACATAACATTGGCGCCGCCTTCCCCGCAATCATCATTCAAGTAGGATCTGAACTGTTGGCGTCGACGCGGCCACCCAACATTCTCTGGGTCTGCACAGACCAGCAACGTTTCGACACGATCGGCGCTCTTGGCAACGAGCATGTGCGCACGCCCGTTGTCGACGAGTTGCTGCGCCAGGGGACCGCATTTTCTCACGCCTACTGCCAGAGTCCCATCTGCACGCCGAGCCGAGCAAGTTTTCTGACGGGCATGTATCCGAGCAATCTCCATGTGATGGGCAATGGTAACGAGGTCTTCCCCACATCTGCGCCCCCTTTGGTGACGCGAATCCTGGCCGACGCTGGATACGACTGTGGACTGGTGGGGAAACTGCATCTGGCGAGTGCCTTCGGACAGATGGAGCCACGAATTGACGATGGTTATCGATTCTGGAAATACAGCCACGCGCCGCGCGATGATTGGGCCCACGGTCATGACTACGCGGATTGGGTGCGCTCCCGTGGTGCGGATCTCAGCGAACTGACGAAAGACAGCGCCGGCGTTCCGGCTGAGCTGCATCAGACGACGTGGTGTGCTGAAATGGCACGGGAATTCATGACGACCTCTCGCAGGGATGACCAACCCTGGTTGCTGAGTGTCAATGTCTATGATCCGCATCCGCCCTTTAATCCGCCCGCCTCTTACCGCGAACGATTTGCCGCGGAAGACATGCCTGCACCGATCTATCGTGACACCGACCTCGACCAGCAGCGCCTGTTGGAAGCTGCAGGGATTGACTTCCAGTCACGGGCCATGTCACCTGACGCGCTGGATATCAAGCATCCAGTGCTCCCAGCCAGTCCGCGCCAAGGTGGGGGAGAGGAAGCATCGGCTGACCAGGGCGATGGCATGGCCCAGCGGCGAGACGCGTCGACCTTGATCGCCGCCTACTATGCGATGATCAACCTGATCGACGATCGTGTAGGGGAGATGCTCGCCTGTCTCGACGCGTCGGGACAACGTGATGACACGATCGTATTGTTTACCTCTGATCACGGGGAGACACTCGGAGATCATGGTCTGATCGCCAAGGGATGTCGCTTCTACGAAGGACTGGTTCGAGTCCCTCTCATCTTTCAATCGCCGGGTCGCGTCCGGGAGGGCATCATTGATGACAGTCTTGTGGAGTTGACCGACCTCGCACCCACCTTGCTGGACCTGGCGGGCGTCGACGTGCCGGCGCACATGCAAGGTCATTCACTGGCGCCACGTCTCACGCAGGAAGTGAACCACAGGCATCGTGAGGCAGTGCGCTGCGAGTACTACGATGCCCTTGATGAACCAGACAACACCTTTGCAACCATGTATCGCGACGACCGATTCAAACTGGTCGTCTATCACGGCAAAGGGTTGGGTGAACTATACGATCTACACGTAGATCCTAGGGAACACGACAATCTGTGGGACGATGCTGCTCATGTTGAGGTAAAACTGCGGCTCATGCAGCTCAGCTTTGATGCATCGGTTCTGTCCATGGATCGTGGACCGCGCCGTGTGGGGCCCATGTAGAGTGATGGCCGCACCCAACAACCGGGCCGTCGAGGGGCGAGAGATTCAGCGACTGACACGTGATGCTGTGGGCAGCGCGGTTGCGATGTCAGCTGACGATCAACGGTTCGAAGATGGTGATCTGCAAACTGTAGATGATGATCTGCGAATCGCAGATGATGTCACCGTCGAAGAGCCATTGGAGATCAGAATTGACGAGGTCGCGATCGCCGTCCTGATGCGCACGCCGGGAGATGATCTGGCATTGGCAGCCGGTTTCCTGCTGACGGAGGGCATCATACCAGCGCCCGATGATCTGGGTACCCTGGGATACTGTCCGGACGCCGAACCACCTCATGAACTGAACGTGATCGATGCACACCTGACATGCGATTTCGATCGGGAGAGTCTGCAGCGAAACTTCTATGCAACCTCTAGTTGTGGCGTCTGTGGCAAGGCCAGTATCGAGCAACTACGGACCCATGCGGATCCTCTGGTAACATCCATGCATCTGCCTGCCTCCGTCCTGTGGACGCTACCAGACGCGTTGCGACAGGGGCAGATTCAATTCGCCCGAACGGGCTCCGTGCACGCTGCAGGTCTGTTCGACGGTGCCGGCGACCTTCTACATCTGTGCGAGGATGTCGGCCGGCACAATGCGGTGGACAAACTCGTCGGTCGCTACGTGCTGGAAGGCCGACGGACGCCACAACCATCGGTTCTGATGGTGAGTGGTCGCGTCAGTTTTGAGATCGTGCAGAAAGCCTGGATCGCTGGCATCTGCATGATCGCTGCAGTTTCTGGTCCTTCGAGTCTTGCCATTGATCTGGCTGCTGAAGCAGGCATCACCCTCGTCGGGTTCCTGCGTGAAACCTCTGCCAACTTGTATACCCATCCACAGCGAATCGGCTGATCCCTCACAAATCCTGCCACCTCACAACGGAGATCTACCATGGCCCGTACCAAGGTCAAACCAAAATTGCATCTGTGCGCTGCCGCATGGTCCCTCACCAACTATCCGACGGCGACCAAGCAGTGGTCGATGGACACGAAGGTCCGCAAAGCGAAGGAAGCCGGTTTCGAAGGTTTCAGCGCCGGCTCCGCACCTGACATTGTTGCGGCTGTGAGCAAGCACGGAATGACCCTGGTGGGAGGTGTCGATTGCGGATCGGTCAAGGATGCCAAGCCAAGAATGAAGGCCTTCGCTGACGCCGGTGCCGTGCACGTGAATGTGCAGCTCTGCGACCACGACACACCCACAGCCAAGGCGCTACCCGTTGCGCACGCTGTGATGAAGGCAGGCGATGAATACGGCATCAAGCCAGCCATAGAGTGGCATCGTGATACGTGTACGGAGACACCGGAGAAGGGTCTCGCTCTGGCCACAGCCTACGAGAAGCGGTATGGCAAGAAGTTGCGCACGAATTTTGACCATTCGCATCCGGCGATCGTCAAGCAGGTCCGTCCACACGATTTCGCCAAGCGACTCCTGTATCGCAAGGATCTACTGCGTATGAGCGACATGATCCATTTGCGCACATTTACCGGTAGCCACTGTCAGACACCGATCACGAATGGTCGTGGCAAGCTCGATGGTGACTTCATCACGTGGCGCGACAACTTCTGTCGTCCCTTGCTCGAAACCTGGCTCCAGGGCGCTCGGTCAGGCAGAGAATTGTGGGCCGTCATCGAACTCGGTCCCCAGGGCTCTGGTTATGCCTTGGAGTGCTTTCCAGACGTGTGGAAGGATGCGATCCGTGCCCGCGAGGAGATCGAGACCGTCTGGCGTTCACTGCTGCGTAAATGGAAATGAAGAAGATCGCCGCAATCATCACTGCGTACTATCCATTTTCACACGCAGATGTCATCATCAGCAAGTTTCTGAAGGGTTTTCCCACAGATTCACAGCTTGAAGAACCACAGGTCGAGATCGTCTCATTCTATCTTGATCAGATTCACCCTCGGGATGTCGGGGTGGAGCTGGCAAAGCAATGCGATATTCCCATTTTTGAGAGCATCGCGCAGGCACTCACGCTTGATGGGACCGAACTGGCGGTGGATGGGGTCTTGCTTATTGGCGAGCACGGAGAGTATGCGTGGAATGAAAAGGGACAGCATCTCTATCCGCGGCGCTACTTCTTCGAGCAGGTCTGTGGTGTGATCGCCGCCTCTGGCCGGTCGGTGCCGATCTTCAGCGACAAACATCTGGCCTGGAACTGGGATTCGGCAAAGTGGATGTATGATCGGGCGAAAACGCTCGGCGTCCCATTTATGGCTGGTTCGTCACTGCCTGTATCCTATCGCAATCCGGGATTGGAATACGAACTCGAGACGGCGGTAACCGAGGCGGTGTCGATGGCCTATGGCGGACTCGATTCCTACGGATTTCATGCGCTGGAGACACTGCAGTGTATGGTCGAACGCCGATCAGGGGGTGAAACCGGAATCAAGCGAGTGCAGTGTCTCGAGGGGACCGCTGTGTGGGAGGCGGGGCAAGCTGGCCGCTGGTCACAGGATCTGTTTGATGCAGCGGCGCACCACATCGAGAATCGCGAATCCGGGGATCCTCGACAATTGTGCGAGGCACCGGCTCTCTACCTGATGGAATACGCAGACGGTTTGCAGACGGCGACTTTCATACTCTCCGACTACATCAAGGGATGGGGGTATGCAGGACGGGTAGAAGGACAGGTGCAGGGGACGGAATTCTACTTGCACGGTGATCCGCACCCTCATTTCAGCTATCTGTGCCTGAATGCGCAGCAGATGTTTCTCTCAGGTGAAGCGACCTATCCTGTCGAAAGAACACTGCTGATCACAGGGGCGCTCGAGGCTCTGCTCGATTCCCGACACAGGGGGCACGTGGCGGTAGATACGCCACATCTCGATGTGAGCTACACATCGTACAAGCAGCCTCCTCCTCGAGCCGAGGGGCGGCGCCCGACGGGGGCGGCTCTGGTTCCCTTCCGCCCGGAATGACGGAGACCAAAAACGAAACGCCCCTCTCAACCTTTGTCCCGGGAGGGATTCGGATCGAGAAGGACGTTTCAGGCGGGTACCACATCAGAGCTGTCTACAGTATAGCAAGGCACGTGCCATAACTTGATACCAAGTGATAGAACGATGATAAGAGTCTGCTAAACAACCACTTACGATAATAGACGACATGTAGAAGTTCGCCCAATCGCGCATCAGAGAGGGTCTTTTGTTCTCAGCAAGGGAAATATCTCGATCCTCTACGGCAAGATGAGCTTGTCCTCGCGATTTAGAGGTTCGTGGGAAGTGTCAAAATTGACATAAGCTACTGTTCCCGGCTATATTTCGAGCATCTGGGCGTGTATGCAGGTCCTTCTCTTCCACCGGCCGTTATTGACCGATGGGTGGCTCCATCGCGACCGACTGACTATTTGAAATGATCTGGACGTTAGTAGCAATGATGGCAGTGCTGGCGACGAAGTTCGTCACATCGCTGCGTCTGAAAGATCTCAAGGTCAAACTCGAGGCCATTCAGCCTCATATTGATGAGTTGCGTGGCAAATTGCACGGGTCCGAAGATGAGTTTGAAGGCCTGAAGCTGAAGGAAGAGGCCACGACGACCCGCCTGACACACCTCAAGGGAGTCGTGCAGTATCTTGAGAATCAGGTAAAGTCGGCGCCAAAGGATGGTGGGATGGAGGACGAGCGCAGCCAGGTATTGCAGGCGGCTGAAGCCCTCGAACGCTAACTGGCGGTTCTCGCCATTTTACAATTGATCTCATTGCCAGTTGGCCCGCAGTCGACGCCGATGACCCTGCGTCCTGTTCGCCTCATGCGAGCGGGACTTTTTTGTTTCCCTCTGGAGCCATCCACTTCGTGACTTCCGTCTCATCAACCTCACCGCAATTGCGCGACTACAAGCAGCACTATCGTGCCGATGCACAGTACATAGAAGACCCAGAGGCGTTGTCGGGAGTCCGATCGGCATCAGAGCGTCGCCGATTGCAGGTGATCATCGATCAGTTGAACTTGAAACCCGGCGAGCGCATGCTCGACCTCGGCTGTGGTTCAGGATGGCTCGCGGATCTGAGCGCTCACACGGGGGCGAAGATCGTCGCCTGTGATCTGGCCCCAACGGGCGTGTCTGCTGCACGTCGGCGGTTTCCAGAAGCAGCGCAGTTCATGGCAAGTGACGTGTATGCCGTGGGCCTGGCCGACGCGAGTTGCGATGCGATCGTGCTGTCAGAGGTTGTGGAGCATTTGGAAGATGTGACGACGGGACTGCGTCAGGCAGCACGTCTCTTGCGGCCCCAAGGGCGTCTTATTGTGACGGTGCCGTATCGAGAGACCATTCTCCAACATCTGTGCATTCACTGCAATCAACTGACACCCGCCAATGCGCATCTGCACAGTTTCGATCAGCAGTCTCTGTCGCAGATAGCGGTAGCGGTCGGGCTGCGTGTTACGCGGACGAGGTTGATGGGGAATAAGGTCCTTGAGTTGATGCGCATGCCTCAATGGACACGCTGGTGGCCCCAGTGGTTGTGGAGGTTTACAGATTCAGTCTCTAATCGTCTGACGGGTAAGGCAGCCTTTCTGCTCATGGAAGCAAAGAAGGCCTGATTTGGGGTTGTCGCGACGAGCAGCCATCGTCGCCAGTGGACGAATCGCAACGACGGCGAGCATTCTGGTCGTCAATGCGCTTCTGGCGCGCGCATGGTCGCCCGAATTGTTCGGGACCTTCAGCGCTATCTGGATACTGGGAAACACCCTCGTACCATTTTTCCTGCTCGGCATTCCTGGCGCACTTCTTTACGCTCTGCCACGACAAACCACCAACACCGGTACCCTGCTTGCACAGACGACAACTGTCCTTGGGTTGTCCGCCCTCGTTCTGTGTGCGGTCCTGTGGATAGGCGCACCAGTCATTTCGCAGGCGAATCACGGTCTAACAGCAGACTATCTTCGAGGATTCCTGCTGGCCTTCCTGCCTTATGTCTTCTGCCTGGTTGCGGGCGGTCACATTGAATCGATCCTGGTTGCCACGGGCAGGCATTTCTGGCAAGCCGGACTCTCCTGGTTGGGCGCGGCGATTCTCATGGGCAGTGCGGCAGCAGCGTATCAGATGGGTTGGTCTGTTCAGCAGACCCTGATCGCCCTGTCTGCGGCCGCCGTCCTGCGACTCATCGTCGCCTACGTTCTGTTGACGAGGACCGGTCTGTCACGTCCCAGGGTTGACGGCTTAGGTGATTTTCTTCGTTATGCTGTCACCATCGGCGCCAGTGAGGGAATCGGCTCCGTGTCTCGGTCCGTCGATCGTCTGGTGGTCCTTGTCCTGCTCGATCCGAGTCAACTTGGGATCTACCACCTTGGTGCGATAGAGGTTCCTGTCAGCCTCGTGCTTGCTTCGCTCGTGACGGTCATGGTACCCGAAGTGAGTCGCCTGATGGCGGCAGCACAGACCGAGCAAGTCGCTGATCTGTTTCGGGTCGCCGTTGTGCGTCTCAGTTGGCTGATCCTGCCGCTGTTCTTCTTTCTCTATGTTTTCGCTGCCGATGTCATGGCGCTCTACTTGCCACCGGAATATGCCGACAGCGAGGGTGTTTTCCGCTGCTTTCTCCTCATGTTGCCCCTGCGCTGCGCTATCTACAATCCGATTCTCGTGGGCAGCGGGCGGGCAAGTTGGGCCCTGCTCGGCGCCTTGGGAGATTTGCTGCTCAACGCCTCTGTCAGTGTCCTGTTGGTTCTGTGGCTGCGTGACGCCCATCCGTCCTGGGCGCTACTTGGGCCGGCGATGGCGACGGTGGGGGCAACGTACGTGCAGGTCACTGTCCTGCTGTTGGCGATGGCTCATCTGCTGCAAAGATCTCTTTGGCGACTCGTGCCTTGGGGACACCTTTTGCGGGTGAGCATCTTCGCCGTCGCTGCAGCCCTCGTCGCCTTCTGGATGACAATGATGATCCTCGATTCCCCCGGGCCACGTCTGCTGCTGGGTGCCTTGCTCATGGCGGCAGGTGTCTGGGGGATTCCAGCTCTTGTTGCCGGCGGTGATCGGCGTGAACTGGCAGCCATTCTCCGAGCCATATGGCGCCGGGAGAGTACGTGACGTGACGCATTCAACTGCGGGGTTGGCGCGGTCTGTCTGGGTAGCAGCGGGTCTCTTCGTCGGCACGGCTGCCCTCTTCGCACCCACATTAGACCACGGTTTTGTCTACGATGACAGTCATTCCATCGTCGACAATGTGCGCCTGCGGGACTGGCAGCAGATCCCAACCTATTTCGTTGACCCCGCCGCCTTCTCGGTGATGCCGCAGGCACAGATGTATCGGCCGATCTTGTTGACAACCTATGCCGTCAACTTCGCTCTCGATGGACCCAGTGGGTTTCACCTGGTCAATGTGCTTCTGCACGCAGGCGCTGCGGTTCTGCTTTGGTATTTACTGGGGAGTCTGGGGTTCTCACGGTCCGTCGCGTTGGGTTCAGCAGTTCTGTTTGCAGTTCATCCCCTGACGACGGAGCCGGTGAACTACATCAGCAGCCGATCTTCTTCGCTGTCGGCGCTCTGGTTGTTGACGGCGGCCATCGCAATCGCTGGCCCCAGGCGAAGTTTTCAGGCACTGCGCATGGCGGTGTGGACCCTCATGGGCGTGCTGACAAAGGCGACAGGCGTCGTCATTGCACCGTTGGTTGTTTGGTATCTGGTGACGGCGGGTCAACTACGGCGTTGGCGATTGATCCTCGGACCCGTTGTTGTGAGTCTGCTGTATCTCTCCTATACGCGATCCATTGTCGCCAAGGCGATGTTTGATCCCGTACGCGACTATGCCGCTGCGTGGTCGACCCAACTCAAGACGCTGCCTTTCTACCTGCATACGATGAGTATGCCCACACGACTGAGTATCGAACCACAATTTGGTGTTTCTTCTGGACCCTTCTCGATCGTCGTTGCTGCATCGATGTTCTTAGTGGTGAGTGCATGTGCCATGGTCTGGCTCATGCGCCACCAGGATTGGAGGTTTTCTTTCGGCGCCGGGTGGTTTTTTCTGGCCCTTGTGCCGACTCTGCTCGTGCCCCTGAACATCCTTGTCAACGAACATCGGCTTTATGCTGCCCTCCCGGGCGCCATCATCTGCCTCGCCGTACTCCTTACCCACCTCCCACGGGCCAGGTCTTGGCTGGTTCTGGCGACGGTCCTGCTCGCTCTGTTATCCACCCAACGAAATCAGGCCTGGTCTTCGCCGAACACGATCTGGAAAGATGCGATCGCTCGCGGGCCCCTGATGCCTCGTCCACATGTCAACCTGGGCAAGGTGCTTCTCGAGCAGGGACAATACGAAGAGGCCATCGAAGCGACCATGGCAGGGCTGAATCTGAACCCGGGTCTGGCAAGAGGGCATTACAACATCGCCACGGCGAGTTTGCACCTTCGTCGACTGGAGCAGGCCATCGCCAGCTTTGAACGTGCCCTCGAGATCGATCCTCAGATGATGGAGGCATGGAACAACCTTGGTAATACCTACAAGGAACTGGGGCGATACCAAGAGGCAGTCGAGGCGTATCGTCATGCCCTTACTGTGAGACCGTCACGATCTATCTATCACAATTTGGGTAGCACGTTTCTTGCGGCTTCCCTCTATGACTCGGCCGCCATTTACTTCGACAAGGCCCTGCGGCTGCAGAAGCAGACCGAATCCGCTGGGGGAGGGCGAGAGACGTACATAGGACTTGCTCGTAGCCTGAGACGTGGTCAGCGGTTGCCCGAATCGGTCCGCGCACTGACCGAAGCGCTGCAAGACTACCCCCTTGACGTTGGGTTGCTCGAGTTGCTGGCACAGACCCAGGCGGCCCTGGGCTATCATGACCAGGCTCTGGCAACTTACGGCCGCACGGACAAACCGCTACCGGAGATTCACCTTCGTCTTGGACAGGTGGCCTTACAGCGAGCTGATAGCAAGTTGGCAGAGCGACATTTCGAACGAGGTCTGCTCGCCAAGCCCGATGATGCACGTCTGCACAATGCCTTAGGAGAAGTGCGTTTGCTGCAGGGGGATCGTGATCTGGCACTGGCCGCCTTTCGTCGTGCCGCACGATTGGAACCGACCCTGAGTGTGGCCTTTCGCAATATTGGCCTCGTCTATCTGCATCACAAACGGCATGTCGAAGCCTTGGCCGCCCTGGAGCGTGCTCGTCAACACGAGACAGAGGGCGGTGAGGCAAAGACGTGGGAATTGCTCGCTCATGTGCATGAGGGACTGGACGATATTCCAATGGCTATCCATGCATACGAACGGGCGCTGGAGCGTGCACCCGAGCGCGCTATCCTCTACTACAATCTTGGCGTCCTGCACAATCGGTCGGGGGCGACCCGACAGGGACAGCGACTCTTGCGCCAGGCGCTGGATAGAGATCCAACGCTGGCGGTCGCACAGGATTAAAACGATCCATTGACGATGATGGGTGCCAAGGCGAAATTCGAATGCTTCCCCGAACGAATGAGGATCCATGAATTTGCCTGCGCCGATCGCTCTTGCTGCAGAGTCCGTCTTCAACGCATGTCCCGTCGAGCAGGCTCTGAGTCGACTCGTTCCTGATCAAGGGGCGACACCCGAACTGCACAGACTCGTTGAGACGGCGATTCAACAGCCAGAGATCGCCTCCCGGCCACCATTGATCGCGGCCTTATGGCTTCTTGTCGATGAATTGGACAAGAGCCATGTCATTTCCCAGGGCATCGACGATTCCACGGGGTCGTACTGGCACGGAATCATGCACCGCCGCGAGGGAGATTTCTCCAACGCGCATCATTGGTTTCGAAAAGTGGGTAGTCATCCAGCGATGCAACAGATCGAGGGCTACGACGCACACCAATTCATCGATGATGTAGAGGCTGCCGGTGCTGACACTGAAGCTCTCGTGGCGCTGCAGCGTCGCGAGTGGCAGATACTATTCGCCTGGTGTAGCCAGCAGGCCGTGGGCTGAAGAGAGGAATCGAAGTGGGTGAAGAACGAATCGGTATAGGCCTCATCGGCTTGGGTACGGTTGGCACGGGAGTGGTTCAGATCCTGCAGTCAGCCTCCTCGGCTATGCGTCGCAAGGATTGTGCTTTCGAGGTGGTGCGCGTCGCCGTCCGTGACGCCAGCATCAAACGCCAGGTACAATTGGCGGATGGCGCCATCGGCACGGATCCAGCAGCCGTCATCCATGACGATAATGTTCAGGTCGTCGTCGAATTGACGGGTGCCGCGCCAGCCTATGGCTGGATCAAGGAGGCACTGTCCGCCGGCAAAGACGTCGTCACGGCGAACAAGGCCGTCATCGCTGAACATGGCGATGAGTTGTTCGCGCTGGCGCAGGACAAGGGTGGTGATCTGTTGTTCGAAGCGGCAGTGGCTGGCGGCATCCCGATCATTCGTTCCCTGCGCAGCGGACTTGTGGCCAACCGCGTGGAGTCCCTCTATGGGATTCTCAATGGCACAACGAACTACATGATGACTCGTATGACTCGTGGCGAAGGGGACTACGACGAGATCCTTGCCGAAGCACAGGCCAAAGGATACGCTGAGCCAGATCCCACCATGGATGTATCCGGGATGGATGCGGCACAGAAGCTGGCGATCCTTGGCCGCATCGCATTCCATGCGACGGGGACCGGGTCGGATCTGTTCTGTGAGGGGATCGAAAACATCCAATCCAGTGACATCGAGGCAGCTCGCGAACTGGGCTATACGATCAAGTTGTTGGCCATCGCCAAGCATACGGCGGATGGAAAGGTCGAGGCTCGTGTGCATCCGGCGATGGTGCCAAGTGAGTCGTTGCTGGCCAATATCCACGATGAATTCAATGCGATAGAAATCGTTGGCAGCGCTGTCGGCAATCAGGTGTTCTATGGCGCCGGTGCCGGACAGATGCCGACGGCATCGGCCGTTGTGTCCGATCTGGTTGAACTGGCACAGCGCCGGAACACGGGAGCGACCACCGCGATCGGAGACATGGTCCTCGATGACGAGGCGGCCCCTTTTGCCGACATCGAGGATAGTATCATCCGCTACTTCCTACGGATGCGAGTCGCCGATCGCCCCGGTGTCCTGGCGCAGATTACACAGTTGCTGGCAACAGATGAAATCAGTATCGCCTCGGTGATTCAGAAGGAGCGCGATCTGGAGGGTGGCACGGTTCAGTTGATCATCGTGACGCACGAAGCGCGCGAACGTTCGATGCGCAAGGCCGTTGCCGCAATTGATGCACTCGATTTCACCGAGGGTGCGACACGTCTGATTCGTATGGAGGATCTATAAAGGTGGCTCCCAAAACACGGTTTCTGATCCTCGTCCCCGATGGGGCCGCAGACCACGCTCTCGACGAACTCGACGGCCAGACACCGTTGCAGGCGGCAAGAACCCCCCACATGGATCGGTTGGCCGCCGGCGGCAAGGGTGGATTGGTGCAGATGATCCCCCCGAGTCGACCTCCCGGCAGCGATGTTGGTAATCTGGAGATCTTCGGCTACGACACCACCCAGTACTACACCGGACGGGCGCCCCTCGAGGCGGCAAGTATGGGGTTGAATATGGGCCCAGAAGATATCGCCTTTCGCTGCAATCTCGTTTACAGCGAGGGCGACACTCTCGTCGACTACAGTGCGGGGCACATCGAGACTGAAGAGGGGCGCATCCTTGTCGAGCAAGTAGGTGCGGCTCTAGGAACAGAGGCGATACGGTTTTTTCCCGGTGTCGGTTACCGGCACATCATGGTCTTTCGCGGTGGACCCGAGAGACTCGTCAGCTATCCACCCCATGATATCATGGGACAGTCTGCCAACGCGCATCTGCCAACAGGAGAGGGTGTTGAGATCATTCACGATCTCATGGAGCGCGCAAAACCCATTCTGGCCGCAGCGCCGACGAATCTGGAGCGTAGCAACCGGGGAGAGCGACCTGCCAATGGTATCTGGCTCTGGGGAGAGGGTCGCCCCCTTGAACTTCCCAGTGCGAAAGAGCGCTATGGGCTACAGGCAGCGGTCATCTCGGCGGTCGACCTGGTTCGTGGGATCGGAGCTTGCGCCGGCTATGAGGTGATCGATGTGCCCGGGATTACGGGGTATCTGGATACGAATTACGAAGGCAAGGCTCAGTTTGCCCTCGATGCGTTCCGCGCTGGAAAAGATCTACTCTACGTGCATGTAGAGGCACCCGATGAGGCAGGCCACAATGGGGACGCAGCAGCGAAGGTGCAGGCGATCGAGGATTTCGATGCACGCGTCGTGGCGCCCCTGCTGAGTGGACTTGCAGAGGATGGTGTTCCCGTGCGAGGCTTGATGACACCCGATCACCGCACGCCCGTTCCCCTGCGCACGCATTCTCGCGAACCTGTCCCATTTGTCCTGTGGGGCCAAGGTGTTGAAGCCGATCGGATGCAGGCCTACAACGAGGTCGCAGCAATCCAGGGTTCTCTACAGCTGGACAGTGGGCATCAACTGATTGAGTCGTTGGTGCATCAGTAGCAGCTGTCCGATCCAGCCAGACGTATCTCTACACCTCATCTATCACCCAAAAAGAGTTCAGCCGATGTCAGCCAATTGCAATGTCGCCATCATGGGCGCCACCGGCGCGGTCGGTCAGGTCTTTCTCGAGATTCTGGCGCAGCGCGATTTTCCTCACGACGAGCTGCGATTGCTCGCCTCCAGTCGTTCCGCTGGCAAGGTTGTCGACTACCGTGGCAAGAAGCTGACCATCCAGGAACTGACCAAGGATTCTTTCACTGGGATCGACCTTGTCCTGTCTTCTGCGGGGGGCTCGATCAGTCGAGAGTTCGTCCCAGCCGCTGTCGAGGCTGGCGCGGTCGTCGTCGACAACACATCCGCCTTCCGCATGGATCCGCAGGTGCCCCTCGTCGTTCCGGAAGTGAATGCGAGTGACCTTGATGATCACCAGGGGGTTATCGCCAATCCAAACTGTTCGACGATCATCATGGTCGTCGCCCTCTGGCCCCTCTACGAGCGCAATCGCATTGAGCGTGTCGTCGTCTCCACCTACCAGGCGATCAGTGGCGCCGGCGCCGCGGCGATGGCAGAGCTCGAACAGCAGACGCGTGACGTACTCGATGGCAAGCCGGTACAACCCAAGGAACTACCTTACCAGATTGCCTTCAATCTCTTCTCGCACAACACCACGATTGGTCCTGAAGGTTATTGCGAAGAAGAAGAGAAGATGATTCGTGAGACACATAAAATGTTCCACGATGATACGATCCGTATTACGCCGACTTGTATCCGCGTGCCAGTACCCCGGACGCACTCCGAGACGCTGAATCTCCAATTCGAGGAGCCCATCACCGAGCAACAGGTGCGTGAGATTCTGCGTGATGCGCCCGGTGTCAGCCTCGTCGACGATCGGGAAGCGAATCACTTTCCCATGCCCCTGGAGGCCTCCGGGGAGGATGACGTCTTCGTCGGGCGGATTCGACAGGACATGTCACAGCCGGATGGCCGCGGGATCGATCTGTTTCTTTGCGGAGATCAGCTCCGCAAAGGCGCTGCGCTCAATGCAGTACAGATCGCTGAGTCGCTGATCGAGCGAGGTCTGCTCAAGACAGCGGCAACCGTCACCGGGTAGTCGCGAGGCCCGGGGAACTGATCGTCGAAGATCCCGCGACCGGGTCGATCGCTTCGTGCCTTGCAGGATGCGGAATTACGCTGATAGCTGATCTGTTTTGCCGATCTATGGCTTGTGTAGCTATAGCCCCTGCACACACACGTGGTCGATGAAACGGGTGTAGAGTTCGACCCCCTTCTTCAGTTGATCGATTTCCACCCACTCGTCCACTGTGTGTGCCTGCGCGATATTGCCCGGGCCCAGCACGACGAGACTCTTCATCTTCGTTGTGAAGGCGAGCCCATCGGTGCCATAGGGCACGGTGGACGCCTGGCGCGTGCCCGTGAGTTTGAGGGCCGTCTGAACGATCGGCGCGTCGGGAGCTGTATACAAGCCATTGCCAGGTCTGAACACCTCGAATTTTAGTCCCAGTTCACGCGCTTTTTTTCGCGCTCGCTCGACCAGGGGAGCCACATCGATTCCCGGCATGGGGCGATGATTGACGGTACAGACACTATTCACCGGCGATATGTTGGTCGCCACATTGCCATCGTTGATGCCGATGCTCCACTCTGAATGCGGCGGGTTG
>Ga0233428_1000963_pt1 | contig 34339 bp, 7 predicted proteins | sample SI_118_April2016_4_FD_179890 | JGI IMG/M metagenome (GOLD analysis project Ga0233428, IMG submission 179890) | Seawater microbial communities from Saanich Inlet, British Columbia, Canada - SI_118_April2016_120_MG | ecosystem: Environmental > Aquatic > Marine > Inlet | place: Canada: British... | reverse complement strand
GAACATGCCATCCGGTTCCTTCTTTGTACGTCACTTCAATATGTTCAACACCTCCACGGATATATCTTTTCCACCATGAACGCTCCTTTTTTAGTAAGCTTGTTGACTTTTTGTAACACTGTAGAGCTGTCTTTAAGCTATTCCTGTTTAACTCATTTGCAGTAATAGTTAAGAGATGAGGATTTTGCATATCTTTACCAAGTTTCTCAACCTTACGAGACAAAATTGATGCACGGTATGCATTGCACACCGGACAGACCCTGTCTTTACAACGAACTTGCGGTTCAAATAAAACACTGGAAGGCTTTCCTTTTATCGCTTTAACAAAAATTGTATTTCCACATATTCCCATACGCTTTGCTCTCCTTTCCTGATCAGTATTTCGAATAAGTTTTTCAATACGAAATAAATTACTTAACCGCCAACTATTCTTAACGGTTGCCACAGACTTCAATTTCTTTTTCTTTACGGCACATTGACACATAAATCACCTCCAAAAATGTCATAAAAACGGCTGAAAATAACCACATTGTAAATCTATATAATTCAACATCTTAAAAAATCGTGTTCCACTTGTTTCTTAGTATCAAGTCATAGGGGTTCTCCCAATCTGATACCAAAAAAAAAGCTGCATGTCTTCCGGGCGGTAGTGACCATCCTCATCCATGCAGCTTTTTTTATTGCTATATTGAGTTTACTAACTAATCTATACGTATTATTCTTTTTCATTGGTGAATGGGAATAATGTTATGGAGGACATAAGTTGCCGCTTATGTCCTCCTTTTTTTATGTAATAAGATATCTATAACAAATATTTATAAAAAGTAAAACGGTGTTTTACCGTATTCAAATACAGTATCGGATTATTCAAAAAAATACAGAGGCGTTCCACCTACTTTTATACCAAAGAGTAATAATTCTCATATTATCATCTTTTTCTTGTTTGAAGTTAACATTACATAACATGTAATGTTAATATCTTATTGGGGTATAAAGTGCCGAGGCAAATACTTGACGATGAAATAGACGACGCAGAGTTTCTTGAATTTGCTATTACAAACTTCAGTGAAATGATGGGATATATTGCAAAAGGAAATTTAAACATAAGAATTCACAGGGATATTACTGGTAAGATGTAGTTTTGGGTAAGGTGTGAATAAATCATGCCCACGCTAGCAATACTAAAGGACTTAGGGCTTTGCCTACAACATCTGGTTATATTCCTTCAATCTTAAAATCATCTTCTTCAAAACTTGTCGAGCAAATACATTACATTTTTAATAAATTTATAACTAGCCTATATTTTGAGATGTATCCATAGGTGCGCAATATCCATAACTAATTTGGACCCGGCACCGCTACTGGCTCCAATGTTTTTTCCAACCCCGTTTCTACTGATGGTGTATCGCTAATAGTATAATCAAGCTGGTCGGTCGCATAAATTTCATGTTCTGTCAACAAAGCTTTTTCTGCTACAGCCAATTTTTCAGCCCTTAGTGCTTTTTTGCAACCCATATTGAGGTTTTTAGTGCTTTTTCTGTAGCACTTTTTGCTAGAGAGTTGAAGTGATAAGCTGACTAGTTTGACCTAGCATAGAGCAGGGATTTACAACAAGTAAATAGACTCTGAGCATGACACATGACCTTTTGATGCCATTCGTAATAAAAGAAATTTTCAATATTCTCTCTAAACACCTTAATTGGCATCTGCCACGACACTATCACTACTCTAATCTCTAAATCGTTTTTGATGCCACTTCCAGGCTGTTTTGATAATGGTTTCCAGGTCTTCATATCGAGGCTGCCACCCCAGCTCTCTTCTTATCTTGTCGGAACTTGCCACCAATACCGCCGGATCACCGGGTCTTGCATCTGCCTCAACGGATCTTATCTGTTGACCAGTTACTTTACGGGCCAGTTCAATAACTTCATTAATTATAATTCAATGTAATCAACCGATAGTAAAAGTATGATTTAAGCATGGAAACATCCAACGGTAAGTTTATCTATTTTTTACTAGAGAGGTGAGGTGATAAGCTGACTAGCTTGACCTGGCATAGAATATGTATTTACAACAACTAACTGGGTTTGGAGCATGAGACATGATCTTTTGAATGCCATTCTAAATCAGATCATTTTTATGTCTTCTCATGTTTTAATTTAATTATCCCCCTCACTCTTTTTATTCATCAAGTAAACGTACGCAAAACGATTCCTAATTACTAATATTAGTCTCAGATGAATATTCGCGAAGCACAATTATAAAAAAATTGCAATCCTCTCAGTTTATGCTTAAATATGCCTTTTAATAAAGACAATTAGTATTTTAGTTTCCTAAATTGCATAATTAGAGTGAAGGCAAAGTCGTGGGATAGGCAGATGTGTACCCAACCGCTATTTGAATAAGCAATTTGTATACATGATTCTTGATACACAAGGAACAGTCAGTTTAAACCTGAGAGAAAAATGCCAGACATCTATAATTGATTTTATAAATGATCAATATTTTTTTACGAATACTAATTTGCAAAAATTTCATTCTAAAATATACGCAACAACCTTTTTTTCACTTGTTTTTCTTACTCTTTATAATGCATGATTTTGGAAGAATATGAGATTTTCATTAAAATTATCAATCATTATTATTTTGTCACTTTGTTTTACGGGATGTTCTGTTAAACCAGCGTTTCTCAAAGGAGATGACAAAGAACTTAAAGCTCTCATAAAAGCGTATAAAGAAGCTAATCTCCAGTTACAAAAGAATAAGAAAGAAAAACTTAGAAAAAACGTTAAGAAACTTATCGTCGAACGAACACCTGATGGTTACGTAGTGAGTGTAGATCTTGACCAGGCGTCCATACTTGAAGTTATTAAACAGATTATTCATGAGGCGGATAAACCATTTCTCTTTGATAGTGTTGACATCAGCAATAATATTTCAGCTAGTTTTGAGAAGTTACCTTTTCTCGGTGCCTTGAATCTTTTGCTTGAAACAAGCTTGTTGACGGCCAAATTGCAAAATGAAATCGTTATTATCAGCAATAAAATAGATGAAACTCTTCCACCAAACGCTCCTATACAGTCAGAGGTAAGGGTCAGGCGCCTGGATATGAAAACAGTTTCCACTCTTTTAGATGGTCTCTATCCTGCTAATCCGCAAACTAATCTTCGTGTTATGCACTTTAGCACCGTATCCAACACAAATACCGTTTATCTTAACGGACCTAAAATTGAAGTCTCAAAAGCCATTAAACTTTTGAAAAAGGCTGATCGTCAGATAAAGCATATTATGATTGAGGTTGTTCTTGTTGAATACGATTCTACAGACCTTCAGAAACTTGATGCAAATATTAAGGATTATGCAAATAATCAGCTAAGTAATGTTAATCTTAATTTCGGTTCTTTTGCTTCTGAGAATATTGAATTTACCAGTATTTCAGGAGCAAATAACCCCAGACAATTTACTGCACTGCTTGACGTTTTAGTCAGTGAGGAGAAGGCCCGTCTCATTTCACGACCATTTATTTCAACTTTAAGTGGCGAGCAGGCAAAGGTCCACATAGCCAATGACAGATATGTCATCACAGAAACCGCGCAGAGTGGTGCCACAATTACAGCACCGATACCAATTACTTCAGGTATTATCATGCAAATTACTCCTACCCTGTTTGGCAATGATGAAATACATATGGATATATACGTGGAGGATTCTCAATTTACAGAATCTGCAGCCAATGTTTCCGTGGAAGTTGACAAGAATTCCGCCACAACGGTTATGCAAGTGGCCGACGGCCAGACAATTATTATAGGAGGTTTGGTTTTAAATAGAAAATCATGGAAAAATGCTGGGTTCCCATTAATGAGATATGTACCCATGTTAAATATACTTTTTGCAAAACAGACAAGTGAAGAGGTAAATAATGAAGTAGTTATGTATATTACGCCACATATTATAGATGAAACTATGACCCTTCCATTCCTTAATCAGGATTCATTCAGTATAGAAAAATCAGAAAAAAAACATAAGGTAAATAAAGTAAAGAAGATCATGCAGAAGGTGTTTAAATGATGAGATGATAAGACGGATGAGAGTCAGTAGGTGATCAAAATATATATTTTATCTGCAATTGACATATTTCGGTTGTATAACGCATCTGCACAAACTATGTATTAAAAAAATCCAGATAAAGATCTAAATTATTAAATGATGTCGTATCAATAATTTACCGTATCATTTCCAACCATTTCTCCAACTCTTCAGCGAATACTTCTACATAAGGACTTTTTAAAAAGCTGGAATGATCACCAGGTATTGCCACTACCCGCACCTCACCCGTTGTTACCTCACCCCATCTCAGGCTGTCATCTGAAGGAAACCTGTCGCATAGGCTCTTTGTCGCAAATACCGTAATATCTCCGGCATACATTTTTGGCCTATAGATATCCATTGCCTGTGAATTCATTTTAAAAACTCTGACCAAACCGGTTAACTGTTTTTGACTACCATCTTCAGGTAGAATACTATTTTCTTTCATCCGTTCAATGATCAGATTGTACTGACTCTCCTCATCCAGAACCACAAGATCTTCATAGGTAATTCCAAGATGAGACTCGAAATGGGATTCAATCTGGGTAACTATGTGGGCAAGGAGCCTTGTGTCATCTAAGGAACCGTCGAGTTCTTCTTTCTGTCCCAACCCTGGTGTATCAAGAATAGCAAGTATTCCGACCTCCTTTCCCTGATCAATAAGCTGCCGTGCCATTTCGAAGGCAACATGGACCCCAAAAGAATATCCACCCAAACAATATGGGCCTTCCGGTTGAACCTTCAAAAGCTCACCTATATAGTAGGAAGCCATGGTTTCTACCTTGTCTAACGGTTCCTCTTCCCCGTCAACCCCTTTTGACTGCAAACCATAAACAGGACGATTTCTTCCAATTATCTTTCCCATCTCAAAAAAGCACAGCACATTTCCACCCGCAGGATGTACACAGTAAAATGGTGTTTTCTCTCCCTGACTTTGCAACTCAACCAGCGGAGAGAAATGGTGTTGATCTGTACTTTCTCTTACAACAGAGGCGAGATTCTCAATCGTACCTTCGTGAAATAGAGCAGTAAGGGGAATTCGTTTTCCTAATGTTTTTTCAATTTTAGACATCAGGCGTACTGCAAGAAGTGAATGGCCTCCAACTTCAAAAAAGTTATCGGTAACACTTAAGGAGCCTCTTTGAAGCGTCTCTTCCCAAAGTTTAGTTATCTGAAATTCCAGGGGATTACGAGGCCGTATCATAGATCCTTCAGTTTCACTTTGTAAATTTTCAGGTTCGGGAAGTGACTTACGGTCAACTTTGCCACTGGTAGTAAGGGGAAAAGATTTAATAAAAACAATTTTTTCCGGTATCATATATTCTGGCAGCTTGCTCCTCAGAAAATCACGAAGAGATGATATATTAATTTCGCTATTGCAATACTCTTCCTGTTTCTTTACGACAATATATGCTACTAATTCCTGATTACTCTCTGAATCTTCACGTGCTATTACAACAGCATCCTTTACCAGAGGAGAAGAGCATAAAACAGCTTCAATCTCTCCCAACTCAACACGATATCCACGGATTTTTATTTGATGATCGGTACGGCCAATATACTCTATATTCCCGTCAGGATGCCATCTTCCCAGGTCTCCTGTTTTGTACATACGCTCATTCACAATAAAAGGATTCGAAACAAATTTTTCATCTGTCAATCCCTTGTTATTTATGTATCCACGTGCCAATCCTGTTCCTGAAATGCAAATTTCCCCCGCAATCCCCGGAGGGCAGAGATTGCTCCATTCGTCAATTACAAAAACTTTCATATTACTTTTTGGAACACCGATAAGTGAAATCTCATTGGGATCTCTACCATCAAAGATAAAAGTTGTAGTTATCGGACATGCCTCTGACGGACCGTAACCGTTATTAATCATACCCCGCCTGTTGAGATATTTTCTGCATTTTCTGACAAGCTCAATGGGAACAAATTCACTGCCCAGGGAGAGAGAGATTAAATCAGGAAACTGTTCCTTCTCTTCCGAAACGTCTATGTAATCAAAGAAGTGATTAATCAGTCTTGGTATCTCGTCGATACAGTTAATCCTTGCCTCTTGAAGAAAAGACATATATGCAGGTATGTCAAGACGAAGCTCCGGGTCCATAAGATAGAGAGTACCTCCGGAAATAAGTGCTGGAAACAGCTGCAATATGGATGCGTCAAAAGAGAAAGAGTTTGAGAGAAGAGTCCTGAACCCTTCACCATGTCCGTATTCAGTAACAGCCCACAAAGCAAACTCGCAAAGGGAGTGATGCTCTATCATAATCCCCTTCGGCACGCCCGTGGTGCCGGAAGTATAAATAATATAAGATAGATCTGTCGGTAGAGGTCTGCAATCCGAGCATGCTGTATTTATGCCATCATCCGGTTCAGTTATGTTTTCTATGATCAGCACCTCCCCATGATAAGACACCTTTTCGGGGATAGCCGTATTAGTAAGAACAATTTGTACACCGCTATTCTCAAGAATATAAGAGATCCTCTCAGACGGAGTTGCAGGGTCAAGAAAAACATACGCCCCCCCTGCCTTAAGCACAGCCCAGATTGCCACTACAATCTCAACCGATTGATCCATCATAATGCCCACTATCCCGTTTGAATCCAGATCTTCCCGTTTAAGAATATTTGATAAATTTACCACTTTATTATGAAGTTCCTTATAGGAAAGACGGACATCCTTATAAACTACTGCTACTGCATCGGGATTTCTGTTAACCTGATCATCAAACAGATCCCAAACAGTTATATCAGTGGGAAAACTTTTATCAGTATTATTAAAGTCATTAGTTAGAAGCCTTATCTCCTTCTCTGATAAAATATTTATGCGTGAAATTTCAGATTTTGTGTCGACAAGGGCATTTGATATAAAATTGATCAAATGGCCGGAAAACTGTTTTATTAAATCCTCTGAATAGCGGAGTGTGTTGAAGTTGACATCTAACTGAAAGTTCTCACCGTCATTTAGTAATGTAATATTGAGTGAGAAGTTGTTTAAGGATACATCTAAATTCTGTACGGATTCGTATGTAAAAGCAATATCTAAAAATCCGGACACATCAAATCCATTGTCGTTTTCACGCTCTTTAAATCTTTTGAGTAAAGCAGGAAAAGAGCATTCCTGGTAATTGTAAGCTTCAAGTACCTTTTGTTTGGTAGATGCAAAAAGGTGAGAAAATGTTTGACTTCGAGAAACAGAATTTCTTATAAAAAGATATCCTTCCTCAGAACAGGGTCTCTCCTTCCTGAATGTCGAAGTTCCAACAAGGATATCCTCCTCATTCGTGTAACGGTTAAGAAGGGCTATAAGAGCGCTTAAACAGAAGATGTAAACCGCGAGAGAGGAATCATTACACCTTTCCTGAATAGTCGTACTCAAAGATACTGGTATTTGAAAAACCGTGTTTTGGCGATGAGTACCAGGTATCAGATCATTATTCCCGGGTTGCGACAGACTGGTTCCAACATAAGGCAAAACGGTCGTGGGCAGCTCACCTGATAGATTGTCTAACCAATAGTTTTCAACAATCTTTCGTCTGATAGTACTACTATTTTCCAATACAAAATCCTTTTAAATTCAAAGATACTCCTCGTTCTCTATAAACCCGGACAGGTTATTCATTGCTTCATCAAACACCTCTGGCGTTACTCCAAATCCTATTCGAAAATATCCAGGTGTTTCAAATGCCTCTCCCGGCAACATGGATACACCTCTTTTTTCTACCAATTTACTCAGAAAAGCCTCTCCTTTGATACTGGTATCCTTAAAGTATGGAAATGCAACGAGGCCGCCTTGTGGTTCTATCCATCCGAGAAAATCGCTGTGTTTGTCAACTAATTTGCGAAAACGAGCTATGTTCTCCAGTACCCAGTTTCTATGCCGGGGAATAATTTTCTCCCAGTTCACTAGTGAGGTATTTGCCAGGTAGTCATTGATTGAGCAGAGGGTATGAGTGGTGTAATCCTTAAAATCACGCGCATCATCGATAAACTCTTTCGGACCTATGATCCATCCTACCCGCAGTCCTACACATCCGAAGCATTTTATCATAGAACCAGCGGCTACTACTTTGGAAGAGAGTCCGTAAAGGGAAGGGAGTATCTCTTTGTCAGAATAATTTATGAAACGATAATGTTCGTCCGCCAATATTTCTGCGTTGTTTTCCTCCGCAATTTCCATAAAGCCGGAAATGATTTCATCAGAATAAATTTGTCCAGTAGGATTATGTGGTGTATTGAGAACGATGATTTTGGTATTTTCATCCACCAAGCCTCTCAGTTCATTAAGGTCCGGTATGAAATTGTTCTCTCTCCTCAGGGGAAGCAGCCGGACATCAAAACCTATGTACCTTGGAACTTCATAAAGGGTCTGAAATGCGGGGAATGGGACTACTACGTTTGCATTGGGTTCTAATCTGATGCTGTAGTAAATAAAGAGCGCCTCGCTTGTTCCAGTGGTGAGGAGAATCGTGTCTGGGTCTATATCATTATAAAATGAGGCGATAGTTTCCCTGAGTGCCAGTGTACCTCTGGTATCAATATTTTTAAAACTTAGTTTGAGTAACTCTTCATGCGAATCTCCGGTAACGTCCAGGAGTTCCTTCAGTGTCATGTCAACCATGCCGCTTTCTCCCAGATTGTATGGGACGTCCTGGTTTTTAATAAGCCATGGCTCCATAAGGTGGAGTGCTAATTTCATAATTCACCTTCTTTGTAATATGGTTTCGTAATAATTTGTCTACACCGTTATGATAAACTGAATTCTATACCGTTTGATTAAAATTTCTGGCATGGGCCAGTTTTTCTAAAATATTTTCAATTTGATCTAAGAGGTGAATATTCGGAATATTTATCTCAAGAGATTTCTGCCATTCCTGTTTGCAGGAACATTCCAGGGAATCAAAAACAGAGTTGTCCCATTTACGATTATACTCCTTGATAGCTTCTATGACCTGATCACTACATGCAGGACAGTTCAGGGAATAATCGTAAGCAGTAGCCGTATAGTTCGGCGGGCTCAGGAAAATCGGTGTTTTTAAACCTAACACCTCTTTTCTATTCAAAATTTCAATAACTGACCATAATCTCGGAGTCGTGTACATTCCGCATTCCCATAATTCATGTACCAGAGTATTTTTTTCTATAGTAGCCAGCTCCAGGTCAATCCGCTGAAGGTTAAATGGCTCAAGATACTCTAATGTGTTCACTACATCTTCGATTGCTTGAGATTCCGTAAGGAACGGAGGTTTTACCATCACCAAGGGTATAAGAGTAATTCCGAATTCTTTGAGTATATGGTAATTTGTTTCAAACTGTTGACGCTCAAAGTTCTTATTTATGCAATGGTCCCTCACCAGTTCATTGGCAGATTCAAATCCGACAGCAATCTCAAATTCCCTTGAACCAATCGCTTCTCTCAACTGAGAGACTTTTTTTCTGTTGATGTCCACAACCTTAGCCTCAATTACAATCCTTTTCACATGGCCCCGTGCAGCCAACTTGCGACACAATCCTAACACCACATTCAAGCTGATTTCGCTCTCTTCAAGCATGCTCCCATCATTGTACATGCAAACAATAGGGTATTGCGAAAAATTAAGTTCTTCGTCTTTGATTACATTTTCCACCTGCAACATATAGTCTTCGTCTTTGATTTTGCTTCCAAAGGTAGTAACATCCCAGAAGCCACAAAAGGTACACCCCCCCGTCCGGTTCGCGAGATTACAGCCAGATCCCCTTAAAAAGAGAACAATCCGGTCTACATACTGTCCATTAAGATATCCTTTTCGAATATCACAGAATACGATTTTTTGTAATCGCTCCATATTCGTATCACGAGAATTCTCTTTAACCGCCCTGTCTCTGAGATATTTCAAATAACCTCTCGTTTTATCACGAAGACGATCGCGTTGTTCATGGCGTGACTGGGTCGTATCACAGAAATTTTTCAAGTAGTCTTTCCTAAATATCAACTTCAATCTCCAATAAATTATTTAATTCCTTTTCAACGGGTAAAAGGATGTCGTAATCTGAAATTTTCATTGTTGGTTTTTTAGCAATTCCTTCAAGCAGAAGCAGGAATTTAAGGCTCATGATCTTTATGGTTTCTTCATCGAAGAGTCGTGCATCATATTCGAAATCACCGTACATACCACGACTTGTTTCCCCCATTGTAAGGGTTAAATCAAACTTTGCAATTGCATATTTTAACTCTAAAGGAGTGATACTCAGTCCGGGTAATTCCAGTATTTCTCTTGAGGCGTTTTGCCAGTCAAACATGACCTGAAAGAGTGGAGTATGGCTCATGCTTCTGACAGGTTGAAGCTCCTCAACTATTTTTTCAAACGGAACATCCTGGTGAGCATAAGCATCCAGGGTTGTTTCACGCATGCGTGTTAATACCTCTTTAAAATTAGGATTACCGGAAATGTCAGAGCGCAAGGCCAGGGTATTTACGAAAAACCCAATGAGAGGTTCTATCTCTTTGTAGTTGCGATTGGCAATTGGCGTTCCGATAACTATGTCATCCTGATTGCTATAACGATAAAGCAGTATTGCAAAGGCTGTGTGCAATGTCATAAACATGCTGACTCCCGATTGCCTGCTCATTTCTTTCAACGACAGTGCAAGTTCCAAGTCAATCTCAAAATGTTCTACTCCTCCCTCCTTTTTTTGAAGGGGTTTACGCCGCCTGTCGAGTGGTAGTTCCAGAAGAGGAGGTGCCCCTTGAAGTTGCTCTTTCCAGTAGTCGAGGCAATCCAGAAAAAAGTCACTATTGAAAACCTCTCTCTGCCAATATGCAAAGTCAGCATATTGAATTTGAAGTTCCGTTAGAGGAGATGGCTTATTGTCTATAAATGCCGCATACAAAGCAGCCAGCTCTCGGGATAATATCCCCGTTGACCAACCATCAGATACGATATGATGCATGGTGAAAAAGAGTACAAATTTTTCCTTGTCTAACTCAACGAGCACAACCCGAACCAGAGGGCCAGTCATAAGGTCAAAGGGTCGTTCCGCCTCATCCACCGCAATGCTCATTATTTTTCCTTCATGTTCATCTTCAGGCTGCGATTTCAAGTCTAACCTCGTTATGCCGACAGTTACACTTTCATCAACAATCGGTACCGGACTTCCCTCCTTCTCGATGAATCTAGTACGCAGTGCCTCATGACGGCGAAGTATTTCGTTTAAAGAACTTTCCAGAGCAGTAATACTTAACGGACCATTTATACGCATGGCTCCCGGAATGTTATATGTTGCACTTTCCGATTCCAATTGACCCAGGAACCACAGTCTCTGTTGACCGAAGGAGAGCGGTAATTTACCATTTTTCCTGCTTTTATCCGAAACAGGTGTAATTGGTGGAGGTATTTTGAAGTCCCCATTTGAATTTCTAATGAAAGATATGGCCTTGCTAATGCTTTCTATTGTCGGGTTCTCAAATAGGGAACGGACTGGTAATTCGACATTGAATGCCTCTCTTAATCTAGACATGACCTGTGTCGCCAGCAAAGAGTGCCCTCCCCGTTCAAAAAAATTGTCGTTTATTCCAATGCTATCCAGTCCCAATACTTCACTCCAGATAGCGACTAATACATCTTCCACCGGATTGCGGGATGTATCTCCATCATCGTCACTATCCGCAAAATCAGGATCAGGTAATGCCCGACGGTCAACTTTACCGTTTGGAGTAATCGGTATGGTTGGAATAATCACAAAGGCAGACGGTATCATGTAGTCCGGTATCCGATCCTGCAAAAATGCCTTCAGGGAATGTATTATGTCAGGGTTTTCAGATTTTAATACAATATATGCTATCAAACGTGTTTCACCACGTTGATCTTCTCCTACAACAATGATATTGTCTAAGATCTCCATGTGCTCTGCCAGCACTGATTTTATTTCTCCCGGTTCAACCCGATACCCCCTGATTTTAACCTGATCATCCACGCGTCCAAGGTACTCAATATCACCGTTCGGAAGATAGCGTCCAAGGTCTCCTGTTTTATAAAATCTTGCGCCTGAAGTTGTCACAAATGGATTCGATATAAACCGTTCCCGTGTAAGTTCCGGACGTTTCAGATAACCCCTTGCAAGACAATCTCCACCGACGTACAGTTCACCGAGAACACCTACAGGAACAGGACATAGATGGGCGTCCAGAATATAGGCATCTACATTAGAGAGAGGTCGTCCTATTGGTATGGATGAAAAGTCCGATTCTAAAAATTCATCTGTTATGGGAAACGTAAGCACTCCAATGGTTGACTCTGTAGGACCGTAATGATTCAGGATATTCGGCACTTTACCTTTAAGACTTTTAATCCAATCCGGAGAGGCGGCTTCACCACCCAGTAGAAGAAGTTTTTTCGGAAGAACAGCATCCGGCTGACTTGCACTCTGTAAGGCAACAAGATGACCTGGTACTATTTTGAGACAATCTATCTGTTGTGTCCTGAAATACTCACTAAATGCATAAGAGTCAGCAATGATATCTTGTGAAAGAATGTGGAGGGTGCCGCCGCATACTAGTGACGAAAACAGAACTGTGAGCCCAAGATCAGCCGCCAGAGTTGATACCATGGCAAAACTTCTGCATGAACGGATACTACTCCTTTCCTCAAGAGCATTTAGATAGTTCAATAAGGACCGGTGTTCTATTATTACTCCTTTTGGCCGTCCTGTGGATCCGGAAGTATAGATAACATATATTGCATCTTCCTGTTTTGCAGCGATGTCATGATTATCTCCTTTGCCCCGGAACAAACTGTTTTCTTTTGCATCCAGACAAACCAGTGTCGGACTAACTGATGAGGAAGAAGCAAGAAACACATCTGGAAGTTTCTCCAAAAGCCTTTCCTGGGTCAACAGGACTTTAATCCCCGAATCCTCCATCATAAATTCCAGACGCTCACGGGGATATTCCGGATCAAAAGGCACAAACGCCCCACCAGCTTTCAGTATCCCTAATAGCCCGACAATCATTTCCAGTGAGCGTTCCATACATATACCTACAAGTGTTTCAGGTTTAACCTCCTGTTCTTTCAGGTATGTTGCCAGTTGATTTGCCCTTATATTCAATTCTTCGAATGTCAACACCTCATCCCGGTAGACAACTGCGATTGCATTTGGATTTTTTTTAACCTGCTCTTCAATCTGCTGTACAACACCAGTCTGATCAGGATACTCCGCATACTCTCCACTCCATTCCCGTAACAGTTGACGCTCCTCGTTTTCCGAGAGTAATGGTAATTCCCATATGGTTCTATACGACTCATCGGTTATTGCCTCTAGCAGATTCTGGAAATGTGTCAGCATAAGGGCCATTTCAGGAGAGTCAAACAGATCCTTGTTGTATTGCCACGTTCCCTGCAGACTATTGTCCAACTCCGTAATGGTAAGAGACAAATCAAATTTAGTAGTTGTGTTTTCCAACTCAAGAGGTGTTATATTGAGACCTTTCAGATCAAAATTTTCTGTCGGGACATTCAACATGGTAAACATAACCTGGAACAGTGGAGTATAACTCATATTTCTCTCCGGCTGTAGTTCCTCAACCAACCGTTCAAAAGGAATATCCTGATGGTCATAGGCGTCAAGCGTTGTCTGACGAACACGATCCAGCAACTCTAGAATGTCAGGATCTCCGGAAAGATTGGTACGAATGACAAGGGTATTGATAAAAAAACCGATGACAGGCTCAACTTCTTTACGATTACGATTTGCGATGGGAACACCGACAACAATATCCTCATTTCCACTGTACCGTGAAAGTAAAACAGATAAGGCCGCGTTAAGTACCATAAACAGACTTACTCCGGATTTACGGCAGAGTGCATGTAGCTTCTCCCTTAAATTTTTGTTTATGCAAAAATGTTCCGTACTACCTTTGTATGAAGGAATTAATGGGCGTGGCCTTCTTGACGGAAGCTCTAAAAATGAAGGAGTATGGGCAAGCTTCTCTCTCCAGTAATTCAGCTGACTCTCCAGAGCATCACCACTCAACCAGTTACGCTGCCAGCGCGCAAAATCTGCATATTGGATTGTAAGTTCCGGTAATGGAGAACAGTTATCGTCTACAAAGGATTCATACAAAATACTCATTTCACGTACAAATATACCAATCGACCATGCATCGGAAATAATATGATGAATGACAATACAGAGAATATGCTCTTCCCCGGTTGGAAGATTATTTTGGTTTTGAATTTCCCGATCCAATACTGCCACCTTCAGCAATTTCATTCGAATCAGAGGAGTCTTTGAAAGGTCAAATGGCTCGTTAACCGTCTCTTGCATGTAACGGCTTATACTTTCCGACTTTTCCCCCTCCGGCAAGCCACTCAAATCCACGGTTTCCACTGATGGTGTCAACCCTGGTTCAACAACCGGAATAGGATTCCCGTCTACCGAGATAAAGCTGGTACGTAAAATTTCATGACGCTTCACTATTTCATGAAAAGCGCATTCTAAAGCGTTTTGGTTGAGTGGTCCCGTAAGGCGTAAAGCTCCTGAAATGTTGTAAGCTGCGGATTGACTTTCCAGTTGATCCAGAAACCATAACCGTTGCTGTCCAAACGAGAGTACCTGCTCTTCCCCGGTTAGATCAACGCTGATTGGTGATCTTATCAAGGCAGTCTTCATTTGCCTTGCAGATTCAACACGCTCTGCAAGACCCGCCACCGTTTCAGCTTCAAAAAGAGCACGTACAGGAAGCTCTACCTGAAATGCTTTAGGCAATCTTGAAATGACTTGTGTTGCCAGCAGCGAATGGCCTCCAAGTTCAAAGAAATTATCCTCAATTCCTACCTGTGTTACGTCTAGTATCTCAGCCCAAATGGCAGCGAGAACCTCTTCACATTGATTTCGTGGCGGAACATAAGCTTTTGACGTTAGTTCACGATCCGGCTTCGGTAATCGCTTTCGGTCAATTTTACCGTTAGGGGTGAGTGGCATTGTCTTAAGTGAAACGAACGCTCCAGGTACCATGTAATCGGGAAGGCAATTCTTTAGTTCATTCCGTAAATCGGAAATTAAATCTGTTTCTATTTGACCCTTTGCCGGTACAAAATAGGCTACCAGCTGCTTATCTCCCCGGTGATCTTCACTGGGTACTACAACCGCTTCAAAAACCGATGGGTGCCGTGTTAGTACCACCTCAACATCTCCAGGTTCTATACGAAAACCTCTTATCTTAACCTGTTGGTCAATTCTACCGAGAAACTCAATCCGACCATCTTCGCGCATGCGGGCCAGATCACCGGTACGATATAATCTTTCGTTATTTCCATTGCTCCATAGTGAAGTTATGAATTTTTCTTTGGTTAAATCGGAACGGTTATAATAACCCAACGCAAGACCATAGCCACCTATTAACAATTCACCGGGAACACCTGCAGGTTGAAGATTTAAGTCCATGTCAACGATATGAACTGATGTATTTGCAATGGGAAAACCAATAGAGAGTGCATCTTCACTTTCTTGTACCCTCTGAATTAACGACCATATAGTGGTTTCCGTAGGACCATATAGGTTCCATAACTCGCTTCCGTTTTCCAGAAGAGTTTCTGCCAGGTCAGTAGGTAAAGCCTCTCCTCCACACCATAATTTAAGATTTTTTGTCGGTTTAAATCCCGACGCCACGAGCATACGCCATGTTGCAGGAGTAGCCTGCATAACGGTACAATCTTCCACATTTAACCTGCCAGCCAATAATACCCCATCCGAAGAGGTTTCCCGACTTGCTATTATTAATTTTGCTCCGGTAACCAGTGGCAGATAAAGCTCAAGTGCGGCAATATCAAAGGATAAGGTTGTTACCGCCAGGAAAGTATCCTTTTCTCCCAAACCGGGTTTAATTGAAAAACTTTGAAGAATATTAGCCAGCGCCTTGTGAGGTATTTGTACTCCTTTAGGACGGCCCGTTGACCCGGAAGTAAATATAACGTAAGCAGTATCCTCTCCTGTTATTAAAGTGTTTTCAAAACTCACCTGATCAGAACCGGATATCTCAAAATCCTTATCCAAACAGATAACCGGAACTTTCTGATGTGGAACCAGATCAAGGAGATGTTTCTGGGTAATAATGGCTGATAAAGAGCTCTCTTCCATCATCATCTCGATTCGCACCATTGGAAAAGCTGGGTCAAGAGGTACATATGCTCCCCCGGACTTGAGGGTGCCCAGAAGGGCAGCCATCATTTCTAATGATCGGTCCATATAAATTCCAATCAAATCTCCCTTTTTGATTCCTACATTGATTAAATTTTTGGCTAGCCGGTTGGAGTTTTCATCAAGCTCCCGATAACTCCATCGAGAATTCTCAAAAACAACAGCCGTATTATTGGGTGTTTTCTCAACCTGTTTGCGGAAAAGTCCGGTAAGAGTAACATCACCTTCCGGCTTAAAATTGTTCATGTACAAACTTTCCGCAAGCTGCTTTTCCCTGTTTTTATCCATCAATCCCAAACCGTTGACGTTTGAGTTCATACCGGATACCATTTTTTCTAAAAGGACTTGCGCATGCGTTAGCAGTCGCTCGACGGCATCTCCGGCAAATCGACTAGCTTGAAAGACAATTTTCAAATGGAGCAAATTTCCCGGAGTAATATAAAATACCAAAGGGTAGTTTGTCCTTTCAAACGTTTGTATTCCCACCACAGCAAGATCTTCAGAATCTGTGTCAGCAAGAGGTCTCTCTAATGGATAGTTCTCAAAAATAAAGAGAGTTTCAAATAATGATTCTCCTCTCGACATTTCACTCCATCCCTGGACCTGTGCCAGAGAGCTGTATTCATATTGTAGCGATTCAATTCCCCTCCTTTGAACTTCCTCCAGAAAATCGAGTAGCAGAATGTTATCGGATATCTCTATCCGTAAAGGAAGTGTATTAATAAAGAATCCTATCATTGAGTCGATACCAGGAAGGTCTATTGATCTTCCGCTTACGGCCTTGCCGAAAAGCAGATCCTTCTGTCCGCTGTACCGGTATAACAAGATCGCCCACATTCCCTGCATAATTGTATTCAGTGTCAATCGTCGGCTTTTGGCAAACGAAGAAAGTCGTCCCGTGAGTTCTTCCGACAATTGAATTTCCGCTTCATCATAAGGAGAGCCAGTCAGATCAACTTCCCGTGTAGGCCGTTCCAGGGGCACTGAGGTTGGCTCCCTGAAGCCTGCCAGGGCCTTTCTCCAGTATTTCTCCGCACCGTCCTTATCCTGCGCAGAAAGCAGAGAAATGTAACGGGAGTAAGGAAGAGGCGGTACTAGAGAAAGAGGTTCCAGTTTTAATTCTGCAAAATAGAAGTCAAAGATCTCTTTCAGAATAATGGGAATAGACCAACCGTCTAAAATAATGTGGTGATGACTCCAGAGCGCACGCCACTTTCTTTCACTCAATCGTGCCACCTCTAACCGCATGAGAGGAGGATTATTCAGTTCAAAGCCTCTTGTCCTGTCCTCAATAAGCTTAGTTTTCCACATGTCATTCTGTTCATCGAGAGAACATTCACGCCAATCATGCCATAAAACCGGACAGAAAACTTCTTCATGCACCCATTGTAAGGGAACCTTCAGGCCTGCCCAGTGAAAACCAGTACGCAAAATATCGTAACGCTGAATGACCTGTAACCACGCGTTTTCAAAGGCAGTCTTCTCTATACACCCTTCGAAATCTGTAACCATCTGTTGTATATACAACCCATCTTCAGAACTATCTGCGGCATGATACAACAAACCCTCCTGAAGCGGAGAAAGAGGATAGAGATCCGCAACCTTACCATTACCAACAAGTCGGTCAAGCATCGTCTGATCAAGCTGTGCCAGAGGAAAATCAGACGGAGTATAATTCCTAGATTCCGATTCAAGGCAACAGGTCAGAATATTTTGTAACCGATCGATAAAAAGCTGCGACAGTTCTTCCATGGTAGATTGTCGATGAAATTTGTCACTGTATATCCATTGAGTTTTCAATTCACCGTCTGAAACGATACCAATGAAATCAATCAAGTGGGCTCGCGTGTTTTGTGGGCTTCTTTCCGTACCGGGAGACTCTTTTGACGGTGTAAAAGCTGAGTCTTCAGGGATATTTCCAAATTGTCCAAGGTAGTTGAAGCTAATCTCGCTTTCAGGCATAGATGACAGGTTTAGAGAAATTCCAGTGTCATGAGTTAGATAACGTAAAACTCCATAACCCAAACCGTGATTTGGTATATTACGAATATTCTCTTTTACCGATTTCAGCAATGCCACCGGATCACGTTCTCTATTTCTTTTCAGAAAAACAGGAAAAATAGAAGTAAACCAACCCATTACACGCGACGGATCAATTTCAGCAAAAATTTCTTCACGTCCATGGCCTTCCATATTAATGAGTAGCGAATCGTTTCCAGTCCAATCAGTAATTGCTTCCAGAAATGCTGTCACAAGAACTTCGTCTACTCTGGTACGAAATTTCCCCGGTAATACCTGCAGGAGTGTTCTGGTATCTTCACGGTTTAAGGATTGTGTAACTACCCGTGCGGTAGATTCAAGATTTTGTTCCCTATCCATAGAATAATCTGTTGGAAGTGCTTTTACCTCGCTTCTTTTCTTATCAAGCCAGTAGGAAGATTCGTGTTTCAATGCGTCAGAGTTAGAATATTGCATTAACCGGTGAGACCATTCCTTTAAGGATGCAGACTCCTCAGGCAGATCACCTTGACAATCCTCCCGACTTGCGGTAACTAGATCCTCCTGTAAAGTACGCCATGAAACACCGTCAACTATCAGATGATGGATAACAAACAGTAACCTCCCTTTCCGTCTTTCTCCATAATTAAACCAGGCAACCCGCATCAGAGGGCCGGTTGTAATATTCAGCCCATTTTGAATATCTTCAACTGTTTTATCGAAAAGTTCCGTTTGTTCATGCTCTCTTTTTTCCGACCAGTCAAAGCAGTCAAGAGGAATTTCCGGAACTTCTTCCCGGTAAGCCTGATACCAGTTATCTCCTTCTTTGTAAAAACGCAGACGAAGAGCATGCCTTCGACTTGCAATTTTCTGTATAGTGTTCTGTAAGGTTGCAGGTGTAAATTCCGGCACTGTTTCTAATAAGACAGACTGGTTCCAATGGTGAGGGTTTTCTCCGTGCTGTTCAAAAAAGAGTCGCTGGATTGGGGTAAGAGGTACCTCTCCACTTATACGGTTCAGGCCGATAAATTTTTTCGTAACATGCGTAGCACATGCCGCCACCGCTTCCAGTGTCTGCAGTTCAAAAAGCAATTTAGATGTAATTCTCCATCCTGCCTGCAAGCAACTGGAGACAATCTGAAGGCTCAAAATTGAGTCGCCACCAAGTTCGAAAAAATTGTCTTTTCGGCCCACTTGTGGAATTCCCAGTACCTTTGACCATATACCTGCCAAGCCCCTCTCCGCATCCGTGGTCGGTTCAATATAAGAGCAGCTCATAACAGGGGAATCATGGTCTGGAAGTAGAAGTGCCTTTCGATCAACTTTCCCGCTCGGATTGAGAGGGAATTTATCCAGAAAAATTATATACCTGGGAATCATGATTTCCGGTAGTTTGCTTTTTAAATAGTTTCGTAACTCCGTTTTCAACGTATCAGACTCTTCCGTTACCATAACATATGCAATCAGATCTTTTTTACAATTCGCAGATTCATGTGCTGTAATTTCCGCCTTCTGAACAGTAGCATGTAATTCAAGTACCGATTTAATTTCAGACGGCTCCATGCGCACACCTCCCAGTTTAATCTGGTAATCCAGACGACCGGAAAAGAACAATACGCCATTCGAGTCATAGTAGACTATATCACCTGTCCGATACAATTTGTCATATGGATTTTCACTAAAAGGATCGGACACAAACAGACTCTCCGTTAATTCGGTACGATTTCGATAACCGCGAGCAAGACCCGTCCCGCCGATATATAGCTCTCCCCTGGTTCCAATGGGAACCGGATCCATCAATTCGTCCAGGATATAAACTCGCGCATTTGTTATTGGTCTGCCAATAGGAACACTTTCATAATCCGTTCCCTTATGACAGACCCAGAAGGTGGTGTCGATAGTTGCTTCGGCAGGTCCGTATAGGTTTATTAATTTAACTGTTGGTAAGTGTTTGAAGAACTTTTCCTGCAAAGAAGGAGTTAATATTTCACCACCGGCAAATACTCTCCGTAGACCCTTTGCATTCCGAATTTCAGGTTCCTCCAGGAGCGCCTCAAGTAATGTGGGTACAACCTGCAGTATGGTTATATTAAACTGTTCAACGGTTTCCGCCAGATAGGCGGTGTCAGTATGTCCTCCGGGAATCGCCAGAATTAATTGTGCCCCGGCCATAAGAGGAGCCCAAAATTCCCATACGGATGCGTCAAAACCCAAAGGGGTTTTTTGCAGGACACGGTCGTTTGGCACTAAAGGAAATTCTTCAGACATCCATTTCATATGATTGGAAAGTGCCCCATGAGAGACTTCCACTCCTTTCGGTTTTCCAGTGGATCCGGAAGTATACATTACATAAGCAAGAGCATCTGATTCTATCTGAATGTTTGGTACCTCTTCATTGTTCCGGGAAATGGATTCCGCCTCCTTATCTAAACAGATAAATTTTAACAAGGGTACGTTTTTGTTTTCCATATCGGAATGCGTCAATACATATTTGAGACTATCCAGAGTTAAGACAAGATCGACACCGGAATCCTCCAGCATGAATAAATTACGGTCTTCAGGGTACGAAGGATCTAAGGATAGGTATGCCGCCCCTGCCTTAAGGATGGCAAGTAATGCTATGACCAGATCAGGTGATCGTTCCATATATACACCCACTACATCATCCGGTTTGATTCCATAGCTGATTATATGATGAGCCAGTTGATTTGCCAGTCGGTCTAATTTACGGTATTCCAGGTTACTTTCTTCACCGATCACCGCAATAGTATCAGGAGTTTCCTCCACCTGACAGGCAATAGCCTTATGAACAAACTGTTGTTCTATAATAGGTAGATTTTCCGGGTGAGAGCTATTCCACTCAGAAAGTATCTTCTGTCTCTCCTGCTCTGACAAACAGGAAGTCCCGTTCCAGGAGGCATCTGGATCCTCAGCAATAAGCATCAATATTTTTTCATAATAGCCGGCAATCAGAGAAGACTGCTCAGGATCCAACTGATTCAAGTCGAATGATAATCCACATACAATCCCGGATGTCTCTCTGTCGATGCTGAAATTCACAGCCAGGACAAAATTTGTCTCCTCTACCGAACGACTCCCTTTAAATTCAAAGTCCGGCATGGTGAGGATTTTGTCCAAGACATGAAACTGTACAAAATTAAAATCCGTTTCAAACAGTGATTCCCCACCAACCATCTTCTGGATCTCTGCCAGGGGGATACGGCGGTGAGGGAGCACTTCCTGTTCTTCCCGGAATATTTTTTTTATTAAATCTCTCCAACTGCCATCCGTTAATTTTACCCTGAAAGGCAGTGTATTAAGAAAAAGTCCAACTGTTATATCCCCTCCATCACGCTCAGGTCTCCCATTAGTAACAAGACCTGTCACCACATCTTTTGTAGCAGAGAGAAGGGCCAGAACCCGTATATGAGCTGAAAGAAGAACTGTTTTCACCGGAATCCCTTCAGATTTGGCCAGTTTGTGAATCCTGTCAGAAACACGGGAGGAGCAGAATATATCATGGTTCTGTACATTAGGTGATTGAGTTTCTTTTGAAGCTCCTGGCCATCTCGGCAAAACGTTGTAGCTTCTCTCTTCCATTTTCTCTTTCCAGAAATTACGCGTTTCATCACTGGTACACGCATCTCTCTCCATAGAAACAAAATAGCGATATTGTAGTGGAGATACAAACGAAGGCTCTTCCTGCATACGACCAATTTTATTAAAATAGACACCCAGGAGTTCTGAGAGCATCGTTGCCACGCTCCATCCATCCAGAATAGCGTGATGCATACTCAGCGTAAATTGGATGGTAAACGGCCCCCGTACATGGAGGTAAAAGTGGATTAAAGGCGGTTTCATCCAGGGTATAGGCTTTTTCCTCTCTCCTTCAATAAATTGAGTGATAATCTCTTCCTGAACACTCTCATCATGGCCGCTGATATCAATTACGTTTAAAGTATATTTTAGCTCACTGTGGACCATTTGAAGCGGTATACTGAAGGTCTCAAGATCAAAAGAGGTACGCAACGCACTGTGCCGCTGAGTAAGCCAACAGAGAGAATCTTCCAATGCCTTTATATCGAGTGGCATTCGTAAGTAATAGCTGAAAATATCGTGGTATAAAGTTGAATCATTCTCATACTGACTGTGGAAGAGCATTCCCGACTGGAGCTTTACCAACGGATAAGCGTCCTCAATACCGGAAGGTAACTTATTCCTGTCCTCTTCCGAGATCAAGTCGAATGGTCCTATTTCAATCTCTTCTGATGGTATTTTCTTTGAACCATGGATTTCCTCCAACAGTGACTTGATTGTACTTGTCTTAAAAAGCTGTGGAAGATTAAAGTGGATACCTCTCTTGCCGGCATACGAACAGATGGAAATACTCCGTATGGAATCACCACCCAGAACAAAATAATTGTCCTCAATCCCCACTCTTTGAACGCCAAGCACTTGAGCCCAGATTTCCGCTAAAATTAATTCTTCATCCGTTCGGGGAGCAACATAACTATTTCCTGATAGAGGACCGGCTCCGTCCGGACCAGGTAGTAATCTGATATTTATTTTACCGTTAGCAGTAAGAGGAAACTCCGCCAGAGAAATTATTACAGCCGGGATCATATAGCCAGGCAACCATTCTGACAGAAAGGTAAAAAGCTCTTCCTGGGTAGGAATTCCTTCATCTGTTCCCGTAATATAACCAACCAGCCGTTTCGACTCTACCCCTTCATCACATGCAAGAACAACCGCCTGTTTTACCGCCGGGTGCCTCATCAAGGCAGATTCAACTTCTCCCGGTTCAATGCGAAACCCCCTGATTTTTACCTGATTATCAATACGTCCCAGGTATTCCAGATCGCCATCCTCTCTCCTTCTGACCAGATCACCCGTTCGATAAAACCGAGCGTCATCATCACTACTGAAAGAATCAGCAATAAACCTTTCACTGGTCAATTCAGGACGATTTAAATACTCCCTCGCCAGCCCTTCACCACCGACATGAAGTTCTCCCGGTACACCAACCGGAGTAAGCTGACCGTATCTATCAAGAATACGAAGGTTAAGATCGGATATCGGAACTCCAATCAGGCTGCTATTCCCAGTTTCCATAGCATCCTTAATTGTTACGGGTCGGTAGGTTACATGCACAGTGGTTTCGGTAATACCAAACATATTGATGAGTTGTGGAGTCTCATCACCATGCCGCTGAAACCACGGAAGCAGGCCGGCAAGATCAAGTGCCTCTCCCCCAAAAATAACCAGTCGTAACGAACCAGTCCCCTTATTCCCATTTCCAACTGCTTTATCCAGTAAATGAAAAGCAGACGGAGTCTGGTTAAGAACAGTAACCCGTTCTCTGAGAAGAAGATCATAAAATTCGTCCGGATTACGGCTGATAAAATGCGGCACTATCACTAAACGTCCGCCATACAACAGAGCCCCCCATATTTCCCAGACAGAAAAATCAAACGCCTGAGAGTGAAACAGGGTCCATACGTCTTCAGTATTAAAACCAAACCAATGCTCCGTAGAAGTAAAGAGTCTCATAACATTCTTATGGGTAATCACACAACCCTTGGGTTTTCCCGTAGAACCGGAAGTATAAATAACGTAGATTGCTTGATCCGGTGAGCGCTCTATGGCCAAAGAAGATTCACTTTCGCATTGAATCTTCTTCGATTCTTTATCCAGACATATGGTTGTTATTTTGCCAAAACTGTTTTCCCTTTCCTGTAGGAGTGAGGTTTCCGTAAGCAAAAGAGGGATCTTGCTATCTTCAAGAATGTAGGAGATCCTCTCTTCAGGCGTTTCCGGGTCAATGGGAACATATGCACCTCCCGCCTTAACTATTCCGAGTATTGCCGTTATCAGATCAATGGAGCGATTGAGTAAGAGACCGACCAGGGTTTCCTGCCTTACTCCCTGTTTTTGCAGATAACGTGCCAACCGGTTGGACTGCTTATTCAACTCATCATACGTAACCGACTCTTTTTCGCAAACCACAGCAATGGCCTGAGGGGAATGCAATACCTGCTTTTCAAAACCATCCTGGACTGTTAATTTTCGTACCGAGGTTTCGTCAAGATGGGCTAAAGGGGATGTTACCGTCTGTTTCAGTAATAACGCTTTCTCATCCGCTGAGACCAGTGAAATATCCTTTAACGGTAGGGACTCATTTGTCATTTCCTGTAATACGAAACTCAAGTGACCGAGCATCCTCCGCATGGATCGAGAACAGAAACAACTACTATCAAATGATAATTTTATAAATAGTTCATTTCCGGGAACTACCACAACGGTAAGAGGATAGTTATTCCGCTCCTCAGAATGAATATCATGAATAGAGAGATCTCCTATAACAGGAGGGACCGCTTCTCCCATGGGATAGTTTTCAAAAACCAGAATTGTCTCAAACAGCTCTTCCCCTTTTGGTGTTCCACTCCATGTATGTACGTCTGACAGCGCACTATATTCAAACTCCTGCGTCTCCAGATACTGCATTTGCAGTTGGGTCAACCACTCTCCGACTTTCATATCAGGAGGAATAAGAACCCGTAACGGTATCGTATTAATAAAAAGGCCTATCATCGTCTCAACGCCCGTCAACTCATGAGGACGAACTGCTACAGTTATGCCGAAAACTGCTTCTTCATTTCCATCATATCTGCTGAGGGTTATAGCCCAGGCTCCCTGAAGAAGTGTATTCACGGTTATATTCAAGCGCCTGGTGAGAACGAGAAGTGTTTCCGTTTCTTTCTTGTTCAGTGACAGAGTCTCCTCCAGATATCCCCGTTCACTCATTGACGGTTTCTGGAGAAAAAGTCTTCCCGAAGCTTCCACATCACTTAATGTTTTACGCCAGAAGGACTCAGCGTCCGTCGTGTTCCTATTCTTCAGCCAGGTAACATAAGAACTGAACGGGTGAGTCGGCTGAAGGACCGCTTCCCGTCCCTCATGTTTTGCCTGGTAGAGTGTGAAAAACTCCTTCATAAGCAGAGGAAGTGACCAACCGTCGAGGAGAAGATGGTGATGACACCACACAAATTGGTGACTTTCATCGGATAAACGAATAGTCACCACCCTCATCAAAGGAGCGCGATTCAAAACGAAACCCTGCTTTTGTTCATCTGATAGACACTCGGCCAATTTTTTCTTCTGTTCATCCGGAGAGATACCACGCCAGTCATGTTGATTCCATGGCATTACCGCCTCCCTGTTCACCACCTGGACCGGCTCTCGCTGCCCCTTCCATACAAATGACGTGCGCAAAATTGTGTGTCGTTCAACCAATGTCTGCCATGCGCTAAAAAAAGCATCTTCGTTAAACTTCCCATCCAGTCGGCAGGTCATCTGCTCAAAGTAGACAGAAGACTCAGGATCACGAAGGCAGTGAAAAAGCATTCCCTTCTGAAGCGCGGTCAGGGGATAGATATCTTCAATCTTCTTCTTTGTACTCATAGATATAGTAAAATAACAGTAATTATTAAGCTCATTTATTGTAACTGGAAAAAACGTTTAATAGCTTCCATCACAATTTGACGTAAAGACTTAAAGTTTAACATTTTACTCCTGAAAAACCAAAGCAAACTATTGTAATTATTCGTTTCAATTTTTAAGCGAAAGATAGATTGCAGAACGAGGGATGGAAGCTCCGAATGGAATAAAAAAACTACTTATTTGATTAAAGCAAAAAGAACAATATCAACAACACTGATATTGTTCGTAATGGATAGCGGGAAAAATAATTGTCGTTAGACAGGGAAAATGGTTGACGTCAGTCGGTCGCTGGTAAACTTGTTTAAGGTTATGTATTCGACCCCTCTACCCGACCAGATTTCATGTATCTGATAACCTGTCTGGTGATGATATGCCTATCTAAGAAATGCTAATGCTGCGATGGAAAGAATAATCGCAATAATTTTTCGTACATTCCAATGCTCTTTATAAATAACTATAGAAAGTATTATTGGTATAAGAATGTATAGTGATTGTATGGCATAAACTACACCCAAAGATCCGTCAACAAACGCAAGCATCATCGCAGAGAAACCTCCAAATTGTGTGATTCCTGCTAAAAATGATATCTTAAGCATATCTTTATCAATATGTCGATATTTGAATAACTTTCCATTGCGTTGTGTGTTTTTCTTTTGAAGTTCATAAATACACCAGCCAGATATTGAACCGAACGCATGAGAGACTGCTACAAATAAAAATACTGTTTCAAATACCCCAGATCCATACTTACTGATTCCAGCAGCAACCGCAGTGAAAAATGATGCTATAAGTAAAAACACAATCCCTTTCCATAAATGCTTTTGTCGCAACTTTTCGCTTTTATGAAGAAGTAATAACGGCACAGTAATACCAAGCATAATACCTATCCATTCTGCTACAGTAAATTTCTCTGCAAAAATAGTCATCCCTATTGCTAGAGTGAATATTGGGCCTGCGGTTTTATAGAGAGGGAACAAGATCGCAGTATCAATATACTTAAGTGCATCCATGCGGAATATAGATCCTATTATATGTGTAATCCCGCTAAGAAAACCGAGTAATAGGCCAATTTTCCACAATCCATCAAAGCCAGAGAATATCCAACTAACGGTAAATGCCATGACAGAAGATACGACTGTACTCCACATGTTCACAAGCAAAGTAGAGTGACCCTGTTCTACTGCCATTTTTTGAAAAAACGTATATAGTCCCGCAAATACAGCAGAGGATATAGCGTATATAAACCAAAGTTCCATAATTTATGACAATTCCAAAATGGTGTTAGATATTAGATCTTATTATTTGAAAATTATATACCTGAATTAAAACAGTTTTCTGATAATGTCAACCAAATCATTATATACTAAAAGCGATTTGGTTTTTTCAGAAAACCAAATCCTGGTTATAGTTGTATTCAGGCAAAACATATTTTTGGAATTTTCTGAAAACTATTTTGAGATGAGTATAAAAGCAAGGGAACTCTTATATTTCTATAATGCTGGAACTATTTTGAGAAGTGAAAAACACTTGGATTTTATTAGAGAGATAAAATCCCGAACAATAGCATAACTACTTTTCATTGAGTAACAATATGAAAAAAATATCACTAAACTCATTCTATTTGTTATATCCCTCTCACAGTTTGAACATGATAAAAGGGGTTACAGGTGAGATATATTTGGGGTGAAGAATGAATGATTTATAAAAAAGGGGCATAGAAATTTGACTTCCGATACCACCTCTATAGTTTTGGCCACAAGATGATCACACTTTTTAGGACTTTACCGTCACCGAAAGTTGTAAGTCCTTTTGTGATATGGTGTAGCTTCTTGAACGAGGTTAGAACCTGTTTGTTAACGGCTGCATAATCTCTTAAATCACCCTAACCTCCTTTTTTACGTGTAGTTGGGCAATCAGCAGATCTGGCAGATTATCACTGAAATTGATCTCAGATGAATATTTGCGAGGGACAGGTTAGAGAAAAAATAATGAACTTTCTATTCAAGTTCATCAAGGATGGATCCTAGCTCTTCTTCATCCAGTTCAACTTTATCAAAATCGGAAGGGGTATAGCCACCTGATTCAGGTTGTATACAGTGATTTATCAGATCACGCAAGGCTGTTATAAAACCGTCTGATAGATGTTCTATCGTCTCTCGACCATGGATCTTATCATTGTACATAAAGTCCACTTTGAGTTGATCATTCACAACCATACCGTTTACGTCCAGCAGGTGATACCGCCACCCTTTGGGACTCGCTGCGGCTCCTGATGATTCATTGGCGATGGTAAATCTTGAGCCTTCCGCCTGCAGCTGGCTGGTCTGACCAAGGTAATTGAAGCTTATTTCCGGCGAAGGTATGGAAGCAAGTTTTTTGTGGTAGTCATCGTCATCATTACCGGAATACCGTAATAGACCGTAACCGATACCGTTCATTGGTATTGAACGGAGTTGTTCTTTTACCGATTTCAGCAACCCTCCCATAGAATCCTCCTGATCGTTTCTTAACACAACCGGATAAATAGAAGTAAACCATCCGACTGTTCCTGAAAGATCCAGCCCGTCACCAATATCGTTCCTTCCATGTCCTTCCAGATGTATACGCAGGCTCTTTTGTCCCGTCCACTTTTTAAAAGCTATCAGTAAGGCAGTAAGCAGAATATCATTTATATGTGTTCCATAAGCGGCAGGCGCTTCGCGCAGAAGTGATTCTGTCTCCTGTTCATTCAAAAATGAGGTAATCGATTTTACATCAACAACCAGATTATCCTTCTGTTCACACGGAAAGTCTGTTTTCAGAGGAACGGCATCTTCCTGCTCTGTCCAATAGTCAAGTTGACTCCTGATAGCTTCCGATTGAGCATATCTCTTCAGCGCAGCAGCCCATTGATGATAGGAGACCGTAACGGCAGAAAGAGAGACTTCCTCACCTTTTTCAAGTTGATCGTACACCTTTATCAGATCTCCCAAAATAATTCTCCAGGAGACTCCGTCTATGATAAGATGATGAAAAATCAGCAAGAATCTGCCATTAACATCGTCCCCCATTTTAAAATAGGCGGCCTGCATGAGTGGTCCTTGAGATAAGTTCAGGCCTGACTGCAAACCTGAAGCAATTTCCTCTATTCTTTCATCTCGCTCTTTTCCATTATTGCGGTCGGGATCTGAGAGGTCAAATACTGAAACATGAACAGAATTACGGTCATCTGGTATAAATTGCCTCCCTAATATATCTTTTATCTCATAACGAAAATTGAGCGCCTGATGGTGCTCCACTACGATATCCAATGATCGGGAAAGTATTTCCACATCAATCGGCTTCTTCACTTCTAATAGAAGTGATTGGTTCCAGTGGTGAGGATCTGGTTGATTCTGTTCGAAGAACCATATCTGTATCGGGGTAATCGGGACATCACCTGTTAATTCTTCCCTGACACTCTCTATTTTTTCTATAGGCTCTGACTCCAAAGCAAGTTTTTCAATGATCAGAGAGGTAAAAATCTGTTTCGGTGTTATCTTCAGTCCGGCCTGATGTGCCCTGGATATTATCTGTAAACTGAGGATAGAATCTCCACCCAATTCAAAAAAGTTGTCCTTCACACCGATATTTTTAACCCCAAGTGTTTTCTCCCAGATTGACACCAGGATTTCCTCCGTTTGATTCTTTGGTGTAACTGTCTCCAATCCTACGAAATCCCTTTCCGGTTCAGGAAGCGCATTTCGATCTATTTTTCCACTGGGCATTAAAGGGAAAGATTCCATTATTGTGTAGAAGGATGGAAGCATGTGGGCAGGTACTCTGTTCGCAAGATAATTCTTCACTAAAGTGGTTAGATCGCTTTCTTCAGCCTGACTCTTCTTATAACTGTCATTTGGAATTACATAGGCTGACAACTGCCTGTGACCTGGAGCATATTCACGAACGGTTACTACTGCGTCATGAACTCCATCACACTCTTTTAACACTGACTCAATCTCTCCCAACTCTATCCTGAACCCCCTTATTTTAACCTGTCGGTCAATTCTTCCCATAAACTCAATTGCACCATCAGATCGGTAGCGGCAGAGGTCTCCCGTACGGTAAAGACGTGAGTAATCTCCCTCCTGCTCGAAAGGATTAGTCATAAATTTTTCTTTGGTCAAGTCCGGACGGCTGTGATATCCCCTCGCCAGGCAGACACCGGAAACGTGTAGTTCTCCGGGAATACCGACAGGTAGCGGCTGATCATTGACATCTAGAATATAGGTACGGATATTGTCGATCGGATATCCGATGGGAGGATCTTGTTCGCTTTCACTACATTCATAGATAGTGGAACATACCGTGGCTTCCGTTGGACCATATGCATTGAAGAAGCGACGACCTTTCGCCCATTTCCGCACAATGTCACGTGAACATGCCTCACCTGCAGACCAGAGTACTTTTAATCGGGGAAGTCCATCCGATGGCAGACCAGCAAGGACCGTGGGAGGAAGAAACGTGTGACTGATAGCTTTATCTTTTAATATTTCGGCAAGAGCAGATCCTGCTAACAGAGTCTCCTCTTTTTCCAGATACAGAGTTGCCCCCGAACAGAGGGCGATGGATATTTCCAGAATTGAAGCATCAAAACTGAGGTTAGCAAATTGCAGCATCCGACTTCCCACCTTTAGATCAAAGCGACGAACATGGTCAAATACAAGATTTACAAGACCACGATGTTCCAGAAGTGTACCCTTTGGCTTTCCGGTGGAACCGGAGGTATAAATCATATACGCCAGATTTTTCGGCCCGGACGACGCAGGGATATTCTCCGTGCTCTGTCGATTATATAGATCTCTGTTCTCATCAAGACAGATAATATTGATGTCAACACGAGACAGATATTTCTTAATCTTTTCAGGAAATGTTTCCAGGATACTCCGCAAGGTCAAAAGACAGGATATTCCGGAATCCAGAAGCATAAAATCCAGACGTTCTTCCGGATTGTTGGGTGCGAGTGGTACCAGAAACCCTCCCGCTTTTAAAATCCCCAGAATCCCTGTAACCATCTCAGGTGATCGTTCCATACAAATACCAACAGCTGTTTCCGATCCAACACCCAATGTCTTAAGATAGTTTGCCATCTGATTTGCCCTGTTATTTAGCTCTCGATAGGTCAGTCGTTCATCGGCAAATTCAAGCGCTATCGCTTCTGAATTGTCAGCTACCTGCGCTTCAAAAATTTGTTGAACAGGTCTAGTCTGGTCATAATCGGCACGAGTATCATTCCACCTGTATAAAATTTTCTCCCTTTCACTTTCCGAGAGTAGAGATATTTCCCAAATCTTCTTGTGAGGATTTGCAATGATCTCCTTCAGCAGAAATAGATACTGTTTTGCCATACTGCGAATTTCATTTAATCCAAATCGGTCTGCATCATAATGAAACTTAAAGATAAGTTCCTTTCCCGGACCGGCTACCAGAGTAAGAGGGTAGTTAGTACGTTCAAAGGAGCAGACGTCAACGGATGTTATCCCCGCTGTTTCGAGGTTTATAGATGGATCTACCGGATAATTTTCAAAAATCACAAGAGAATCAAAGAGCGCTTCGCCCTGGGGAATTTGAGACCATCTCTGAACGTCAACCAAACGGCAGAATTCATATTCCATCAGCTTCGCCTGTTTTGATTGAAGTTTCATGAGCCAGTCGATAACGGTATAATCATCTCCCAGCGGGGCTCTGATGGGTAACGTATTGATAAAAAGGCCTACGATAAACCCGGCACCTTCCAGCTCCGGTGGACGTCCTGAATTAGTTACACCAAAAACAACATCCTCATTTCCATAACGTCTGAGGAGTAACGACCACGTTCCCTGAATCAGGGAATTCAACGTCATTTTTTGACTACGTACCCATTCCTGCACTCTGGATGTTTCCTCCTCCGTAAGTCTAACTTCCTCCAGCAGGTTAAAACCAGGGCCTTCCGCTCCCCTGCTCAGGGTAGTTCCTATTTTTGTGACGGATTCAAATCCCCTAAGCTCGTTCTTCCAGTACTTTTCAGCGTCAACCATGTCCCGGTTCTTCTGCCAGACAATATAATCAGAGTACGGACGGGAATCCGGGAGTGAATCGGAAACAGTTCCCATATGATATTTTTCATAGAAATGAAGCACCTCTTTAAAGATCAGACCAGCTGACCAACCATCCAGAAGAATATGATGGTGACTCCAGATCCAGCGATGACGTAGCTCATTCAGGTGGATAAGAGTCAGACGCATGAGCGGAGGTGTCTGAAAATCAAACCCCTTTTGTCTGTCCATCTCCAGAAATGTTTCAAGGCAAACCTCCTGCTCCTTTAGACTTTGCTCTCTCCAATCGTACTTTTCGAAAGGGAATGTGAGGCCAGGATGGACCATCTGTAGCGGTGTTTCAGCATCAAGCCAGAGAAAGGAGGTCCTTAATGCAGGGTGCCTTTCCATGACAGATTGCCATGCTCTGAAGAAAGCATCTTGATTGAGTTCTCCCTCCAGATCACCCATAACCTGTTCAAAGTAGTTTCCGGAATCAGGCTCAAGTAGAGTATGAAACAACATACCTTCCTGCATGGGACTAAGCGGATATATATCGCTCACCTCTCCTCTCTCATCCCTGATGCGTTGTAAGGAACTCTCATCCAGACCGGAAAGTGAATATCTTTCCGTAGACAAGACAGCAGTTGCCGTCTCTTTCTTTTTCATAACACCGGCAAGACCGGCAATTGCCTGAAAATCAAAAATCTGTGTAGGAGTAATTTCAAAACCGGCTTTCCCTATTTCTGAAACCACCAGAAGGGTAAGTATGGAATCTCCACCCAGTTCAAAAAAGTTATCATTAACTCCTATATCGCCTATGTTCAGTACCTTTGACCAGACTTCAGCAAGAAGTTTTTCTTCGGCAGTTGTCGGTACATCAGAAGCTTCCAGCGGTTCCGTTTGTTCAATTTGTGGGGCCGGAAGAGCAGAGACATCCAGTTTTCCATTATTATTAAGTGGTAAAGTATCAAGCATTACGAACGCAACCGGAACCATATAGTCAGGTAGCCACTCCGCACAGTGAGTTCTCAACGCATCGACATCGATGACTTCATTACTATTCTGTTTTACCACATAGGCAACCAATCTCTTGTTTTCTGGAGTATCCTCACGTGTAATAACTGCTGCTTCACGAATAGAGGTGTAACGCAAAAGAGCTGTCTCAATCTCTCCCAGTTCAATACGAAACCCCCGAATTTTTACCTGTTGATCCAGTCTTCCAAGATACTCAACTTCCCCGTTACGTAACCTGCGCGCCATATCTCCTGTTCGGTACAAACGTCCCTGACCAAAAGGGTTCTTCAAGAACCGTTCCTCTGTCAGTTCAGGACGATGCAGGTAACCTTGCGCCAGACCTTCACCTCCAATATACAGTTCACCCATTACACCCAGAGGAACCGGTTCCATGGTATCATCCAGAATATAAAGTAGCAGATCTGGGATCGGCTTTCCTATTACGCTTCCCATTTTACCTTCCGTGTCTCCTATACGGATGGGACGATAGGTAACGTGCACCGTTGTTTCAGTAATCCCATACATATTGATCAACGTGGGTACACTATCTCCATGGATTTCAAACCATGGACGAAGTATTGGAAGTTCAAGTGCTTCTCCTCCAAAGACTATATATCGGAGTGACAACTTCTCTCTCAGTTCATCATCAACCGGAATAAGCGTTTTAAATGCAGATGGTGTTTGATTTAGGACCGTTACCTTTTCTTGAATGAGCAATTGATAAAAATCTCGTGGAGTTCGTGTTACCATGTGAGGAACGATGACAAGCTTACCACCGAAAAGAAGAGCACCCCATAACTCCCATACCGAAAAATCAAAGGCAAAAGAGTGGAACAGAGTCCAGACATCATCACCATCAAAATGAAACCACTCCTTTGTGGAGGTAAAGAGACGAGTAACGTTGCGGTGAGTAACAAGCACACCTTTAGGCTCTCCAGTGGAGCCAGAGGTGTAAATTACATAAGCAGCAGTTTCCGGTAAAATGGATATTCCCGGTGCCTTCGAGTCCTGTCTCGCAATTTCATTAGCATCTATGTCGAAAGAGATAATTTTAAGAACCTGATTATCCTGTTTCAGTCTGTCCGGAAACGATTTGTCAGTTAAGAGGACTTGAATTTTACTGTCGGATATCATAAAGGCAAGTCGTTCTGCCGGATAAGCAGGGTCAAGAGGTACATACGCACCACCTGCTTTCAATATACCAAGAATTCCGATAACCATATCCATTGAACGTTCAATACACAACCCTACCAGAGTGTCAGGGCCAACACCTTGATGGCGCAAATAATTGGCAACCCGGTTAGAATAATCATCCAATTCCCGGTAAATCATTCGATCCTCCTCGAAAACCAGTGCGGTCTGTTCAGGACTTTTTATCACCTGCTCAGCAAACAGTTCAAGAATTCCACCGTTCCATTCATCTGTCAGCTCACATTCCTGTCCTTGAGTTAACAGTTCAATACGCTCCTGTTCCGAAAGCATAGGGATATGAGAAATATGCGACCCGGGTTCTCTACAGACATTAGCAA
>Ga0233428_1000953_pt1 | contig 34633 bp, 27 predicted proteins | sample SI_118_April2016_4_FD_179890 | JGI IMG/M metagenome (GOLD analysis project Ga0233428, IMG submission 179890) | Seawater microbial communities from Saanich Inlet, British Columbia, Canada - SI_118_April2016_120_MG | ecosystem: Environmental > Aquatic > Marine > Inlet | place: Canada: British... | reverse complement strand
AAGAGTAGGTTTGAAATGGAAAGAAGCTCAAGAATAAAAGCATTTTATAAACTGGATATTGCTGAGAAGTTAAAGGTAGTTAAGGATTTTGCTTCGCTTAGTGATGAGGAAGTAATGATGCTGAATACCGGCAGACCTGATATGGAGTCTGTTGAAAGAATGGTAGAGAATGTCATAGGTGTTATAGGTATGCCATTCGGGATTGCTACAAATTTTCTAGTCAACGGAAAAGATTATCTTATCCCTATGGTTACAGAAGAATCATCTGTTATCGCTGCTGCCAGTAATGGGGCAAAAATGGTGCGTGCAAAAGGAGGCTTTACCACTTCATGTACCGGGTCATTTATGGCGGTTCAGATACAGGTAGATAACACAAGAGATCCAGAAAATGCTTCACGTGAAATAATCAAGCATAAACAGGAGTTGCTCGAAATGGCTAATACACAATCAACTACTTTGCCTAAATTAAATGCAGGGGCAAAAGACATAAAGGTCGATATAGTAAATGGCTGGTACGGACCAATGGTAATAGTTAGGTTAATTGTGGATGTGTGCGATGCAATGGGTGCAAATATTGTAAATACTATGGGAGAGTTTATTGCATATAAGATTGAGGATCTTACCGGTGGTAAAGTTTTTTTGCGTGTAGTAGACAATTATGCTATAGATCGACTCGCCAGAGCAGAATGCATTGTGGACAAACAAGTGTTAGGGGGTGAAGAGGTGGTAGATGCAATGCTTAGAGGTTATTCATGTGCATATCATGATCAGCACAGAGCCACAGGCCATAATAAAGGTGTTATGAATGGTATAATGGGGGTAGTGTTAGCAACTGGTAATGATGCGAGAGCTGTAGAATCAGCTTTTCATTCGTATGCGGCGCGGGATGGAAGATATAGAGCCCTGCCTGTATGGAGTAAGAACGAAGAAGGAGATCTTACCGGTTTTCTGGAAATGCCAGCCCCTGTAGGAACTATAGGTGGAATGACCAAGCATCATCCCGTAGCCAGAATTGCACTGAAGATACTTGGAGTTGAAAGTGCTGATGAGTTGGGCCAAATTCTGGCAGCAGTAGGCCTTGCTTCAAAACTTGCAGCTGAGAGGGCACTGGCGTCGGAAGGAATACAGCATGGTCATATGAAATTACATGCTACAAATATTTCTTCTATGGCGGGTGCGCAGGGCGATGAAATAAATGTTGTAGCACAAACCATGATAGAGAAAGGCAAAGTAAGTCTGGGCTTGGCTAAGGAGTTATTAGAAAAAGTGAGAAACTCATGCAGAAAATAGTATCCAGATCACCTGGAGAAATATTTTTCTTTGGAGAGCATGCTGTAGTATATGGTAGACGTGCAGTAGTTGCTGCTATAGATCGATGGATTACTACAACTTTAACCAAAAATAATGACGAGTATGTGCAAATAAATTCATCCTTAGGCACTTTTAACGCAAAACTCCATGGTTTGAGACTGGATGTTATAAAGGCTGATGTACATTTAGCTCCTTTTGCACACGGTATTGAAAGGATATATAAGCGATTTGGGAATGCTACGGGATTTACTGCCGTAATCGAGTCAGAATTACCTGTTAACTCAGGACTTGCATCAAGTGCAGCCTCTTCTGCATCACTTCTTGGAGGGGTGATAGCTTTAATGGATAAGACTCTTTCGGAAGAGGATATGGTTCATCTTGTTTTTAGATCTGAGATTGATATACAGAAAATAGGTAGTATCTCCGGTTCCGCATGTACGGTATTAAGAGGTGTGGTAGGGATAACGGGTAATAATTTTAACAGGTTGGATGATATTGTGGTAGAACCTGATGTAATAATTGCTGACAGCAGAGAGTCTGTTCCTACGTCTGAATCAACTGGTTGCGTGAAGGATATTCTATACAAAAAAGAACGGGAGGTTCAAGGAATATTTGATGTAATCCATAGTCTGGCTACTAGAGGTGAAGAGGTCTTGAGGCAAAAGGATTGGCGAACATTGGGAGTACTTATGAATGAAAACCAGTCTTGCTTGAAACAACTTGGTGTAAGTACTAGAAAAATAGATAATGCAATCGAATCAATAAAGCTACTTGTTTATGGTTCAAAGATAACAGGTGCAGGAGGGGGAGGCTGTTTTGTGTCTCTGTGTAATAAGGAACAAGTGCCGGGAGTTGTAACCATCTTAAAAGAGCAAGGCTTTAATGCCTACAGTTGTCGTATCTGCACAGCAGGAGATGGTGCAGGATAAGATGCAGGCTATTATACTATGTGCTGGGATGGGTACGAGAATATCTAAATCTATAGATTATAAGCCTAAATGCATGTTGCGCATAGGCGAACGCACTATAATAGAACATCAGATTAGGATATTTAAGAGATATCTTAATAGACCACCGATGGTTGTGGTTGGATATAAACAGGATATGATAATAGAGAGTTTAAAAAGTGAGGATGTTGAATTTGTAGAAAACCCTGAATATGCAACAACTAATATACTAACCTCACTCTGGTATGCTTTTAGAGAAAAAGAAATACAAGATACTGTTATGTGTCTTCCTGGGGATTTAATCTTCGACGATAAAATAATTATGGATTTGCTTGAGACTGAAGGCGAAATAACTATAGCAGTACAAGAAAAACAATGTGATGATGAAGCTGTTAAAGTACAGGTAGATAATAACTCGGTCGTTTCCATAGGTAAAGATTTGGACGCGAAAAAGACTTTGTTCGAGTTCTTAGGGTTATTCAAAATAGATAAAAAGTTTGTTCCTGTTGTTAGGAATGAGATTGATAAAATTATAGCTTCAGGGAAGAAGAACTCTTATATGTTTAATGTAATCCAGTGTATTATTGATAAGGGTGTTAAAGTTGGATATGTTGATATAGGTGAGAGCCCATGGGAAGAGGTTGATTATCCTGAGGATTATACGAGGGCAAAAGAAAAGTTTAAGAGGTTTAAATGGCGAAACTGACAGAGTTTGAAAGCAAGAAGATTATTAGGGAGGCAGGAATAGCTGTGCCAAGAGGTGAGTTGGTTTCAACTTCAATACAGGCAGAAGAAGCCGCAATGAGAATCGGCTTGCCTGTAGTATTAAAGATACAATCACTATATTCAGGTCGGTTCGAGAAAGATTTAATAAAAATAGTTTCGTCTGTAGAAGAACTGAAGAGAACACTAAATTATATGTTTGATGTTCATTCTTCTGAGATAAGATTACGGAAGTTATTGGTTGAAGAGAAATATATATATCAGGATGAGTATTACCTTTCAGTAGTTTCTGACGATGTAACGTTAAGCCCTCTCCTTCTCTTTAGTGGAAATGGTGGTATAGATATAGAGAAGAATCGTGAAAAGATAAGGAGGAGGCAATTAAATATATTAAATGGTGTTACCGATGAGGATATCTCCTTCTTGACAAATGGTGCAAGTGTTAATTTGGATTTTGGGAATGTCATTAAGAAACTTTATGGGATTTATAGAAATATGGATTGCTGCCAGGTTGAGGTAAATCCTCTTGTTTTCTCGGAAGAAAAATTTGTGGCGCTTGATGCCAAAATTATAATTGATGGAGATGCATTGTATAGACATAAGGAATTGGGAGTACAGTTAACAGAAGAAAACCTTAATCGTGATCCGACATCCTTAGAAATATCTGCAGCTAAAATAGATGAGAATGACCACAGGGGTACAGTTCATATTGCAGAACTGGATCAGCCCCTACAAAAGAAAGGTACGCGTATTGCCCTTAATTGTGTGGGTACTGGTGTGAGTCTATCTATAATGGATGAACTTATAGAGCAGGGTTACATGCCGGCAAATTTCGGTGATACGTCTGGAAACCCAACGGCGTCAAAACTATACAGAGCCATAAAACTTATATTTTCTCAGAAGGATATTAAGGGTTTTGTTTTTGCGTCATGTGTTTCTAGCCAACAGTTGGATAATACAGCAAGGGGTATTATAAAAGCGCTCAAGGATATATATCCAGAAACGGGTGGCAGGCCAGATATACCGTGTGTTTTTATGTTCAGGGGTGCATGGGACAGAGATGCGATGGTGTTGTTTGAGGAACACGGTATATCTGATTCTGAGAATGTAATAATGTTGGGTAGAGATTCCAACGAGTATGACGTAGCATGTGAGTTTGACAAACTTTATAAAAACAGAAGGAGTATGCCAGGCAATGTTAGGAAAGCTAGAGTTTAACATCCTCTCAGGTGGTAAAGTCAGTATCGATCTGAACAAATGCAAGAGCTGCAGCACAAAGGCTTGTATTAGAAATTGTAAATCTTCAAAAACAAGGCCAGTATTAGTGTTGAAGGATGGAGTTCCTGATCTTGACTTTGATTTTGATGAGTTGGAAAAAGGTGCTTGTACTGAATGTTTGGCTTGTGAACTAGATTGCGAACTATATGGTAATAAAGTGGTTGCCATAGAATTACCTGTAATGTAATGTCTATATTAATTGGAAAAAATACATATTTGCTCGTGCAGGGGATCACAGGTAGGCAGGCCTGTATGAATACGCTCTATATGAGAGCATATGGTACAAATGTGATTGCAGGTACAAGGCCCGGAAAAGGTGGGCAAAACGTAGAAAATATTCCTATATACAACACAGTTCGAGAGGCTATGAAAGCTCACCCTGAACTGAACTCATCTGTTATTTATGTTCCTCCACAGGCAGTGAAGTCTGCTGTTATGGAAGCGATAGGGGCTGGCATCAAGCTTGTTATTATAACCTCAGAAAGGACACCGCATCAGGATATAATGGAGCTTATTGCTTACGCAAAATCTGAGGGAGTGCGTCTTATAGGCCCAAATTCTATTGGTATTATAAGTCCTGGAAAGAGCGTTGTTGGCTTAATAGGCGCGAGAGTTAGCCTGGCAAAGGAGGTATTTACAGAGGGTTCTGTGGGTGTTATTTCTAGAAGTGGTGGCCAGGTAACAACATGCTGTCATTATCTTTCCAGGGCGGGGATAGGCCAGAGTACTGCACTTTGTATAGGGGGGGATGCCTTTGTCGGTACCAGATGGGCTGAGGTACTTGAATTGTTTGAAAAGGATGAAGGGACAAAGGCGGTGGTTGGCTATGGTGAGATAGGCACAAGTGTGGAAGAGGGGGCGGCTGATTGTATAAAGAAGGGAGGGTTTACAAAACCCTTCATTGCTTATATAGCAGGTAAATATGCTGGAGAAAGACAACGATTTGGGCATGCAGGTGCTATCATTGAAGGTGAAAAAGGCAAGGTATTACATAAAAAAAATGCATTGAAAGAAGCAGGAGCTGTAGTTGTTGAACATTTTTATGAGGTTGTAGATGCAATACGGGAAGAGCTGAATACATTAGAATATAAAGGTACAACTACTTGACCAACGATACATCTAAACCGTCTCTAGAGGAGTTTAAAGAAAAATGTTTTAAACAGAATATAGATCTTAGCTTAAGGGAAAGGTATAAGGGAAGTTATGCGATATACTATGCTCTTTACGTGACACATTTCCTGTCTATTCGTATAGTAAGATTTTTATATAACAAAAGAATAACCCCTAATCAGATTACGGTATTCTCTATTATTATGTCTTTTGTTAGTGCTTATTCTTTTTCGATAGGTTCTAATGTTTCTTGTTTAGTTGGGGCATTCTTGCTTGAGCTGTTTTATATATTTGATTCAGTAGACGGGCAATTGGCACGGGCAAAAGGTCTTTCTTCTCACGGTGGTAAGTACTTGGATGTATTCTGTAATTTTCTCGTGCCGCCAGTTGTCTTGTTTGGTATAGGTATAGGTGTTCTAAAAATAGGTTATACTTCTTTCGTTTTTTATTCTCTCTGGCTTGGATGTTATGCAATCTTGATTCTTCAAGTTATAGAACTGTTGAAATCCTACCTAATTAATATTCATCTCAGTGATAAACAAGAAACGGAGAGGAGTAAGTTTGTTCAGCAAAAAGAACATTCTGGTCTATCCTTATCTCGTAAAGTTTATTCTATGCTTTACAGATCGTGTACAATGCCGGTTATAATGAACATCGCAACAGTGACCGCCATCTCAAATATGTTTTTTAAGAAAAACATATTTGAATTCACTATAGCTTACTTTGCAATAGTTGGCACGGTTGTCTGGTTATCAAAACTTGTTTACATTAGCAAGGATAATGCCTCTCCAAAGAACAATGGTTAGTTCTGATACGTTATAATCGGAAAACCATCTGGGTTACTTCCAATAATCTTCAAACATCACAGTATTAAAATATACCGAATAAGATGGTTATTGAATTTAGTGAGACTTAAAGTTTTGTCTGAAAATGAAGAAGTTGTTTAAAGAAAATAAGTTATTTCTAATATTACTTTTTCTTAGTGTCGTCATAAGATTGGTAAATATAAATATGCCAATCTTAGAAGGAACTGCTACCAGACAGGTACAGACAGCTATGATAGCCAGAAATCTCTATACTAATGGATTCAATCTCTTCTATCCACAGGTAGACTTTTTAGGGCCAGGGCCAGGTTATCTTGTATTGGAATTTCCTTTACTGAATTTTATTGCTGCTGTGTTCTATGTTTTGTGTGGAGGAGTACACGAGTGGATAGGTCGCCTGATCAGTATATCGTTTTTTGCAGGTTCGGTAATCTTTCTTTTTAGTTTGATAAGAAGATTATTTGAAGAAAGAACGGCCCTGATTACGATTGTTATTTATTCAATCTCGCCGCTTGGATTGATTTATAGCAGGGCTTTTATGCCTGACTTTGAGATGATATTCTTCTTTATAGGCGCACTCTATTTTATGTATCTATGGTCTGTAGGCGATAAGGATAGGTTTTTCTGGTTCTCAGCTATCTTCGCGATGATGGCAATGCTTTCAAAGATCCAGGCTTTTTGTATCTGCATTCCTCTATTGGCAATGATATGGCAGCGTCAGCATTTGAGTTTTCTATTTAAAGCACGTTCCTGGGCATACTTTTTGATTGTATCAATTCCTGTACTCCTGTGGTATATGCACGCAAAAAACGTACATCTGGCTTATTCGCAGTCAGTCTTATACGCTTTTCAAACTTCAAACTGGTTTAGTTTCCACATTTTTATTTCACCAAAGTTTTATATTGAGATGTTTGAACATGGATGGATGCAGATGTTGACTCCAGTGGGATTCACTTTGTTTCTATTCGGACTTTTTCTAAAGATAGATTCCCAACAGGGGAAAATATTGAGAGCATGGCTGTGTGGTACAGTTGTCTATATGGTTGTTTTTATCACTCATATGAGAGATCCATATTATAATTTACTTTTTTTGCCAATTACGTCTATTTTTGCCGCCAGAGCTGTTGTCTGGATATGGCAGCATGCATCTGGAGAAATGATTTTCTTGCATAGCAGATTCGCACGGATTGTGGGTATTGTGCTTTTGCTTATATTGATAGGCCGTTATGCAGTATATGCTTATGTTGTTCCACGCGGTTATCGTCATATTCCCATGCTTGCGAAGACAATAGAACAAATGACGGATAAAAACGATCTCCTGATAACCAGCTTGCCGGATGGGCACTCTGCTCATTATTATTCTAAACGCAAGGGATGGGACTTTGGTCTGCCGGGGAATGATCCTGAAAAGACGAAAGAGGCTATTGCTCGGATAGAAGAGCTACAGAAAAAGGGTGCAAAATATTTTGTATCTGTTTGCGAAGATTTTCTTGAACAGAGCGCAGAATTTCAGCATTATCTGCGACGCAGGTATGTAGTAGTTAAAGAGGAACCAGGCTTGTATTCAATTTTCCTGTTAAAGTTATGAGGTTACATTAGAAATAGTAATGCCTATGTTAGTTATAAAAACACTGATTTTATTCTTATTATTTGTTTCTGTTACGTTGGTAATCGGTTATAGATTGCTTCGCCTTTTTAATTTCCTGAAGGCCTTGAACAGGATTGAGACGATTGTATTCTCTTTTGCACTGGGGATGGGCTTTATATCATTTCTGGTTTTTTTTCTTGGTCTACTACACATTTTATTTCTAAAGTGGGTGTTACTGATTTTAACTTTGGCTACGTTGATTTCTTTAAAGGATGTGTATTTGTTTATAAAGGCAAATAGGTCTCCCTTTTGTGATTTCAAGTATATATACAGTAGTAAATTGCGAATATTTTTAGCCGCTTTGGTGTCTGTTTCCCTTTTGATGACATTGATAGGTGCGGTTGCACCGGCGAAGGGTAATGATGCACTGGTCTACCACCTTTCAGATGCCAAGTATTTTGCTCAGCATCATCTGGTAACTTTTATTCCATATACCAACAGTTCTATTTATCCATATTTTGTGGAGATGTTTTTTACATTAGCAATGCTATTTGACAATCCTGTCTTGGCTAAATTATTCCATTTTTCTATGGCTTCTATTGGTAGTCTTGCAATTTATTCTTTTGGCAGACGTTATATAAACAGGGAAGTCGCTTTTCTGGCGGCGGCAATATTCTTTTTGACACCTGGCGTTTTTACTCAGGCTACCTATGCTAAGAATGATATAGCATGGGCTTTTTATTCATTTATGAGTTTCTATGCGATATTGCTGAGAGATTCCAGTAGTGAAAGAAGATTGTTGCTTTTTGCAGGGGTAATGTGTGGCATTGCTGCAGACACGAAATACATAGGACTTATTACGCCTGTTGCAATTGGCCTTATTATAATTATTAAAGGATTCCTACATAGAGAAAACCATAAGGATTTGATCAAAAGCTTCACACTCTTTGCTATAACGGTAATAGTCGTTATTTTTCCTTACTACATAAGACCATACTGGTATACAGGTAATCCGTTATACCCTTTTTATGTTAGGTATATTGGTGAGAACGGTTGGTATAGACCTTCTGGTTTTGGTATGGATAAGAACCTGTTAAATTTTATTCTTTCACCCTGGTCTCTGACCTTTTATCCCGGAAAGATTTTTGGTGGTAATGAGAGCCAATTAAGTCCGATATATCTTGCCTTTCTTCCTGTTTTATTTTTTCTAAGGAAAAGGGGTAAGCCTATATTATTGATTAGTATCTTCGCAGGCATATTCTATTTCTTCTGGTTTTTTAAGTTTCCTGCAGTTAGATATATTCTGCCAATAATCCCATTCCTGGCTTTACTATGTGGATATGTTATATGGGCTATGTATAGTCGTAGTAAGTTTTTTGGATACGGGATAAAGACAATATTCAGCATATTCCTGGTTTTAAATTTTGGACTATGCATTTATTACAACAGAGAAGAGATGGCTTTCTTTTCAAAAGGAGCAAATGTGGAGGATTATCTGGCAACGCATGACAGATCAAGCAAGATTTTTCAGTACATCAATAAAAACACACTTCCAACATCTAAAGTATTACTTGTAAATGAAATTAGAAACTTCTACCTGGATAGAGACCACATTAGAGAACTTTATTACAGGATATATGATAAGTATCAATTAAAAGAAACTGATGCAATTATTGATGATTTAGAAGCTAAGGGTATCACACATATATTGTATGCTGAGTCAAGAAATAAGAAAGTGGACAAGATGCCTATCTCTGGCCAGGTTAATACATTTTCAGTACTTATTAAGAATAAAAAATTTGTTAATGAATATCTGAATGAAATGGTAGAGATGTATTACGATTTTGACCCTCTCCAGAAAAGGATGTATAGGCTTTATAGTTTAAAATAAATGGAAATAGTTATTGTTACAGGTTCTGCAGGACTCGTTGGTTCTGAAGCGGTACGTTTCTTTTGCGAGAGGGATTTTTGTGTTATTGGGATAGACAATGACATGCGGAAGGCTTTCTTTGGGGAAGAAGCGTCCATCCGGTGGAACCAGAAAATATTGGAAGAAAAATATCCTCAATACAAACATTATGATATTGATATCAGGGACCAGAAGAATATTGAAAGTATTTATGAAAGATACAATAAAGATATCTCCTTAGTTATCCATTGTGCTGCGCAACCTTCTCATGATTGGGCTGCTAAGGAACCTTTTACTGATTTTACAATCAATGCGAACGGAACTCTTAATCTGCTTGAAAACACACGTAATTACTGTCCTGATGCTGTATTTATCTTTTGCTCGACCAACAAAGTGTATGGGGATACGCCTAACCTGCTTCCACTGGTTGAACTTGAGACCCGTTGGGAGATTGATAATGGGCACAAATATTATTACGGTATTGATGAAACCATGAGTATAGATAATTCCAAACACTCTCTCTTTGGTGCATCCAAGGTTGCTGCTGATATTATGGTACAGGAATATGGGAAATATTTTGGTATGAAAACTGTTGTTTTCAGGGGCGGTTGCTTAACCGGACCTGCTCATAGTGGTGCAGAACTTCACGGTTTTCTGGCTTATGTGGCTAAATGTAGTGTACAGAATAAAAAATATACAATTTTTGGTTATAAAGGAAAACAAGTCAGAGATAATATACATTCCAATGATTTAATACGTGCTTTTTGGTATTTCTTCCAGAAACCCCGTGTGGGAGAAGTTTACAACATTGGTGGTAGTCGTCATAGTAATTGTTCTATTTTAGAAGCAATTCAACTGATTCAGGAATTGACAGGAAATGAATTTAAATACGAAGTATCAGACTTGTCCAGGGAGGGTGATCATCTCTGGTGGATAAGTGATATCAGTAAATTCCAAAGCCACTATCCGGAATGGAGTTTAAAATACGGAATCCAGGATATTATTAAAGAGATCGTTGAGGCTTTACAAGAGAGGCAATGAAAATTGATTCTACTTTCACATTTGCTACTATTATTTCAGGGATCCCGATTGGAGTTTTAGTTGAGATCTAAGGGGGAGGAATTGGCTTCTTTGCTTGCGAAGCAGGAAGACAGAAGGGCGGCTTATTGGAATAGATTTGATCCATTTGTAGACTTGCGTATGAAGTGGCGTGCATCTATGATGCGTCACCTTTTCCATATACTTCCCGGACAGGAAATTCTGGAAATTGGTGCTGGTAACGGTGAATTTACAAGATCACTTGTCATTGCTACTCGTGATGAATGCAAAATAACTACGGTTGTCTTTTCCTCTAAATATATAGATGAAATTAAAGGGAAACTGAATAATAAAAATGTAGATACTGTGTGCTTGGATTCATTTCCTGGTTTACTAGGGGGCAAGAAATTTGATTGTGTTATCACAAACCATATGTTGGAAGATCATATCCGCAATGAGTTCCTTTGCACCGTTAAGCAATTAATTAAATCAGGAGGTGGGTTTCTATTGTTTGAACCCAATCCCTGGAACTATTATTATCACGTACGCAAACTATTTAGACGTTTGATACCAATACCGTGGAGTCGCCCGGCAGATCCGATTTCATTGACAGGTCTTGAGGCATTTTCTATTTTATCTGAAATAGGTTATACTCAAATAAATGTCTTGCCATATGATTTTCTCTATCCCCCCATCCCTAAGTTCTTAATATGGCCGGCCAAAAATCTGAGTATTATCATGGAGAACTTTCCTTGCTTAAGGAATCTTGCTGGTTCACTATATATTTGGGCGCGTAATCCGTCTTTTGAAAATGAAGAACAGACGACAGTAGATTTGTGCGACCATCAAATATTTTTTGGAAAGGTTTCATTCGTTATTCCTTGCCACAATGAAGAAATGAATGTTGCGCCATTAATAAAAGGAATAACTGATTTCTATGGTAAATATGTTTCAGAAATTCTTATAGTTGATGACAATTCCACTGACAGGACTGCCGAGGTAACAGAAAAACTGTCAAAAATATATGAATGTGTTCGCCTGGTCAAGCGGTCGCTACCTAATGGTGTTGGTAGAGCTTTGCGAGAAGGCTTGAATGAGGCAAAAGGTGAATATATTCTAATCATGGATAGTGATTTTCAGCATATTATTCCTGAAATCAGAGATTTATTTGATGTTATCGAGGATGGAGCTGATGTGGCTGTGGGATCTAGGTTTTCTCGTGAATCGGTTTTGGTTAATTATGCTTTCACTAAGATCCTTGCTAATCGTGCTTTTCATGTATTAGCAAATATATTGCTTGGGAGACATTTTCGAGATATATCCAACAATTTAAAGATTTTTCGTCGTGATGTGGCCAAAAAACTGGTGATAGAATCAGATGATTTTGCGGCTAATGTGGAGACTGGTTTAAAGCCTATTTTGCTTGGTTACAGGGTAGTGGAAGTTCCGATCTCGTGGGTAAACCGATCTGTCGATATGGGGTTTTCTACATTTCGAATCTTTAGAACCGGCCCGAATTATTGGAAAATATTATTACGATTGGTATGGCGGAGGATAACAAAACAACCGTACCAAAAGGAATCTAGTTAAATATGCAAAATAAGTTTATAGAAAGAGAGTTTTTTGACAAATGGACAGAGTCAAAGGAATACGATGTTTTGACGCAATATGGATATGATATAATAATTTCAGAATTTAGAAGGTTAATTGGAAACAGGTTATTAAAAGGCTGTAGAGCTATTGATTTAGGATGTGGAACAGGAGCTTTTACCAGTAGATTATTTCAAAATTCAGAGGCGGAGTTGTTTGGGTTAGATATTTCCGCTAAAGCAATTCAATTGGCAAAACAAAAAGAGAGGAAAATTAATTTCTCAGTTGGAGATGTTGAAAGCCTTCAATTTGAGGATGGATTTTTTGATTTAGTCGTGTATTCAGGCATTTTACATCACTTTCCAAATGAAGAAAAATGTTTAGCTGAAGGGTTTAGGATTTTGAAAAATGGAGGATGTATGCTTTCATATGATCCGAATAAGATAAATCCATTCATGTGGCTCTACCGAGATCCTTCATCACCATTTTTTTCCAAAGTGGGTAAGACAGACAATGAAAGACTGCTTTCTGCACAAGCCGTAAGCAGTGTGATGAAAAATGTTGGATTTGCTCGCATCGATACTCACTGCATAAGCGGTGTTACCTTTAAGACGGTAGAATCTCAAGTGGGGAAAATGTTGTTACCTTTCTACAATATTATAGAAAAGATTATGGGCACTTTGCCTTTGGCAAAAAAATATGGATCTTTTCTTATTTGCTATGGAGAAAAAAATGGTCCTCTCCATGACTAAAGGTCATACAGAAAAGATAGTTTTGGTTGTGCCGATTAGTCATACACATTATCTGGTCCCTCCAACAGGATTAGGTTATTTAGCAACGGCCTTGAGACAAAGTGGTTTCACTGATATCACAATTCTAGATTGTGTTAAAGAAGGGTTGTCGTTTAATGGATTGAGTGAACGCTTCAGGAAATTGAAACCAAAGATTGTTGGGTTTCAGGTTTTTTCATACGATTTTGATTCCGTTGTCAGGAGCATTGGGATCTTGAAGAAGGTGTGTCCCGAAACAACGATTTTAATTGGTGGAGCACATGTCTCTGCTACTTCTATGACAGTATTGGAGGAGATAGAAGAGGCTGATTATGGTTTTGCAGGTGAAGGTGAGATTGGGTTGCCGATGCTTGCAAAACATATTTTAAGGGATGAGATAATACCATTAGAAAGCATTCCTGGTCTAATTTGGAGAAATGGATCTTCGATTTGCAATAATGAGAGAGCTGGAACTGAAGATCTTGACAGTCTAGGTTTTCAGGCCTGGGATCTGATGGAACCAGTTTCTTATAATGGTAGCCCTCAAGGGGGATTTTATAAAAGATTTCCCATTGCTCCAATCTCTACGACTCGTGGCTGCCCTTATTTGTGTACTTTCTGTGGTAGTGGGGTGAACATGGGGCATAAATTGCGTTTTCGCAGTATGGATCACGTTCTGGACGAGATGGTTATGCTTTATGATGATTATGGTGTAAGAGAGTACCATATAATAGATGACATGTTTAATTTTCATAAGAATAGAGTTTTCGAGTTTTGTAAAGGGATAAGGGATAGGGATTTAGATATAAGCTACACATTTCCTAATGGTCTGCGTTTAAATCAACTTGACAAAGAAATGCTACAGACGATGAAAGATACTGGTGCATATGCCTTTACCGTTGGTATTGAGTCAGGCTCGCAACGCATACTGGATTCTATGAAAAAAGGATTAACACTTGAACTCATCGAAGAAAAAGTTAATCTAATAAATTCAGTAGGGCTGGAGCCGAACGGGTTTTTTATTATAGGTTATCCAGATGAAACAGTAGATGATATCAAGTCTACTATCAGATTCGCAAAAAAATTAAAATTGAGACGTGCACATTTCAGTAATTTCTTGCCTCTTCCAGGTACAGAAGCGACCAGGAAATTAATTGAGAACAAAGAGATAGAAAAGACAGATTGGGGGTCACTATTTTATTCCAAAGTTTCATATGCTCCAAAAGGAATAACTAGAGATCAATTAAAAAAATTACAACGCAGAGCTTTCCTTGAGTTTCACCTTAGACCGCATATATTATTCTGGATGCTTCTTGAGATAAAGAGTATTAACCAATTGAAAATGATTATTATGAGAGCAATCGATTATCTCTTTAAGAAATAACTTTCTTACAATGGCATAATGAGCATTTTTGTTAGAAACCAAAGATCAGGATATATTATAGACTATAGCTCTGCAGATTGTTGACGTCACACCCTATGGAAGTTTCCTTTCAGCCTACAATCAATATCATCATACTTAATTATAATGGCAGGGATCTGCTTGCAGAGTGCCTGCCATCCATTGTTGTGGCATCTCATACATCAAAATATTCCTGTAAAGTTACGGTAATTGATAATGTTAGCACAGACGACAGTGTGCAGTTTCTGAGATCAAATTTTCCAGATGTTGATATTGTCAGAGCAAAAGAGAATCTTGTCCTCTGCTCTTATAATGATGTAATACAATCTCTCGATGATGATATTGTAATTCTATTGAACAATGATTTAAAGCTGGATAAAAATTATGTCGACCCTTTAGTCTCAGTTTTCTCCAATCAGAAAGATGTGTTCTTTGTCGCGTCAAGAGGCTATTCATTTGATGGTGTAGATTATGAGGGTGACCGTGCAATTGCGAAGATTAGGTGGGGTATCTTAAACCCCGAAACGAGATTTAAAGGTTACGAAAGATTTATAAAGAAAAGTGGATACACTATATCCGCCGGTATAGCTGCTTTTGATAGAAAGAAATTTATTGAGCTTGGAGGGTATGATGACCTGTATTTACCTGGTCGGTACGAAGATGTTGATCTGTGCTTTAGAGGTTGGAAGAGAGGTTGGAAGGGAATCTATCAACCTGAAAGTGTTCAATTCCATATGGGATGTGTTAGTTTTAAGAAAAACTTTAAACAAAAAGAGATAGATAATATTGTGTTTCGCAACAGCATTTTATTCACTATAAAAAATATAACAAGCATTCGTTTGTGGATTCAATTCTCCTTATTTTTGTTTTTGAGACTCGGTTATTTTCTGATTTGTGGGAAATGGGGTTTCTTCGTTAGTTTTTATGAGGCATTAAGGAAGCTTCCTTTAGTATTAGAGAGAAGAAAAAAAATAAAAAAAATGTTCTTTGTGAAAGACCTGGATATTTTGAAAAAGGTAAATGAAGGAATAACAACGTGATAACAGGAAAAGGTTATAAGGAAATAAATCTTCAATTTGGCTTTTTTATTATTTCCAATGTGCATTGTTTGGCTTAATGATGAACTCAGATTTTATCTATAGTAAGGGAGATTTTTAATGGGAATGCCACCTAAGGTAGCAATAATACTATTAAACTGGAATGAGTACCAAGATACTATTGAATGCGTCTTATCTTTAAAGGATATGGAATATGACAATTATGAGATATTAATTATAGATAACGGTTCTACAAATGATTCTGTAGCAATTTTGCAAGAAAAATTCCCTGAGGTTACTTTAATAAAAAGTAAAGAGAATCTCGGATTCTGTGAGGGTAACAATGTGGGGATTAGACATGCATTGAAGAATGGCAGTGACTATTTATTTGTATTAAATAATGACACGGTGGTAGATAAGCATGTATTAGAATTCCTTGTGAAGGCTGCAGAAGATAATAATGACATGTGTATATACGCTCCAAAGCTTTATTTTTATGATAAACCAACAGTGATAAATTCTTGTGGAACCTCATTGAATTGGTTGAAGTTAAGGCCGTATATTGGCGAATGTGGAAAAGAGGATAATGGGGAATTTACAGATATAGTGGAGAAAGATCTCTTTCCCGGGGCTGCACTTTTTATGAAAAAGGATGTAATAGAAAAGGTTGGCATGTTCGAATCAGAGCTATTCATTTTTCATGAAGATACAGATTTGTGTTTAAGAAGCCAGAAGGCAGGATGTAAGAATCTTTTAGTGCCGCAAGCCGTCGTTTATCATAAGACACAAATAAGTATGGGGAAGCATCATTTTTTGACAAATTATTATAGTATTAGAAATTTTCTTTATGTTACCAGAGAGCATGCCAGCCTACGGAATAAGTTTCTTGTACATCTGGGTACCTGTGTATTAGGTATTAAATACGTTATGAAATATATTTTTGGTAATAGTGAGGAGAAGAAGACTGCGAGAGGATTCTTCGAGGGAATAAGAGATTTCTACTCAGGAAAAATGGGTAAATATGAACAGGCTGATTAATTATTACGAATTAACACGAACATGCTTAACCTCATATAAATTTGCAACGGATACTATATAAATGACATACTCAGTATTCAAGGATAAGTATCTGTGGATCATATTGATAGCGGCACTTATCATAAGGTTATATGCATGTATGACAACATACGTAATCAGCAATGATTCAATACAGTACATTGAACAGGCAAAAAACTTTGTAGAAGGAAGATTTAGCAGGATAGACTATTCACAGATTTTAAGTGTGGAATCTTCATATCACCCTTTATACCCTTTACTAATAGCCGTTTTATTCAAATGTATAAACAACTATGAGATTTCAGCAATGGCTATATCAACAATTATGGGAGTATCCCTTGTTGCGGTCATTTATGTAATTGGTAAAAGGATTTTCGATTCCAGGATTGCTTTCTTCTGTGCTATCCTTTTATCTTTCCACCCATATACATCAAGGCTTTCTGCAGAAATCCTCTCGGATTCAACATATTTCTTATTCTTTACTCTGGCAATCGGGCTGGGATATCTTGCCGTAAACAATTATAAAACTCTGTGCTTTGTGGGTGCTGGCCTAAGTTCAGGGTTTGCATACTTGACTAGACCTGAAGGATTAGGCGTACTAGTGATTGTTGGGTTCTTTACCGTGTTTTGGAATCTTTCAGGTCTAAAAGCTTCTCTGCCAAGGAGATTGTGTTGCTTTGGAGTCATGTTATTAGCTTTCTCTTTCCTGGCATCTCCATATATTATATATATGAAAAAACAAACCGGTTATTGGACCTTAACAAAGAAAAAAAACTTGCCGGAGCTTTTGGGTTTTGGAAATATTACGAAAAAATCAGCTTTAGATAATGAAGTGATTGAAGAGGCAAGAAGAGATACAATAAATAACGAAACTTTACGGGTAGAACCTTCGAGAAAAGCATGGAATCCAGGTTATAAAAAGCACTTTAAAATCTTGTATTTTATGATAACTAAATTTGTTTCCACATATCATCCCCTCTTGTTTTTGTTTCTTATTATAGGGTTAATAAGGAACAAAAAGGTGCCCAGATTGGGGAAACCTGGTGTATACCTGGGCTTTGTTCTGGCTTTTTATCTTTTCATATTATATATGCTGGTGCTCGTATTTTCTAGTGGAGGATCTACCTATCTTAGCCGAAGACATTTAATGCCGTTAGTTATTCCCGCAATGTTCTGTTCTGCCATCGGACTGCATGTATTGTGCAATTGGGCAGAAAGACGTTTTGATTTTACTTTAACAAAAAATAAATGGTATCTTGATGCAAAAATCATAGTGCCCATAATTGTTATTAGTGTACTTTTGACCAAGACATTAAAATATCATAGAGTAGAAAGAGTTGGCCTGAAGGAAGCTGCTTACTGGATTAAAGAAAATACCCAGGAAACCAATCCGGTTGTAATGGGAAGATCCCCCAGGATGGCTTATTATGTTGGTGGTAAGCATATTTACCTGGCCTCAGGTAGTTATAAAGAGATTATTGCGTATGCAAGATCTACAGGGGTGAATTATCTTGGAGTTTACAAGGAGAAGATTGAGAGGATATGTCCGGACTTCTTTAAATCTATTAATAATGAAGACCTTGAGCTCGTTTATCAACATACATATAAAAATAGACTAGAAGTGTTAAATCTTCTTTTGTATAAAATTCTTTATTGAAATGAATAACAAATTAACAAAAATAATTCCTGCCTTTTTCGTTATTACAGGTCTAAAGTGATGGTAAATATAAGTGCCGTGATTATTACACACAATGAAGAGGATGATATAAAGGAATGTTTACAATCGGTAAATTGGGCAGGGGAAATTATAGTTATTGATTCTTATAGTAATGACAGTACTGTGGCTATTTCCAGAGGCTTTACGGATAAGGTATTTCTTCGAGAATTTGACAATTTCAGTGCTCAAAAGAACTATGGTTTATCGAAGGCCAGTTTTGATTGGATATTATCACTTGATGCCGATGAGAGAGTTACTGAAGGGTTAAGAAAAGAGATAGAACTGATTATAGAAAATCCTTCAATGGGGGAAAAAGCATTTTATATAAAAAGGTTGAATAATATGTATGGAAAATTTGTGAGCTATGGACAGCCTGATTACCAGTTAAGATTATTTCTGAAAACGGTTGGAAGGTTTGAAAAACCTGTTCACGAAGAAGTAAGACTTGATTGCGAGGTCGGCTATTTAGAAAATGAACTAATTCACTACAGTATGAAAAACCTTTCAGAACATCTTAAAAAAATGAATCAATATACAGATCTGGAAACCAGGATAATGGCTGAAAAAGGAGTGACAATTGATATTTGTTATGTGATATGGTTCATACTCGTTAAACCGTTTCTAAGATTTGCAAAGAGTTACTTTTTTATGAAAGGGTTTAGAGACGGGATTTATGGTTTTGTTTTGTGTGTGAATGCGATGTTTACGGAATTCTTCAAGTCTGCAAAATATTGGGAAAAGCATGTTACGCAGGATGTTAAAAATGGTAATTCAAAGTAATATTAGATATCCTAAGGATTTACTGATCTTGTAATATCTTATGCCATTATTTTGACAAAAATGAGAATTGCTATTGACATTCAATCTACACTCGGGAACAAAACAGGAATAGGATACTATACTGACAATCTTGTAGAACAATTACTCAAACTAGATAAGCAAAATGAGTATTTTTTATTCAATTGTGGCGGTGGCGATTTGAGAACACACAAGAGGGTTTTATGGGAACAATTTCACATACCTGTAAAGTCTTTTCTTGATAAAATAGATTTACTACACAGCCCAGGTTTTTCCCCTCCAGTCCTAAAGCCTCGTAAATTAATATGCACTGTACATGATTTGATAGGCATGATCTTTCCTCAAAATCTTGGGTCTGTTTCAAGGTTTTACTGGAGTAAATTACTTCCTTATGCTGTTTCAAGGGCTGACGCAATAATTGCAGATTCAGAATGCACGAAAAATGATATTATCAAATATTTGAATGTAAAGCCTGAAAACATCAGAGTTATTTACCTTGCTGCGGATGACTCATTTAAGGTCGTATCTGATATCTCATTGTTGAGCGGAGTTAGGCAGAAATATAAGATCCCCGCAAATTTCATATTGTCTGTGGGAACTATTGAGCCAAGGAAAAATTATGATAGGTTGATAATGGCATTTAAAAGACTAAAAGATACTGAATCATTACCTCATATCATGGTAATTGCAGGTAAAAAAGGTTGGGCTTATAATGGAGTCAGAGAGTTAGTAAACAAACTTGGAATAGAAAGTGATGTCATGTTCCTGGACTACGTTGATGACGATGATTTGGTAATGTTATACAACGCTTCAAGCCTGTTCATTATGCCCTCACTTTATGAAGGTTTTGGCCTTCCTGTTCTTGAGGCTATGGCTTGTGGTGTACCGGTTGTAGCATCAAATGTTTCTTCAATACCTGAAGTTGTGAAAGATGCTGGTATTTTAGTGGATCCTTATGACACAGACAGTATCTGTGAAGGAATGTTGAAAGTATTAACAGATTCCGAATTACATGAGGCGTTGCAGGCGAAGAGTATTAAAAGGGCCGCGAGCTTTTCCTGGGAGAAGACTGCCAGATCGGTACTCAGTGAGTATGAGTCATTGATGGCGTGTTAATATAATATGTATGTCTTCAGAAAAAAGAGAAGCGTTTGTCTCGCAAGGGTATTTGATCTTTTAGGGAGTATTCTTTCTTATCCATTCGGGTTGAGAAAGGTTGTGTTGCCGGGAGAGATTAGAAAGATTCTGGTTATAAGGCTGGATGGTATAGGTGACGTAATATTCACTACTCCTTTGTATGAAGCTTTAAAAAAGAAGTATCCAGAAGCTGTGATTTTTGTGCTTACAAGTTCTCAGACAAAGGATATTGTGGAAACGAATCCGTATATAGACAAAGTGCTTGTAATGAAGAATACATGGTTTCCCTCCATGAGCAGGATAAAGTGGAATGAGATCTTTGCAATATTAAGGGCCATCAGAAATGAGGGTTTTGACATAGGGGTAGACTTGCGGGGTGATATAAGGAGCATTTTATTGATGTTTCTTGGGAAAGTGAAGTTTAGAGTGGGTTATGGTGTAACAGGAGGAGAGTTTCTGTTAAACAGGATTGCCGTTTATGAGAAAGATACACACGAAATAGATAAGAATATTAAACTTGTGAACGAGCTGGGGTGTAAAGTAGTCAATAAAAAGTTGCAGTTGTATTATTCACCAACGGATAAAGAAAGCCTTCTGCGTTTTTTACAAGAAAAGAATATCAGCGAGAATGATACTTTGCTGGCAATTCATATGGGGGCTGGATATCCTTCAAAATTATGGAATAAAGGCAGATTTTTTGATTTGATTAAGAGGCTGAAAGAGAGGGGCTATGGGAGGACCGTTCTGATAGGAAATGATAAAGCCAGTAGCGATAATAGGGATGATAAATTTGATTTTGATTGTATAAATACGATTGGAAAACTTAGCATAAGGGAACTAGCGGTGCTCCTAGAGAGATGTTCTGTATTGATAAGTTGTGACTCCGGTCCCGTACATGTTGCCGCGGCGGTTGGAACACCGTGTATTGTTCTTTTTAGTGGAACAAACAATCTGATGCAATGGGGTTCTGGATTCAATGAGATTAATAGAGTTATACATAAGGATGTTGAGTGTTCACCATGTGAAATGAGAATATGCCCAAAACATTCACACTTATGCATGGACAATATAAAGGTAGAGGATGTATTGCGTGAACTGGATATATTATTCGAGACCACTTCGGGTGTGACAAAATGAAGATTGCAATTGATGCGCGTATGGTAGGTCCGTATATGCATGGAATTTCCAGATATGCATATAATTTGATAAAGGGGATTGCCGAAGCTGGTAAAAGTGATCAGTACGTACTGATTACGAATGATAATTTTCTGGATGAGTTTGTTTCCGCATATAAAAATTTTTCTCTGAGGATAGTAAGGTCAAGATTGTACGGTATTTGGGAGCAATTTGAAATTCCTAGAACTTTGAGAGCAGAAAAGATAGATATCTTTCACTCTCCATCATTTTTTGGTCCTATCTCAGGAGAGAGCAAAGTAATCATGACCATACATGATATGATTCATGTGTTGTTTCCTGAGGAATCTTCAGTGTTTCACAAAATATACTATAAAATGATTGTTGAAAGAGCGGCAGCGAATGCGAGTAAAGTTCTCACTGTTTCGGAAAATTCAAAGCGCGATATAGTTAAATATTTAAATGTTTCACCAGAGAAAATAGTTGTTACATATAATGCCGTTGAGAAAAAATTCAGGCAAAGCAATGAGGATAAGGTTGAAGAGGTTAAACGTAGATTCGGTATTAACGGTAGATTTATACTGTATGTGGGTAATCAAAAGCCTCACAAAAATGTTAGATTTCTTATTGATGCTTATGGGCAGCTGAAGGGGAAAATAAACCATTTGCTGGTGATAGTCGGCCAGAGAGATAAATTGTTTCAGAAGAGCCTGAGAGAACTGGAGTTGGAAGGAGTGACGTTTCTGAGTGATGTTCCTGATGATCTCTTGCCTTATATTTACAGTGGTGCAGATGTATTTATAACACCCTCTCTCTACGAGGGGTTTGGTTTGCCTATCGTAGAGGCATTTGCATGTGAAACACCGGTTATTGCCGTGGATACCCTTTGTTCAGCTGAGATTATGGGAAATGCGGGTTTAAGAGTTGACGCAGGCAGTGTGGATGAATTAGCTAGTGTTATTTATAATGTCCTGACAGATGATGGGTTGAGGAGTCGCTTAGTTAAGCAAGGTTTGACAAGGGTGAAAAAGTTTTCCTGGGATGAGACAGTAGATAGAACACTTGGGTTATATGATGAAGTATATAAGGCTCGTTCTGTCAAGAAACGAGAGGCATTGCATTCATCCTCCTTGAGTTATAAGAAGAGTAGGCGTATACGGATTGGTATAAATGCGTCAAAGTATTCTGATGTACATACGGGTGTAGGGAGGTTTACAAATATCTTGTGTCATCACATCTCAGAACTAAATAGCAACTACGACTTTTATATGTATACTGCTATTAAAGCGAATCAACTGCATAAAATATCTGGTAGAAACGTTCGTATTAGAAGAGCTGGACTTAATCTGCAAAGTAATATATCAAGAATACTGTGGGAACAAGTTGCTTTACCTTATTATTCATCGAGGGATGAACTTGACTTGTTTCACTATACGGATCATGCCTTGTCTGTAATGGAGGGAGTGCGCCCGTGCATAATTACAGTACACGATATAGCATTTATTCTATTCCCTCATTTATTCAATAGAACCAGGCGGATGTACAAAAAGTTTATATTTGAAAGATTGATTAACAAGGCTGATATTATTATCACTCCATCCAATTCAACAAAAAACGATCTTAAGCGGTATTGTGAAATTAACGAGGAAAAAATAAAAGTTGTTCATTATGGGGTGGAAAAAAGATTCCGCCCCATAAGCAAGAGTAAGGTAGAAGGTTATAGATCAAGGAATAGTTTGCCGTCAAGGATGATTTTAAGTGTGGGCACATTGGAGCCTAGAAAAAACATTGTTACGTTAATAAAAGCTTTTGCAAAATTAAGAGAAAAAGGTTTTATCGATTATAAGTTGGTTGTCGCCGGTAGCAAAGGATGGCTTTATAAAGAAATATTTAAGGAAATAGGAACTCGTGGTTTACAGAAAGAAGTCTTGTTCCTGGGCAATGTTGCAGACGAGGACTTACCCAATTTATATAATTGTGCAGACCTATTTGTTTATCCGTCACTTTATGAAGGGTTTGGCCTGCCTCCTTTGGAAGCAATGGCGTGCGGAGTGCCGGTAATTACATCTAACACCTCTTCTCTTCCAGAGGTAGTTGGCGATGCTGGAATTATGGTAGATCCTACTGATGTCAATTCCTTGTTTGAAAAAATGTGCCAGATATTAGGAGATAGTGAATTAAGACATTACATGAAAAATATGGGATTAGAGAGGGCTAAATTGTTTTCGTGGAGGAAAACTGCAAAGGGGATAATGGAAATATATGACGACACTCTTAAGTGTCTGAATATTGATAAGGCTTAAGGATTTATAATCAATTTTTTTCGATATACGTTTACTTTTGAGCTTGTGAGGGTGCGTATTTTGATCTCAGTATCTGTTTCACAGATCCTAATACTCAAGTTGGTTTATTGGCAGAAAACTATCAAAAAAATTTGATTATTTTTATTTTTCTCTTTATGCATAAAGTCTTCAAAATATAGTGTTTATGACTGCATTGTTACAGGTTAACGGCTAATGGCAACCCGCAGACAGGCTCACAAAAGTGTACTCAGAGTTTTCTCTGGACAAGGTAAGTTTGATGGTTTATAAGTTTAGATTTTATTAAATTTAGGAAATGACAGGGATTGTATGCTGTATAACACACATATATAGATGTAGTATATGTGACGCATGATTCTGAATACTACTTTAAAGTTTTTAATACGAGTTTGTAGAATTTGTTTGGAGAGTCGAATATGACTCTAAGGTTGCAATTTTTATATGAAAATGTAACTGACATGGCGGAGCTGTGTGTACGCGTAATATTAAGTCTCTAGTAGAAATAGCAAAATGACAAACAATCAGGGACAAGCACCTGTTCTTTAAAGAAAAGAACTTGCCAACTGCTCACTGCATAAGGAATTAACCACTTGGCGATTTGCCAACTAATGACAGAGAGATATTGTGACAGCTGACGTCGTCAGCGAATGAGAAATGAAATATTTAATAACAGGGGCAGCTGGCTTCATAGGTTTTCATCTATCAAAACGCTTGCTTGGACAAGGTAATAGCGTTGTTGGGATTGACAACCTTAACGAATACTATGATGTTAATCTGAAGAAAGCTAGGCTAAATGAACTCAATGAGGATCCTGAGTTTACATTCCATAGATTGGATTTAGTTGACCGAAAAGAAATTGAAAAATTATTTTCTGAAAACAAATTTGATTATGTTGTGAACCTGGCTGCACAAGCCGGTGTAAGATATTCACTGACAAATCCACATGCTTATATTGATAGCAACATTGTAGGATTTTTAAATATACTTGAAGGATGCAGGAACAGTGCTATTAAACATCTAGTCTTTGCCTCTTCAAGCTCTGTTTACGGGGCTAATACAATGATGCCGTTTTCGGTACACCATAATGTGGATCACCCTATTTCTCTTTATGCGGCCACAAAGAAGTCAAACGAACTTATGGCCCACTCCTATTCAAGTTTATACAAATTACCATGTACGGGGCTGAGATTTTTTACTGTCTACGGCCCAATGGGACGTCCGGATATGGCCCTGTTTCTGTTTACCAGTGCAATCATGGAGAACAGACCTATTGATGTGTATAACCAGGGAAAGATGAAGAGAGATTTTACTTATATAGATGATATTGTAGAAGGTGTAACCAGGGTGGCTGAAAAAATCCCAGAACCAGATACAGGTTGGAATAGTGACAATCCGGATCCTGCAGCGAGCTATGCTCCGTATAGAATATATAATATTGGAAATAACAATCCTGTTGAGCTTATGAAATTTATTGAGGTATTGGAGGATTGTCTGGGAAAGAAGGCAGATAAAAACCTTTTGCCAATGCAGCCAGGTGATGTTCCTGGTTCGTATGCTGATGTGGATGATCTGGTCAATGATGTTGGCTTCAAACCTTCCACTCCTATTGAGCAAGGAATTGAGAAATCTGTGAAATGGTATCTGGACTATTACGAAAAAACCTAACCAAAAAACATTGAGTAGATTTCTTTTTTTTAAATTGAAACACAACCCTTCCGTATAGTAAGTAAATCAATGTAAGTATCCGCTTGCTTGCTGTTACGCATGACATTGCGTTTAGCGGAGCAGGGATTCGTCTATCATAAGACTTAAGTAAATTTTGGGCAAGATTAACCTGACAAATAAAAAGATATTAGTTACAGGAGCAGATGGTTTCATTGGTAGCCATCTTGTTGAGGCACTTTTAAATGAAGGCTGTAACATTAAAGCATTTGTTTTCTATAACTCATTTAATTCATGGGGATGGCTTGATACTCTTCCCAAGGAGAAACTTAATAGTATTGAAATTATTGCTGGAGATATACGAGATCCAAATGGTGTTAGAACCGCGCTCAAAGATATTGACATAGTCTTTCATCTTGCAGCGTTGATAGCTATTCCTTTTTCTTATCATTCTCCTGATTCTTATGTTGATACAAATGTTAAAGGGACACTGAATGTATTACAAGCATGTAGAGATTATGATGTAGAACGAGTTATTGTTACATCAACTTCAGAAGTTTATGGAACAGCACAGTATGTTCCAATTAATGAAACACATCCTCTTCAAGCACAATCTCCTTATTCCGCATCAAAGATAGGAGCAGATAAGATAGCAGAGTCATTTTTCCGTTCTTTTGAAATGCCCGTTGTAATAGCAAGGCCATTCAATGCTTATGGTCCACGTCAATCTGCACGAGCCATTATTCCAACCATTATAACTCAGTTGTTAAGTGGCAATGAGGACATACGTCTTGGCTCACTGCATCCAACAAGGGACTTTAATTACGTTAGAGATATTTGCAATGGGTTGATTCTTCTTTCAAAATTTGATGAAGCCATTGGCAAAGAAGTGAACATTGGTTCTAATACAGAAATATCCATCGGTACCCTTGCAGATATGTTAATTAAATTGTTAAATGCCAAGGTAAAAATAGTTACCGAAGATCTCCGGAAACGTCCAGACAAAAGTGAAGTGGAACGATTGGTCTGTGATAACAGCTTAATAAAAGAAATAACAAGTTGGGAGCCTGAAACACTACTAAAAGATGGTCTTTTAGAGACAATAGAGTGGTTCAATAGTGAAGAAAATATGAAGAGATACAAAGGTGACATCTATAATATCTGACAAAGAGGCGAAAACGATACCCCTTTCAGAACCTGAGATATCTGGTAATGAATGGGAATATGTAAAGGAATGTCTTGATTCGGGATGGGTATCTTCTGTTGGCGACTATGTCGAGAGATTTGAGAAAGTTGTAGCTGATTATGTCGGGGTTAAGTATGCCGTTGCTGTTGTAAATGGTACCTCCGCACTCCATCTCTCATTACTTGCTTCCGGGATAAAAGACAATGATGAAGTCATTATTCCAACCTTGACCTTTGTTGCCCCGGCAAATGTAATTAAATATTGTGGTGCTCACCCAGTATTTATGGATAGTGAAGAAGATACATTATGTGTTGATGTTAGTAAAGTCGTTGAATTCTTGTCCAATGAGTGTGAGAGTGTCAATGGAGATACATATAATAAGAAGACGAAAAGAAGGGTGAAGGCGATAATTCCAGTACATATTTTTGGGCATCCTGCAGATATGGATGTTTTAGTAGAAATATCTGAAAAATACAATCTTGATATTGTTGAGGATGCAACCGAAAGCCTAGGAACAGAATACAAATCAAGAAAAACCGGCACTTTTGGAATAGTGGGCTGTTTTTCTTATAACGGGAACAAGATCATAACTACTGGTGGCGGGGGAATGGTTGTAACAAATGATAAAGGATTAGCAGGAAAAATCCGATATCTGAGCACACAGGCAAAAGATGGTTCTTTTGAGTATGAACACTCTGAAATTGGCTATAATTACCGTCTTACTAATATTCAAGCTGCACTGGGTGTTGCTCAGATGGAAAGGCTGGAAGGCTTTATTGCAAAAAAGAGAGAGAGTGCAGCATTGTTTGAAAACTATTTTGCAGAAATAGATGAAGTGGATTTTGTTTTTGAGAAGGGTTATGCTAAAAGCAATTATTGGATGAATACAATCAAGGTTAGAAAAAGGGATAAGAATGCTCTTATGAAATATCTATTATCTAAAAATATACAGGTAAGACCAATCTGGAAATTGATTCATACGTTGCCAATGTATAAAGATTGCCGTGCCTATTCTATAGAAAAAGCAATAAATGCGTATGATACCTGTATAAATATCCCCTGTAATATTAAGTTAGACCAGCCGCAGATAAAATATATTACAACAATGATAAAAGAGTATTATTCTTGATTTATGTCGAGGATATACAGTGAACATATTAGTTTTTAATATAGGTTGTTAAGCTAAAGAAAATGAGAATATGTTTAGTAATATACGATAACGGTTCGTTTGTTAATTTCTTTCCAATGGGAATGGCGTATATTGCTTCCGTGCTTTTAAGCGAGGGGTATGAAATTGAAATCTATAATCAGGATCAATTTCACTATCCGGAAGAGCATCTTACTGAGTATCTTAATAATAAGGAATTTGACGTTGTTTGTGTAAGTGTAATTGCAGGCTACTATCAGTACCGAAAACTACTGAAGATTTCAGATGCTATTAATAAGTCAAAGAAAAGACCTTTTTATATTATTGGTGGTCATGGTCCTTCACCTGAGCCAGAATACTTTCTAAAAAAAACAAAAGCGGATGTTGCTGTGATTGGTGAGGGGGAGTTAACGGTCGTAGAACTGATGAAGGCTATCACAACACGAAAATCTTTGAGAAAAATTAAAGGGATTGCTTTTCGTGAGGGACGAAAAGTAACAATTAATCCAAGAAGACCTTTAATAAAGGATATAGATTCCATTGAATTCCCAGCATATAAGCTTTTTCCTGTTGATTATTATAAACTGATGAGAATACATCCTCATGTAACTAATACTGACTTTGTCATTCCTATTGTTTCAGGTAGAGGTTGTACTTTTAAGTGTAACTTTTGTTATCGATTGGATAAAGGGCATAGGGCGAGGAGTGCCGACCGTATAATAGAGGAAATAAAATTTCTCAAATTAAATCATGGGATAACGTACATAGCTTTTTCAGATGAATTGCTAATGACTTCTGTCGAGAGAACAGAGACTTTGTGTAAAGCGTTTATTAAAGCAAGAATAGGTGTTAAATGGTACTGTAATGGCAGGTTGAATTATGCAACGCCTGATGTTTTAAAGCTAATGAAAAAAGCTGGTTGTATTTTTATTAACTATGGAATTGAGGCCATGGACGATACGGTTTTAAAAAATATGAAGAAAGGGCTAAGGACGAAACAGGTAATTAAAGGTATTGAGGCAACGCTTGATGCCGGGATAAGTCCGGGGTTTAACATTCTTTGGGGAAATATAGGTGACAATAAAGAAACCTTGAAAAAGGGAGTAGACTTCTTAATAAAATATGACAGGGGTGCTCAGTTACGAACTATACGTGTGGTAACACCCTACCCTGGATCACCGTTATATTACGACGCTATTGAAAAAGGTTTCTTGAAGGATTGTGAGGATTTTTATGAGAATAAACATACAAATTCTGATCTTTTGTCGGCAAACTTTACGGAGTTGAGCGATGAGGAAGTGCATCAAAGTTTATATGAGGCCAATGTTAAACTCTTAGAAAATTATTATGAGAAAAGCAAGGACTACGCCATCGAGCAGGCAAAGAAAATATTCCTTGAAAAAGATTCTGGATTTAGAGGTTTTCGACAGCATTAATATTTTTTTCTATTGGTGGCAATATAAAAATCCCAGGGTATTTTTATCGAAGTGAAGAATATTTTCGCTTTAGGAAGCATGAGTTATGGTATCTAAAAAGAAAATATCAAAAAGCCTAAAGATGGAAGAGCGAGCTTGTGCTCGCATTCCTGGGAAAACCCAGTTACTTTCAAAGAGACCGGAGTTGTTTGCCCCGGGTCAGTGGCCGGGTTATTACTCGAAAGCCAGAGGTATTGAAACCTGGGATCTCGATGGCAATAAATATGTTGATATGAGTACATGTGGTATTGGTGCAAATATCCTTGGCTTCGGTGACCAGGATGTAGATTCTTCAATTCTTGAGGCAATTGCAAAAGGAACAAGTTGCTCCTTGAATTGTTCTGAAGAGGTAGAATTGGCAGATTTGTTGTGCGAAATTCATCCATGGGCACAGATGGCTCGATATACTCGTAGTGGTGGAGAAGCTATGGCCGTTGCTGTTAGAATCGCACGTGCTTATACAGAGAAGGACATAGTAGCTTTTTGTGGCTATCATGGGTGGCATGATTGGTATCTTGCCGCCAATCTTGGGGAAGGTGATTCACTGGATGGACATCTGCTTCCCGGCCTGGAGCCTCTTGGTGTTCCTCGTGGACTTAAAGGAACAGCATTGCCTTTTAGATATAACCGTATTGAAGAACTGGAAAGTATTGTTGGTGCTCATGGAAATAAGCTGGCAGCAATTATAATGGAACCGGTTAGGGAGGAAGAGCCTGGTCAAGGGTTTCTGGAACGTGCCTGCGAACTAGCGAATGAAAGTGGAGCAGTAATTATATTTGACGAGATCACATCAGCTTTCCGCCTTAACACTGGTGGTGCGCATTTGCTTTACGGAGTTAAGCCAGATATTGCGGTCTTTGCTAAGGCAATTAGTAATGGCTATCCAATGGGAGCTATTATTGGAAACGAAAAAGTAATGCAAGCGGCACAATCCACTTTTATTAGTAGTACATATTGGACAGACCGAATTGGTCCTACCGCTGCACTGGCTACCATACGTAAGCATAGAAGACTTGATGTTTGGAAACATCTTATATCAACTGGAAAAAAAGTTCAAGAGTTGTGGAGGCACTCAGCAGAATCTGCAGGCCTCAGGGTAAAGATTTTTGGTATTGCTCCTCTGAGCCATTTTTCGTTTGATTATCCAAATAGTCAAGAGATGATGACCTTGTTTACACAAATGATGCTTGGGAAAGGATTTCTGGCGTCAGGAAAATTCTATTCCAGTTATGCTCATCAAGATAAACATATTATGGCATATAAGCAGGCAGTTAATGATGTTTTTTGTAATATTAAAAAAGCAGTTGAAAATAATAGTGTCGAACAACAACTTAAAGGGGCAGTAGCACAATCAGGATTTCAGCGGTTAACCCGCTAACATTTAGTAAAAGTCTATATTGAAGGTTTTTGGAGCTGTTATCTAAAGAAATGAATAATTTTTAAATTGAGGTTGAAACATCAAGGTCATTTAACACTAAAACATGGGAAAAATAATAGTCATAGCTCCTCATCCGGATGATGAAACATTAGGATGTGGAGGGTCTTTGCTTAAACATAAAGAACATCATGATGAAATCTATTGGCTTATTGTTACCAGTATGAAAGAAGAAGATGGGTGGGAAACCAGTGAAGTGGAAAAGAGGCGAGATGAGCTAAATGAAGTTTCTAATGCTTATGGTTTTAAAAAGATCTTCAATCTAGATTTCCCTACTACTAAATTAGATTTAATTCCTATCAATGCTTTAGTAACATCTATCTCAAAAGTTGTTGATGATATAAAACCGAATACTATTTATATACCTAACAGAAGTGATATTCATTCTGACCATAGAAAAACTTTTGAATCGGCTATGAGTGCTTGCAAATCTTTTAGAATGGATTTTATTAAGAAAATATTAATGTACGAGTGCCTGTCTGAAACTGAGTTCGCGTCATCTCTACAGGAAAATGCTTTTAGCCCAAATTATTTTGTGGATATTAGTAAATATTTAGAAGAAAAAATCAATATACTAAAAGTTTTTAAAAGCGAGTTAAGGGAGTTTCCTTTTCCGAGAAGTGAAATTAATATAAGGGCGTTAGCATCATATAGAGGTGCAACAGCTAACGTAAAGGCGGCTGAAGCATTTGTCTTGATAAAAGAAATCGCTTAAATGAAAAAGGAAAAGATATTTATTATTGCAGAAGCTGGAGTCAACCACAATGGCGATTTATTGCTTGCGTTTAAAATGATTGATAAGGCTGTTGAATCTGGAGCTGATGCTATCAAGTTTCAATCTTTTGTGGCAGAGAGTTTGGTAACAGAAGGACTGGATATGTCAGATTACCAAAAGGAGAATATGCAATCTGATATTACTCAATTTGAAATGCTTAAACGGTTAGAGATAGGAAATGATAAAATGTTGAAAATGATTGAATATGCTGACAGCAAAAACATAATGTTGTTTTCGACACCTTTTGATAGAGATAGCGTAGACTTTCTTGTTAAAACCCGCAGACCATTTATTAAGATAGACTCTGGAGCAATAACAGATATTCCTTTTTTGGAATATGTATCTAAGCAGGGAATTCCTCTCATTATTTCCACAGGAGGAGCGACAATGGAAGAAGTAAGAGAAACTGTAGACATTGTTTCTCGTTGTAATGATAAAATTACTCTTTTGCATTGCACCTCAATATACCCGGCAAAGTATGATGAAGTTAATTTGCTTGCCATGAAGGAGATGATGAAGGAGTTTGCATGTCCTATAGGTTATTCTGATCACTCTTTAGGAATAGAGGTTTCTATTGCGGCAGCGGCATTGGGTGCTGTGGTTATTGAAAAACATTTTACACTGGATAAGGCATTGGAAGGTCCTGATCATAAAGCGTCAATAGAGCCTCATGAATTACAAGAGATGATAACGTCAATAAGAAATGTAGAGAAAGCTCTTGGTCATGGCAAGAAGATTCCTTTACCTGAAGAAGAAAGAAATATGTTATTCGGTAGAAGAAGTATCATCGCTGCTGAAGATTTGAATAAAGGTGATAGAATCACAGAGGATAAGGTGGTAATAAAAAGACCCGGAACAGGCTTATTACCGAAATATCTGAAAACTGTAATCGGGAAGAGGGTTCTTCGTGATATTGAATATGATTCTCCCATAATGGAAACCGATATTGAAAGAATAAAAAGTGATAGATAGTATTCTTGTTAACACTCCTGTTTCCAGCCCATTACATCCACAGGCAAACCTTCCTCTATTAAAAGGCTATCTGTCTGCAAATGGTTTTAGAAGCAGGATTATAGATACTAATATTCTGTTTTTTCATTGGTTTCTTGGAGAGAAGGATTTCAGACTTACAATGGAAGAGGCTTATGACAATCCTCTCAAAATCCTCTCTTTTTATAGCGATATAGAGAAAAAACTGTTCGACAAGAATAGAGTATATAATGGATTGGATGTTGGGATACGTTATCTGAGTAATAAGTACAACAGGATAAACTTTGATCATGTAATAGCCTCTCTCGTGGACAAAACCACTAATCCCTTTATCGATTTTTACAATGAGCTGATAGAACAGCAGATTAAAGATACAGGAATAAAGATAGTCGGTATCGCTATAACCTTTCAAGATCAGATTATCTCCGCCTTTACCCTGGCAAGTCTTTTAAGAGATAGAATGCCGGAGGTAAAGATTGTAATGGGCGGACAGATGATAACAAGATGTTATAACACAATGATAGAGCATACAGGGCTTTGCCGGTATTTTGATTACCTTTGTTTGTGGGAAGGTGAGAAGGTTTTAGTTGACCTTCATAGAAAAATAATTAATGGTGAAGAGGTAGAGTATGTAAATATGATTGGAATGGAAGCAAAGGAAGATTGCATTATTAACAGAAAGGAAAATGCTCCTGCTGCAGAAGAAATCCCATGTTCAGATTTTACGGATCTTAATTTCAATGACTATTTCTTTCCTGAAATGTTAGTTCCTCTTCAGACAACAAGGGGATGTTATGCGACGTGTGGATTTTGCGCAATTCCGTTTGGAGCAAACTCTTACCGTATCAGAACAGTAGAGAAAATCCTGAAAGATATTTCTGGCATTCAGGATCATGTTTTAAAGAAATACGGACGCAGGGCGACATTCTTTAAATTTATGGAGGATACATCTTCTCCCGGTCTGCTCTATGATCTGTCTGTTGAAATAGAAAAGAGAGGGCTTGACGTAAAGTGGGAGACGTTTGCAAGGTTAGAGAAAGCCTTTGCAAAACCAGGATTCATGGATCAACTGTTCAGGGGCGGTTGTAGAAAAGTTCACTGGGGACTGGAGTCTAACGATCCGGATGTCTTAAAGAATATGAAGAAAAAGACTACTGTTAGTTACGCTGATGCAGTTTTAGAACTTTCGGCAAAAGCAGGAATACTGAATTTTTGTTTTATTCTTGTGGGTTTCCCCGGTGAGAGTGATGAAGCAAGGGATAACATGACACGATATATAATAGAAAATAAGAATATTCATACAATAACTATCACTACATTTGATCTTACGAGAGGGGCACCTATGGAACAGAATTATACTGAAGAAAATCCCTATAATCTTGAGATGATTCCTGCAAAAGATTTCCAGGTTAGATTACCATATACTATTAACGGAGAGAACTGGAAGGAGAAAATTGTTGCTGCAGCACAGAAAATGATGCTCAGTGTAGTAAGGAGCAGACTGGATATCGGATTTATGACACTTTTTCCCGATCAGATTCGCTCCATGTATTGTGATAGATATTCCAATAGGTGGGGACAGATATTTCTTGAAAAATATGGCAAAAGCAATATTGAAGAGATGCTCTCAAATACTGAAAAATATGTCAAAGACTATCAGAACAAAAAGGAGATTGATCCTGACTTACTGCCGGAACCCCTTCGCAGAGAACATTTCAGGACTAAAGAGGATATGGAAATGATAGCATCTGCCATTGTAGCTCGTAAGAGTTATGAAGACAGGAGAGTTCGGCAGGTTTAGCTGATACTACTATTAATCTAATATTATCAGAGGAAGCGTACCGTGAAGCTCGATTATAACCTTGTTCTCAATAATTGTAGAGTCATCTATGACTTTAAACGAATATCTTAAAAAAATTGATAGAGTTCTCAGTAGTCAGGAGCAGCAGGCTTGGCTTGAAAAGCTTGAGAAACGAACAATGGAGGGCTTCCAGCTATTTGCGTCTGCCGATAAAGATGGCAGGTTGGAGATTTCAGATAATTTTCGAGATAGAGTTAGAACGGAAGAAATAAAGGCATGGTACAGCGAACCACAAGGGGACTCTCTATTTCAGGGTACATCAATTTCGTCCCTGACAATTCCGTATAAAACTTCTAATCCACTTGAATTCAATACTGTTATCGAGTTGGAGGAAGAAATTGCAGATGGCTACATTGAACTACACAACAGACATGCTGAAAGTGTCAGCACTGGAATCCTGGAAGACACACAA
>Ga0233428_1000945_pt1 | contig 34934 bp, 23 predicted proteins | sample SI_118_April2016_4_FD_179890 | JGI IMG/M metagenome (GOLD analysis project Ga0233428, IMG submission 179890) | Seawater microbial communities from Saanich Inlet, British Columbia, Canada - SI_118_April2016_120_MG | ecosystem: Environmental > Aquatic > Marine > Inlet | place: Canada: British... | reverse complement strand
TGCGCTGTCCAGCCAGTCTCCTCCAGGAGTTCTCGCTGGAGCGTCTCCTCGAAATGCTCGCCAGGTTCGCAGCGGCCGCCAGGCAGGATGTGGTGGTCGCCTTTGAAGTCTTCGATGACCATGATATCTGCGCCACGACGCAGAATGCAGCGTACGGAAGACACAAGACTCGCCGGTGGAACACGGTCTGAGATATAGGCGCAGACGTCTAGTGGCATGGTGCCATCTGCCCACAGGGCAGTCTCGCGAGCGATGGGCGTGAGTTTGTACAGGAAGCTCAGGTCGGTATCTGACCTGCTCATATTCTCACTTCGCCCCACACGAGCTTCTCGCGCTTGATCCAGCGTTCCATGATGGCCGCACCCCGAGTCAGCAGGCTCGCATAGCTGTGTTCGATATTGCCGCGGTTCTTGCCCCATGGCTGTGCATTGTGTCGACCACGAACCTGCGTGATCGCACGTGAACCGGACATCGCGATGGTGAGGACTGGCCTTGGCGATCCACCATCTTCGCTCGCCGTCAGGGACCAGATCGAGACATCGCCTTTGCGACAGCTCTTGGCGTAGGTCAGGACGCAGTGGTGCATGGCGCGCCCGTCGGCGGCGAGATCTGCATTGTTGCGCAGGCGCCGAATGCGCCACATGGTGCGCTGTTTTCCCACTCGTTCGATGACTTCGAAGTCGCCTATCGAACCTTTCACAAATTCGATGAAGCGCACCTGGCGGCGTGACCGTGAGTGTCGCCCCTCGTGCTGGGCATCGGCTTGCGCCGCCCGTCCAATCTCCGCCTGCGCCAGCTCTTCGTGCCAGTCGTCGACCTGTCGCAGGAGTTTGTCGATAGATCGGGACTTCATCGACAGATTTGGCTGCGCGGGTGGCTCATGGGCAAGGGCCCCGCCTGGTTGCAGAATTTCCGCGCCGTCGAATTTCTGCTGCTGCAGGTAGTCGACAATGGGGCCTACATGGGCTGGGTCGAGCATGGGATGACGCAGAAAGAACGTGATGACCGTAGACCAGAAGTGTTCGTGTTCGAAACTGTTTCCCAACTGAGTTTGGCAAAGGGCATGCACCAGCGAGTCCCAGCCACCCTGACCGAGAATCTGCGCCCGTCGCAGGGCTATGGGGATCGGCGTCAGTTCGGGTGTCTGCAATAGCTCGTGCGCCATGCTCTTGGTCAGCTTGATTGGTATGTCCGAGGCAGTGCGAACGTTCGCACCGGTGCCCAAGTGGATGAACCACTCCTGCCAGCGTTGATGGTTCTCGTCCTCGGGCCCAATCCAGGCGGCATCGAGGAAGTCGGGGACATCTGGGTACTCGGCGAGCAGGTGACGGGCAAGCTGGCCAAATTGCCGCCGCGAGTTGCGTGAGAGCGGCTGCCAGTCGCTGGGCGCGCGGACGAAGTCTCTGTGGCGACGGGCCAACTGCATGAGACCCTGCAGGAAGGTGTTCTGCGGGTCTTCTGGTCTGTACGGTAATGCGGCGTCGAGACCGAAGAGTTTTCCCGAATTCTCGACGGCGAGGAGAATGTCGAAGAGGGCACGTCGTGATGGTGGATCGTCTTCCAGGGCGTGAAAGAGGGAACGGATGCGATAGAGATAGTCGGCGCCGAGTCGACCCTTGGGGACGGCCCGATCGTACAGCTGGCGGATCGTGTTGCCCGGATTGCGCGTCTGGCTGCGCTTGCGCGCCAGAATCGACTCCCCTTGGTGGACTTTGGCGAGGCGCAGTTCTTTGCGCTTCTGTTCATCGGACTTATGCAGCCCCTCGCTGAATCCTCGGGTACGACACCAGTCCTGATACTCTTTCTGCGAGGTCAGACCGAGACTCTTGATATGCGACTGAAGACTGCCGCGCAAGATGGCAGTCTGCACACGGGCGCGGTCGGCGTCGGCACGCTTTGACTTACGGCGATGATGAGCCATGTAAATCCCTCACGTCAGGTCCAAGAATGATACCTGCACCATCGTGATTCGTCTGGCTCAGTGTCAAGGGGTTGGGAAGGCGGATGCCGACTATATTGAGCCTCTATGAGCCTAGATACGACAACAACGGCGTATGCGGCAGATCGGATCTTCGACGGAGATCGTGTCCTGGAGGGACACGCGATACTCGTCGAAGGAGCCAGGATCAAGGGAGTCGTCCCTCTGGCAGACTTGCCCGCGACGATCTCCCTGGAGCAACACCCGGGCTGTACTCTGATCCCTGGTCTGATCGACACGCACATGCACTTCATGCGTTGGCAGGGGCCTGTCTTTCTCGCCTATGGTGTGACGACGGTACGAGATACGGGGAACGATCTGGCATGGATTCTACAATGCCGTGACGAGTGGTCGCAGCACGCGTGGCCGCGGATCGTAAGCCTGGGACCTCTGCTCGATGGAACACCTCCGGCACATGATCAGGTGGCGCACGCCATTGCTGATACGGACGGCGCCGTTGCTGCCGTGCGCGACACGGCCGCTGCCGGCGTAGATGGGATTAAGCTGTACGCCAGCATCGCCGCTGAGTGGATCCAGCCGATGACGGAAGCAAGTCACGCGGCAGGGCTGAAAGTGTCGATGCACTGTCTGCCACACGGTGTGCTCGTCGCTGGGCACGCGGGAATCGACGAGTTCTATCATCTCGACGGCATTCTCGCCGATGTCTGGCCCGACCATCCCCCTGGCTGGCTTCACGTCTGGGGTCATCCTGACTTCGACAAGACCTGGGATCGACAACAGCAGGTGGCCGACACGATCGCCTCGATGGATCTCGTGTCGACGCCAACTCTCGCCTACTGGGACAGCCAATGGCGCATCCGCTCGGCGGCTGGACCGTATGCGGAAGAGCAACTCTACATGCCTGCAGATCTATTTACGTGGGCTGCGGCAAAGCCAGACGCTGAACTGGGGGCGACATGGCAGCGAGCCTGGGAGGCGGCGCTACGTTTTCAGGGACTGCTGCTAGACCGCGACGTGCCGTCGCTGGCCGGAAGTGATACCCCCTGTGGTGGTATCCTGCCCGGGCAAAGTCTTTGGCGAGAGCTGAAGATGTTGGTCGCAGCTGGACAGAAACCGATCGAAGCTCTGCGCTCGGCCACTTCAGCGGCGGCAGACTTCCTCGAACGCCCTGAGCTGGGTCGCCTACGGCAGGGTGCAGTAGCAGACGCTGCTATTGTGAAGGGGGACCCGACAGCAAGCATCCCGGATCAGCCAGAGGTCACGAAAACGATCCGTCATGGGGTCACGTATGCGCCGAAAGATCTTCTGAAGGCAGCTGAAATGGCCGATCCCGCCTGGCGGCATGAACCATGGGGTAGACAGTTCAAAAAAGTTTCGGACAGATAAATACAGGACTCACTACGAAGGAGTTACTCATGTCTGCACGGGGCATTATCACCATCGTCGGACTCCTCGGTCTCATCTGGGTCACAGAGGTGCAGACACAGGCTGACAATGCAGAGACGGAAACAAGGACGACGGGTGTGCGGCTCGACCTGCAGGCTGAAAAGTCGTTCCCCGGATTAATCGTCAGCTGTCTGACGACGGCACTACGTGCCATCGGGCATGACTGGTCCAGCGAGTTTGTGCGCGGGTATGTAGGGTCGGCCTTTGCCATCGCCATGAAACCTGATGGTGGGAGACTCGTCCAGGCGGACACGCATGAATGGCACCACTTCTACGAGATGCTTGACTATTTCGACTATGAAACGGTGAATGCGACGATCCACCAGGACACTGGCGTCTCGCCCGAAGAGCATGCGCAAGCCAAACGCGAGGGCTGGAACATGGTTCGGCGTGCGATCGACGATGGCTATCCAGCCATCACGTGGCAGGCCATGACGAAGGAGCAGCGGGCCGCGGGCGGCAGGCTGCCATGGTTGTGGAGTCTGATCGTGGGCTATGACGAAGAGGCTGGCACGTATGACGTGCATCACGTCAACACGGGTGATTTCACGATTGCCTGGGATGCCTATGGGCACTCCGATCCGGTGAACTGGTTCTACGTGATGGTGTTTCGCGAGCAGACGAAGCCCTTCGATGCACTGGCGGCGAATCGTCGCGCTATCGAACGTGCCATCGAGACGTCAACAGGCATGTATCCAGGTGTGCCCACAGGTGGCGGCCACGACAACTATCCGAATGCTGTCGCCACGGCGCATGGTCATGCAGCGTGGGAGATGTGGATCGATGCTACGAAAGCCGGGGGTCTGGCGGCGGGGGATGTGGAACAGCACGTGAGATTTCTCGTGCCCATGCGCACGGCTGCCGTGATCTATCTCACGGAGGTGGAGGTCTACCTACCCGAGAGGGCCCACGCCCCCTTGCGGGAGGCGTCCCTCATGTATGATGACGTGATTGACGCCCTCGGTGATCTTGGAGATCTGAGTGCCTCGGGTTTACTCGATGCACCGGATGCGACGGCCCTCATCAGGAAAGCTTACAATGCGGAGCGTGCCGCCGTCGTGAAGCTGCAGGAAGTGCTGGACGCGATCTAGCTACGCCTGCTGACACTCTCTTACGACTGATCGCGCACTCACCTGTCTCTCATTCATCTGTGGGGCGGATGTGTGCCTCGATGCGGTCAATCTTCTCACTCAGAGCGATCATCACATCCTGCGTGTCCGTCAGTCGGCGTTCGAGTGCCTCCAGGCGCTTTGGATCCGGCAGGAAGTGTCGCAGGCCAATCGCTGCGACTGCCACGAATGCCCCCAGAGGCAGGGTCCACAGGACAATGGACTTCATCCAGGACGAGCCCTGGGCAACAACGCTCCCCGCAGAATCGGTGGTCAGGGTGAGACGGCCGACACGTGAGTTGCTACCCGTCTTGCTGACATCAGGGGAGCCCCAGGGGATCCAGCGATGGCGTCCCTCCTTGTTCTGATCCAGGATGACGACATCGAAACCGATCTCCTCGCCAGCCGTCAGAGGTGGGGCGGAGTCGCCGAGGCGGAAAGCCCACTCGTAGGTAAGCTTCCCATCACGATAGGTGTAGTCGCCTTTGGTTGATGATGTGCGACGCCAACGTGTGCCATGTCCTGACGACAGCTCGCCGCGCCCACCAGATCCCGGGATCATCGCATACTGCGTCGGGTTGCGTTGCTTGTTCTTGAAGCGTGACAGATACACCTCGACACCGTCTGTGTTGCTCCAGCTATGGCCTCTGATGACGTTGTGGTCCTCAACGACGATCGCCAAATAGAGGATACCTGCCTGCGGTTCGTAACCGGTCATGAAGTACGCACCGGGGCGCTCCTGCGCCGCATACTGAATGCGCATCTGCGAATCCCAGTCACTGCGGTCGAAGGAGTACTTCTCCACGGAAGAGGGCCAGTCACCCAGTTCGCCATCAACGACCATGCCCTGAAGGATGGGGGCACGGACGCTGCCCGAGTGGTGTGCGCTGGCAGGGCGTGTACCGAGGCTCAATGCCAGAATCACCAGCAGTCCAAGCCATTTCATGACGGTCTCCTCATCTGGAACGCATAGTTGGTGCTCATAGAATCTTGTTCGAAGGGGACATCAGCAAGTCGCGCACCAACGCAGTGAGAGGCTGGGCTTCTGCCTGTGGGGGCAGATCGGCAGACCCATGCGGCCTCGAGGACCGGCGGGATCCGCCTGCGGTGTGGCGGATCCCGCCAGCGTGTGAGTTTTCGATTGACCATGTTCAGCTTCTCGATGTTGATTTCTGAGTCGTTCGTCGCATCGTATCGTGATGACAGCCCATGAGAGGCAAGAGATGAGACCCGAGAAGCGTATCGTGTGGATCGGTTTGATGAGCCTGACCATGCTCAGTGCTTGCGTCTGGCACAGGGGGTGGGCCGCCCATCGTGCCCAGTTCTCAGTCCACGAAACCTGTGAGGGGTGCAAAACCATCGCTGGAAAGATCGACAGTGATGTATATCGCGGGCCGATCGCTGACACGGTATATGTCCTGTCCAATGCCACAGTGGATCTGGTCTCGGGCGAGAGAATTCAATCAACCCATCTTGAATTCAATGGCGCGACGGGTCTGTTCAGGACGGCCGAGTTCACGGGGCGTATCAGTAGTGGCCGCATACAGGTACAGGTGGAAGGTGGTCGTGGCGTTTCCCTCTACTCCGAGTCGTCAGATGGCGTTGGGGATACGCAGTTTCTCTATCACGTGTCTCTCTCGTGTGGTGGGTCTGTGTTCAAGGGAGCGCTGATCGAGCTGCGCTGGATCTGATTTGCAGTCACCGACCATTGATCGAATCAGCTATGGTCCAGATTCGCTCAACTACATGACCGTCTGGCTCGCAGCGTCGAGCCAGCCCACGCCCGTTGTCATGCACTTTTACCCCGGTAGTTTTCTGGTTGGCGAGGGTCGCAGACGGAAGTCGCAGGCCATCTCCAACGACACAATGGCAACGAGTGTAGAGTTGCCCGTGCTTCGTGTGAAGCAAGAAATCCTACGGCTGCTCACGGCCGGTATTTCGGTCGTCGCGCCGGCGCATCGTCGACCAGATCTCCACCCCGCTCCGGCGCCATTTCATGATGCGGCTCGAGCTGTGCAATTCGTTCGCAGCGTGGCGTCAGACTGGAACATCGATGCGACCAGGATCGCCGCCACCGGCGCGTCCTCCGGTGCCTGCCTGTCTCTGTGGCTGGGCTGCCATCGGGATATGGCAAGTCCAAGGTCAAAGGACCCGATCGCTCGACAGTCGACTCGTTTGGCCTGCGTGGCGGGCAACTCCGCCGTCACCTCCGTCGATCCACGGTTTATTCGAGATCTGCTACCCGGTTCGGGAGAGCATGGCCGGTTCCAGCAACTGCTTGATTTCGACGTCCAGGCGGTTGATCGACTGCCGGCATCGAAATACCGGTTGATGGAAGAGATGTCGCCGATCCATCACGTTGATGCCGACTCGCCGCCGACGTTATTGCGCTACGATCACAGCCTTGATGCACCATACGGTATCCACCATCCAGTTTTCGGTAAGGCCTTCAAGGAGAGGATGGATGACGTAGGCGCATCATGTGATGTGGTCGCCGCGGGCAAGCCGATCATGGGAAGCCGGAAGGCGACGATTCCGGCGTTTCTCAAGGAACATCTGCTGTAGTCACGCCATCCTGGTTCAGCCAGCTGTTTCGTGTTCGCAATGCTGGCCGATGAATGGAAGCGGACAGTGGGTCCGCTCGCAGCTCATCTTTGCGATAGCCGCAATCAAGAGTGGGGGAACGATGGATCTAATACATGAGGACGTGGACAGGTTCTGGGAGATTTGGCAGACCCTCCCCATATCTGACCTGGATGCGTGTGCCAAGGTTCTGGAGGAAGAGTACCTGAATAAGGGGACGGCCGGGCTTCGTGACTTCTGGCGCCTCAGGATCGAGTCGGGGCGGCAGCTCGCGGATACAATCCGGGCTTTTCCCAGATACTATGCCTCGCTGCAAGCGACGTGTGTCAATCTGAGCACGCAGGAGGATTCTATCCGGGATGCTTGTTCTCGTCTCAATGACCTGGTTGGCCAATCGCCTCGGACAGATAGCTACTTCCTCATTGGCTGTATGAACTCAGCCGGAACCGTATCGGAGAGTGGCCTCCTGATCGGATTGGATATGATGGGTCGGTCTGAGTCTGCTCCTCTTGATGAACTTGGTGATTGGCATCGAAGCGTCGTGAGACCTTTGGATGAACTGCCGAGGCTTGTTTTGCACGAGTACGTACACGCCCTGCAGGAGACGTCGACGCCAAAGACTCTTCTTGCCAACTCGATCCTTGAGGGCACGGCAGACTTCGTCGTGTCCCTCCTCTTGGGTCGTCACGAAACCCCGCACCATCAGTATGGCCGTATCCACGAAGCAGACCTATGGGTTGAGTTCAAAGACGAAATGGGTGGGTCGGACATCGACAATTGGCTATGCCAAGGGGACAGCGCCACAGATCGACCTGCAGACTTGGGATACTTCCTCGGCCACCAGATCTGTGCCGCCTATTATGCAAGGCAGTCAGATCCACAGACGGCGGTTCGGCAGATGCTCTGCATTGAGAGCTTCGAGGACTTCGCCAGCGATAGTGGCTACGACGGGGAAGCGCCGGTAGCCAACAGCAAATGAACGAGATCCTCCCAGGCGTCTATCGGTTCAGCAAAGGCAAGAACAGCCGGAGCCATTGCTATCTACTCGTGCGGCCACAGGGGAATCTGTTGATCTGTCAGGCGAACCAGGGCTCCAGTGTCGTCGACTTCCTGGACGAGGTCGAAGGGCTCGGCGGTATTACTCAGCAGTTCGTACCTCACAGATGGGAAGCAGCATCGCGAGGCAGACTGCACGAGCTGCTGTACGAGCGCTTTGGCTGCACACTCAGCTTTCACGAGCGGGATCGGAAGAGGATCGAGAAGAAGACGGAATGTCCGGTTTCCGAGTTTGGAGACGAAGGTCTGGAGCTGGGCGGTGACTTCCATGCCATCGACATGGGACACACGGTCTTTCACTGGAGCTATCGGGGCAAACACTTTCTGTTTCCCGGCCACGCCGTCAAGGGGCACGACGAAGAGTGGCGCGTTCAGATGGACCCGCTCTTGGACCGGTCATCGCAGTTGGCCCGGCTGCTGGAGCTGCCGGTGGACTATCTGCTTCCGGGACATACGTCCCCAGATGACGACGATTACCACACCTTCACGGATCGCAGTCTTAAAGCGTACCACCAGGCGATACGGGAGAGTCTCACGCCTGCCGAGAAGAGCATCTACATTCGACTGCGACTCGGCGAGCGCGTCGAGGCAGAGCCGCTCTCGACGGGCACCTCGAGCCTGTTTACCAACTACGTCACGACGCACCTGAACACCCTCATCGAGGAGCTGGGGCTCTTCGCGATTCACCGCATGCCAGGTGGCGCCACGGGTAAGATCGACATCCTTCTCAACAGTCTTGAACTCGCAGATACCTTCTTCTTCTGTGGCTTCAGGAGGGAGTTCGGCCCCCAGCACAAGTTCTGGGACGTGCTGCGCCAATATGTCGAGGAGGGAGGGACGCTGTTCATCAGCGATGCCCATCGGCAGGTCAACCCGCGTTGGATCGCCGGTGGTCAGACCTTCCCTGAGATCGCGGTCTGGGGTCATCCCACAGAGGATCCCGGAAAGGAGCTGACGATCTGTGAGGGGCATCCGGCTACGGGCGATGCGCCCGGGGAGGCGCGGTTCGAGAGCAGCTTATACGATGGTGGTAGTCTCGAGCCTGGCGATCAGGGCGCCGTGCTGGCGCGCAATGCATCGGGTAGGCCGGTCGCGGTGGCCGGAGAGGTCGGTAAGGGACGCGTGGTCTTCGGCTGTTTCTTCTTTCATACTCTCCGCGACCCGGCTCAGGGTACCAAGCGACAGCTTCTTCAGGGGATCTTTCGTTGGTTGGCCAAATAGATTGCCGGGCCGATCACCCCGGAACTCAGACAAGGGACCTACTCAGAGAGAAATGATGTCATGAGAATCAGAATCGTCGCTGCCTTTCTGTGGTTGGCAGTGCTTGCTGGGCACGAGGTGCTAGCCCAACAGGCACCAACCCAGTCTCCGGTTGTCCACGCCGATCAAACAGTGTCCTTGTCCCTCGAAGCGGCCGGCGCCGACTCGGTGATCGCCGTCGTCTATCAATTCGCCCGTATTGACACTGTTGACCTGGCTCGCGGCGAGGGGGGCGTGTGGCAGGCTACCTTCGGCCCCCTGGATCCTGGCTACTACCTCTACAGCTTTGTAATCGATGGGCGGTCTGCGACGGATCGACAGAACGATTACCGTACGAAGGATGTCTGGGCAATTCTTCTAATTCCTGACGATCCCCCGGCTTTCTACGAAGAGCAGGATGTACCCCGCGGCGTCCTGCACCACCACCGACACAGATCCGAAGCCCACGGGGACTGGCGGAGCTACATCGTCTACACGCCACCGGGGTACGAAACGGGTGATACTCCCCTGCCCGTTCTGTATCTGCTCCACGGAGGGGCTGATGGCTCCGATTCGAACCATCTCTTCTGGGAAGACTACGGGGCCGTGTCTGTCATCATGGACAACCTTATTGCCGACGCAACGTCGGTGCCGATGATTGTCGTGATGCCCAACATCCTTCTCTCTGCCGTGGAGGCACGGTCACTGGGGTTCTCGCCCAGGGGGTTCGAGAGGACATTCGGGGCGTTCCCGCAATACCTGCGTGAGGAGTTGGTTCCTGCTATAGATGGCGCGTACAGGACCAGGACGGATGCGACCGGTCGTGGTATTGCCGGTCTCTCGTTTGGTGGACTCATGTCTTTGGCAGCTGGACTGACGCACACGCACATGTTCGCCTGGGTTGGCACCTTCTCACCATATGTTCCACCGGAGGAACCAGGCCGGTACTCACCTGTAGGACAAGAGGAGTTCCTTCAAACCGCATGGTCTGCAGCTCGAGCCAGTCTGGAGCACGGAGAGGTGGGGCAACCGTCCAAACTGCTCTGGCACACGTGTGGCATAGCTGACGGGCTTTACGATGCAAATCAATCTCTCCTCGGGAATCTTAGCCGACGCCAGATCGACTACCAGTCTCGGTCGACCGACGGGCAGCACACGTGGTCCGTCTGGCAGGAGGACCTGCGGGCCTTTACAGGTCTGGTCTTCAAGTAAACCCGGGCGTCACTCCTGTTGCACATTCTGGTGATCTTGTTGTTCTTGAATCCATGACCCCTGCCACCCACAACTCCTTGCGTACGACCTGCTCCGCTCCATGATCCGCCTCTGTTTCGTCCTTCTGCTGGTGGCCGTCGTCACCCCGGTGTACGCCATTGAGTTCGTCGCCGTTGGTGCCGATGACGCGGCGCTGCCGTGGGACCAGGCCGAGCTATCGTCGCGGTTTGTCAGTATCCAGGCCGACAGCATCTGGATGTGGGATATCACCACCGAGGCCGATCTGACCCGTGGTCTGGCCGAGCGGGGCGGCTTCGCGCTCTACGCCGGTGAGACCGGGATTGACACACTGCGCACAACGGCGCTCTTCGACGGCGACCCGACGACCTACTTCGATCCGGACGAGCATGCCCTCATCGAACGCTCGTCCTCCATCCTCGTCGATCTCGGTGGCACCTTCAACATCAACCGTGTGCGTTTTGTTCCGCGTCTTGACGTAACTCATCGCAACCGCTTCCTGCAGGAGTTTTCCCTGCGTGCGGCTGTGATCCTGCCCCTCGGCAGCAGCGGCATTGTCCTCGAACGTGGTCTGGCGCATTTCCAGGCACCGAATGAGAACACCGAACCCGTCGTCGACCTGCGCTTCAACTCCATGAGTGCCCGCTTTCTGCAGTTGACGCCGTTGACCGGTCGTGCCTGGGAGATTGCCGAACTCGAGGTCTACAGCGACGGCACCGTGCCCCAGGGCGAGTATGTGTCCGTACCATTGCCGGCGCGGCAATCGACACCGGTGTGGGGCCAGGTGCGCTACGAGGGCGGCGATCTGGCGCAAGCGCCCTTCGTCGTGCAGACCCGGACCGGGCCCGATCCCCACCCCGTGCTGCACTTTATCAAGAACGGCGACGAGCTCGTGCCGATCGACGCGGCCTCGTGGGCGACGACGCTACCCGGTCTGCAGGGTCCAAGGGAGCCGAACCCGGAATGGAGTGGCTGGTCGACGGTGACCGAAGGTGCCGTGCGTTCGCCGGCACTGAACCGTTACCTGCAGTTCCGCGTGTCGCTGCCGGCGCCCGGCACTGGTCTGCGGGAGCTGCGCTTCGAGTACAGCTTTCCTCCCATCGCCCGCGACCTGGCCGCCGAGATCTGGCCGCGCACTGTCGCCGCCGGTGTCGAGACCGACTTCACTTTGTCCCTGGCGGCGGAGATGAAGACCTCTGGTGCCGTGCAAAGGCGGGATACAGGCTTTCGTCAGATCGAGGTGCGCACGAGCGCCGAGATTTCTCGTGTCGGTCGCGTCCTCGTCGACGACGAGGAGGTGTTCGCTACCGCCCAGATCGAGCCCGGTGTAGGCCTCAGCCTCAACCTGTGGGATCGAGTTCTGAAAGACGGCAGTTTCGTGCAGATTGAGCTCACCGCCGCCGCCCTGCGTGATCGTACCCTGTTCGAGGTGCGCGCTGTCGACCGACGCTCCGACCTCGAAGATGGACAATCTGTCGCCTACCAGCTGGCGCGCGAGGCCGACGTCGATGTATCGACGCCGGGGGGTGGGCTCATCGTCGACCTCGACGCCGACGGGAGTACCGGCGCGAACGAACTACTGGCCAACGTGCGCCTCCACAGTCCGGTGATCACACCCAATGGGGACGGTGCCAACGATGCGCTACAGGTATCGCTGTCGCTGCTCAAACTCCTCGAGCCGGTGCGCCTGCGCCTCGAGATCTTCGCCCTCGACGGCCATCTCGTGCGCCGCGCGGTGGATGCGCCCCACAACAGCGGCAATCTGACCCTGAGTTGGGATGGCCTTGATGACGCCGGCCGGGTGGTGCCGCCAGGCAGTTATCTCTACCAGATCCGGCTTGACGCTGATGCGTCCAAGGCCCGTCATCACGGCATCGTGAGTGTTGCGTATTGAGACGCCTGCGCGCCGCCGTTGCACTCCCGCTTCTCGCCGTGGCCATCGGTGCTCAGGCTCCTGAGGAGCCCGTCGATCCGGGCTACCGCGTCACCGGCAGCCAGGTCGTCGTCGAAGGCGCCGAGCAGTGGGCGGCGTGGGAGGCACCGGAGGGGGCGGCCGTAGTTGATGAGGATGGTTCTGTGTCGCCACGACTGCTGCGACAGCGAACGAATGTGACACTGAACGCCGAGAGGTTCTTCTTCTACGACGGCGATCAGGACACAATCTACGGCGGCGTGCGCAACACCCGCTCCGGCGCCGAAACGGCCGCACTCGCTATCGATGGTGACTTGACCACGTATTGGGAACCCGATCAGACGACTCCGGTCGACGACTGGGTCCTGGAGGTCTACCTCGGCCGTTCTGTCGTCGTCGAGCAGGTCATCGTGCGTTTTGCTGCGGAAGGGGAGGGAGATCCGTTCCTCAAGTTTCGCGTGCGGTTGTCCGACGGCAGCGATTTCATTCACCGCACCAGCGTGCTCGAATACTTCCGCGCCGGCCAGGTGAACGTCGCCAACAAGGAGCAGCGCGAGTTCGTCTTCGATGTGCGCCCGCAGCGGCCCGTGCCGGATGGCGTCGCAGGGGAGGTCGTGCAGTTCGTCCGCATCGAGGCCCTGGCCACCGACGGTCCACGCGGACGCGAGGTCGATGCCGAAGCGTATGCCGCCCTGCCCAGTGGGGAACAAGGGGCCATCGACTACTTCCGGCGCACCGTGACAGGACGCGTGCTGCCGGTGGACGAGTTGACCTGGATCGAGCTGTCCGATGAGGAGCGCGGTCCGGTCCACTATTTTCGCTGGGAGCGGCCGCGGCTGGCCGAGATCGAGGTCGTCAGCCCGGGGGAGAACATCGTCCTGCTAACTCAGGAGCGAGTCAACCGGGAGCAAGGAGTCCTGGGTAATGTTCTGCGTGCCCTCACGACCGATGGCAATGTTGGCTCGGAGTCTTTGATCAAGCCCTACGACCAGCTACGCGACCGCAACCAACTCGACATCGATCTGGGTGCCAAGTACTGGCTCGACCGAATCCGCATGGTGGCGTTGCACAAGCCGATGCGGGCATACCAGGTGCTGGTCTCGGACGGCTCCTTCGATCCCAGCGGCGAACGGTTGTGGAACGAGTTTGAGGAGCGTGCCAACCGCGAGCGCTACCTGCAGCTCCAGGAAAGTTTTCCGCTGCAGGAGGTCCGCTACATCCAGGTCCGGGCACTGCAGCTGCTCGGCACGGAGACCGAGGCTGGAACCCTCGCCGAGTTGCAGGCCTACGGGGAGGGTTTCGTATCTGAGATTGAGCTGACATCGCCCGTCATCAAGCTCGGGGCGTCGCGCATGTTCACGAGCCTGTCGTGGGAGGGCGAGGTGCCCAACGACACACGCATCGAGATTCGCACGCGCACCGGCGACGATCTGACCATCGTGCGAAATTATTTCGACAGGTGGGGTCGCGAGATGAGCCAGGAGGCCTGGGAGGCGGCGCGTGAGGAGTTCCGTGGTCGCGTGGAGGTGCTGGAACTACCCGGCCCCCGATGGAGTAGCTACAGCGAGCTCTATCGCGAGTCCGGGGAGATGTTCCGGTCGCCGAGTCCGCGGCGCTACGCCCTCGTCAACGTCCGACTGCGGACGACGAACCCGCAGCGTCGGGCGCTCATCCGCCGCCTGCAGATCGGCCTGGCGCCGCCACTGGTGGACCAGACCTTCGCCGAGATCGTCCCGTCGCGGGAAGTCGAGCCCGGCGTCGACACGGAGTTCACGATGTATCTGCGGCCGCAGTTTGCGGTAGGCGATCCCGGCTTCGACGGCATTGGCCTGCGCTCGTCGTCGACGGCACCTGTGGAGCTACTCGGTCTGCGCGTCGGCTCCGAGACGCAGCTACGTTTCGGCACCGGGCAGGATCTGTTGGGGGAGTCCCGTATCGAGTCCGTCGATGGCGGTGTCGACATTATTCTACCAGAGACCGAGCGCAGCTCCGGCAGGGTCTACGAGATGCGTTTCCGCACTCAGGTCTTTCTCTCGGGAACGACGTTCCAGGCGTTGCTGTCGCTGGACTCGCGGCCTGGCGTCGTGCAGCAAGCCAGTGACGGCGACGCTGTCGGCTTCGCGCAGAGCCAGACCCTCGTTGCTCTGTCTCAGCTGCGTCCCGGCCGCCTGCTCGATGATCTGCAGATCGAGCCGCCCGTGCTCACGCCAAATGGCGATGGCATCAATGACCACACCATCATCGGCCTCGACGTGTTCCAGGTGCGCGGCAGCAACGCTCGCATCGATGTCGAGGTCTTCGATCTGGCCGGCGCCCGGGTCCGCGACCTGTCGCAAACCGCGCCGTCGCCGAGCGGCCGCCACCAGATCCGGTGGGACGGCCGAGACGAGGGCGGCCGTCTTGTTGCGCCTGGCATCTACATCGTGCGCGCCGGCATCAATGTCGACGCGTCGACCTCCGCTTATCGCACAGGGCTCGTCCATGTCGCCTATTGACCGGCTCCTGCGACGTGCGGTGCCGGGGCTGGCGATGCTGGCCTGCGCCTTGCCATTCTGTGCTGGTCAGGTCTGGGGCCAGTCGTACGGCGCCCAGGCAACGTCGCTTCTGGCCATGCGCGCCTCCGACGAGCTGCATCCGCAGTTCGAGGTGGCCTACACGACCCCGGCCCTCTACAAGTGGTACGGCCCACGGAATCTGCCCACCGGCTACCTGCGGCCGTGGTACCAGAACCAGCTGACCAGCTACGCGGAACAGCACTACCAGCGGTATCTCGAGCCGGAGCTGGAAGGGGTCGAGTGGCACGACGCCTTCGGTCGGCGTCTGGGACGGGGTTGGCTCGTCTACACCTGGGAGCAGGAGCAACCCGGGCGCAACAGCTCACGGATTCAGCAGGGCAGATTTTACAGCAACGTCTTCGGGCGTCTCGTCATCTCCTCCGATACGGCCGGCGGTGGTACCTACCGGCTCATGGTAGGCTCCGAGATCGACGCACGGCTGACACCGATGACGTTCTTCAAGCCCAACTTCGAGGGTGTCCGGCTCGACTATGGCACCGATCGCCTGTCGTCGACCTTTCTTTTCTCCCGGCCCTCCGACCCTGGCAACGCGCCGCGCACCAACTTCACTCATGTCGCAGCGGGCCACGCCGAGATGCAGTTGTTCGATCTGGCTAAGATCGGCGTCACCTACGTCAACGCTCACACTGCCAACTCGGAGGACGAGTTCAGCGTTGGCAACCCGCTGGCCGGGGTGCTGACGACGTCGCAGAACCAGCCCCTTTCGACCCTGTGGGTGCAGGTCCGCGACGACTCACCCCGGGACGGCAGCGGTGGGGCCACGGTGTTCGGCCACGACATCATCCTTGTCGATACCGCGGGTGTCGAGTTGCGTGGTTCAGAGATCGACTTTCTGCCCGCCATCTCCGGTGCACGGCTGCGCGACGGCGCCCTCGTTGCCGATGGCTCGGAGACGATGCTCTTCGAGTACGACCTGGCCAGCCTGCGCGAGTTGGGCATCGAACCAGAAGCGATTGCCTCCTCCGCCATCGAGATGGCGGTGGCCAACGACTACCGAATCGAGATGGCTTCCGACCTGCAGACCGATGGCGAGCGATTCAGTCCCGAGACCGTGTTCCTCACCTACGCGCGCGCCGATGGCAACGTGCAGGACGACAGCAACGGCGAGTTGCTGCAACTGGGATACGGTCTGCCGACGGGCAACGAGCTCATTGGTTTGAACTGGGACTTCGTGCATTGGGGCGGGCTGTCAGTGCAGGGCGAAGTGGTGCTCAACCGGCAGCATCGGCGATATCCCAACACGCGCACGGAGGACCGGCACGAGATGGTGCGCCGGGCGCATGCGGCCTACGGCATTGCCGCCTACCAGCGACTGCCCATCAATCTGTTCGTCGAGGCCTTCAACATCGCCGATGCCTACCGGACGAACTTCTGGCTCACACAGGCGGGTGGCACCGTTCAATATGCGGCGCCGGTGCCGATGTTGTATGAGTTCGTCGACGACGACGATGATCACGACTCCATTCCGGAGTGGCAGCGGCCCTTCCAGCGCTCCTCTCAGGGCATCGCCTGGCCGGGCTACGACGCGGACGGTGATTTCCTGCACGACTACAATCAGAACAACAACCCACGGCCGGCGCCGACGGTGTCGATCCCGGGACGGCCGTCGAATGTGCCGACGAATCGCAACCGCAACCTGGTGCCCGACTACGAGGAGCCTTTCCTGCGGTACCGCTCCGACCGGCCCGAGTTCCTCTTCGGCGTGGATATGAACCACAATGGCACGCCCGATCCCTTCGAGAACGATCTTCTGCCCGACTACCCTTACAAGGCCGATCACCGAGGCATCAACGCCTACGCCAAGTGGTCACCGACACCGCAGATCCGGCTGTTGGCGGGGCGCCAGGACATGGGGCTCATTTCCGGCGACGGCAACACCGAGTCATGGTACGGCATGCTGACATGGACCCGCCGCCTGGGTCGTGGCGGTCGGCTGCGGGTGTTCGACTTCGCCGCCCTCGTGCAGGATGACATCGCCGATCACTTGCAGGCCTGGGTGCAGCCTCAGGGTGCTGTTGGTCGCATGCGCGACGTGACTGATCTGCTGCCGGCCCAGGATACCTGGCGTAACACGCTCTACATCGACGCCGATCAGCGGCTGCCGGCGGGGTTACGCTTGTTCCACCGCCTCAAGTGGGAGCGCTGGTGGCAGCGACGTGACCGCGCCGAGGTGGCCGACGAAGAAGGACGCATGCGCTCCGGTTTTCTCGGGGTCATCAACAAGGGGGAGTGGACGATCCCCATCGGCCTCAGCGTTCTCGAGCCGCGGGTGAAGTCAGAGTTCCGGGCCGACCGGCCGTTCAGCACACGGCTGCCAACGGCTCGTAGTCACGAGATCTCCGCCTACCTGATGTGGACGCAGCCGATCTTCGCCGAGCAGACCTCCGTCAACTATTATGCCGGCTACGGGCGTCAGCTCTTCGACACCGAACTGCAGGTAGGCCTCGAACTCGACCGTTTCTGGATGCTTGACGGCACACGGCCAGACGTCGGCGAGGACTTTAAGGGACAGACCGTTGTGGTGCAGATCATCAACCGTGTCGGCTACCTCGGTTACAACCTGGTCACTCGAGCCGGCATTCAGTATGGACGTCGGGACTTCGAAAGTATCGAGGACGAACGCACATCGACGCTGTTCGTCACGATGAACGCAGGCCTCCAGTGAAGCGACCTCGCGGCATTCGGTTGCGCTGGCTCAGTTGCCTGGCGCTGGCTCTCTGGGCCACGGGGGCGCAGGCTCAGCTGCGTACCTACATCCTCGGTGATCGTGCTCAACCGTGGTCGGAGGGAGGTGGCCTCGTGGAGCCCGTGCGCAACACCGGGTCGATCTTCAGTGCCCGTCTCGACACGGGCAATGTGCCGGGTGATGACATCGAGTTCTTCGCCCGTCCGGGATGGATCAGTCCACGCTTCTTCGATGGCCAAACCAACATCGCCAGCCTCGTCATTGACGGCCCGGGCCGAATCAGGGCGCCAAACTCCCTCAACATTCCCCCATCGCTGCTCAAACTGCAGCTCGAGGGCATCATCAACGGCGACCACGACATCGCCTACGAGCGCAAGCCGACGACATTCCAGCCCGAGATGCCGGCCTTCGGCATCTGGATCATCCTTGACTTCGGTCGTCAGGTGGGGGTCAAGGGACTGCGGTTCTACCCACGCAATACCATCGAGGCAACTTCGCAGACGCCATTCGAAGACGACTTCCTTCGTGGTTTCGAGCTATGGATCAATCCCGAGGTCACGAACTCCGCCGAGGGTTTTCCCGATGTCCTCGTCGAGCGCCGCCCCGACAATGACGACGCTGTCGTCCAGATCGACATCGACCCCCGCTATGTACGCCTGGTTAAGCTACGCTCGCTGACGGAGACCCCTTTTGAAATCGACGAACTCGAGGTCATCGGCTCCGGCTACATGGGCGAGGGGACCTGGGTCTCCGATCTCATCGACCTGGGCGGAGGGGCAACTGTGGGCCCGGTGAGCTGGCGCGAGAGTGTCGTCGGCGAGGAGGCGTTCTCCAGCACGCAGGTGCGGGTCCGCACTGGCGATGACGACACACCGTTGCGCTTTCAGCAGCGTGCTGCGCCTGAAGATCCCTTCGGCCTCGATTCCGTGCTCGTCACCGAGGTGGATGCCGAGACATACTGGGACCTCGATATCACTGATCGTGCTGGCGTCGTTGACGACGTCGAGCACTGGAGCGAGTGGAAGACGGTGGACAACGGCGGTCTGATCGGTGGCCGGTTGCCCCGCCAGTTCGTGCAGTTCGAGATCGGCTTTGCAGGGCGCATCGCCGATACCCGGCAACTTGACTGGCTGCAGTTCGACTATCTGCAGCCACCGATCGCCGACACCCTGCGAGCCGAGGTCTTTCCGCGCCGATCACAGGTCGAGGAGCGGGCCACATTCCGCTATGCGGTGCAGTTGCGCAGCAATGGTGATATCCTTGGCTTTGACGAGCTCGAGGTCGATACAACGGTGCCAGTGGAAAACATCCGCGACGTCACCGTCAACGGTGTCCCCGTGTCCTTCGAAGTGGCGTACTCGCGACACGATGCCTTCCGCCTGCTCCTTCCCCTCATCGACGGTGACGGCGATGTGCTCGAATTTGCCTTCGATCTGCCCGTGTTCCGGTTCGGCACGACCTTCTCGGGGCGTGTCGTGAACAGCCGCTTCGCGCGTGTACCGCAGCGGCTCGAGGCGGGCAACGCCATAGACTTCGGCCCCGGAGACTTTGCTGATCTGTCCAACCTGTTCGTGGCGATCCCGGAGGAGCGCATCGGCAAGTTGGTGGGCACGATCGCCCTGTCCGGCGAGGTCATCACGCCGAATGGTGACGGCATCAACGATGATGTTCTCGTACAGTTTAACCTGCTGCAGCTCGTCGATGTCGCGCCGGTACGTTTCGAGGTCTTCGACCTGGCCGGCCGACGCGTTGCCAACATCGACATCGGCGAGCGGTCCCTGGGACCGGTCGATTTTAGTTGGGACGGCACCGGCTCAGATGGCCGGTTGCTGACACCCGGCACCTACGTGTGGCGGCTGGTGGTAGCGGCCGACGCCTTCGACGAGGAGCATCTCGGCATCTTGGTGGTCGCATACTGATGACAAACCGGTATCACACAGCGGTGATCCTCGCCCTTTGTTTCCTGCTCGGCACGGCGACGATGGTGGCGGCTCAGGACTATGGTGCGCGCTTGGGCACGGTCAAACGTGGCGGCCGCGTCAGCTTCGAGCCCACCGGCCCCGGCGTGTTGTTCGATGCCCTTGATCCGGCCCTGCGCAAGTGGTACGTGCCGCAGGAACTTTACGCCGAATACCAGTGGCAGCAGTGGCAATACTCCAACTATGCCAGAGAGAACTACCAGCGCTACGTGTCGACGTCGCTGGAGGGAGACTACTGGTACGATGTCTATGGCAACATGCTGACTCAGGGTTGGCTGATCTACGACTGGCGACAGGAGAATCCGACCCCCTTCGGCAGTGTGCTGGAGAAGAGCAGCCAGTTCAACCAATGGTTCTCGTCGGTGGCGATCGCCTCCGATCATAAAGGGCAGTACCACTTCGCCATCACCGTCGGCTCGAAGATCCGCACGACCCTGACGCCGATGACGTTCAGCAAGCCGAACTTCGATGGCATCCAGTGGGACTTTGTCTCAGACAAACACGCCGTCACCCTGCTGTTGTCCCGCATCAGCGAGCCAAACTCGCCGACCTTCTTGCCGGAAGGGCTGACGAGCAACACAAATCTCTTCGGCGGCCGCGTGGAAGCGCGGGTAGGGGACTTCGTCAAGGTTGGCGGCACCTTCGTCAACGCCCACCACTCGGTGACGCAGCTGGATGCCGTCAATGGCGATGTGTTCTCCGGTGCCTTGGCGGAAGGGCAGAACTTCAGTGTCGTCGGCCGCGTACAGGCGCGGATCTCCGATGATTCGCCGGATGACGGCGAGGGAGGCGGCGCGCTGTTCTCCTACGACCTCGTCATTGAGGACCTCGAGGGGCAGACCTTCCGTGCCTCCGAGATTGGCTTCCGGCCGTTGGTGGAGGGTGGCTTTCAACGCCGCGGGTTCCTCGCTGCCGATGGCCACGAGGAGATCCTGCTGACCTACGACTTCAACGACCGCACGTATACCGGTCCCGATCCCACCGAAATCCACCGGGTCGAGATGGAGCTCGTCGTAGCCAACGACTACAGCATCGACATCGCCTCCGATCGTCAGCGCAATGCCGATGGCGCCATCGTCTTCCTGCCCTACACCCGTGCTCGGGGCAACGTCAAGGATGGCTCCAACCAGCGCGTCCTGCGTTTTGACTACGGTGTGCCGACGGCGAACCAGATCGCCGGCTTCACCGTCGAAATGACAGACCTGCAGGGCATCGACGGCTACTTCGAGATGAACGTTAACACCCGTTATCGCAAGTACCCGAACCCCCACACGAAGCGTCACACGGTGGACAGCGATCGTGCGATCGGCTGGCTCGCCAATCTGTCACATAAGAGCCACCCGTGGTTCACCTTCTTCGAAGCCTTCGGCATGGATCCCGGTTACTCGACGTCGATCGTCGCCATCGACAAGGACGAGGGGGTACCCGACTACGACAACCAGCTCGAGCGCTATGAGTTCGTCGCCGACAATGACGATGCCGATCAGTTCGCTGACCGTCGGCGCAAGGGCTCGACGGCAGGCGACCGCTACGTCTTCCCCGGCCTCGACGAGAACAACGACCGCCTCTGGGACTTCAACCAGAACGACAACGAGGACCGGCCCAACCTTCTGCCCGACTGGGAAGAGCCCTTCCTGCGCTACTACGCTGACCGGCCGGAGTTCCTGTTCGGTGTCGATGCCAACCACAACGGCACGGTGGACCGGTTCGAGAACGACGAGGAGCCCGATTACCCCTACCGGCGCGATCAGGAGGGCTACAACGTCTACGCGGGAGTGCACCTGGGACCGGATGTGCGTTTCACGGTCGGTCGCATGCGGGTCAAGCAGCTCTCCGATGATCGCCACAACCGTGCCGTCTACGGTCAGCTCGCCGTCGACTTCAGGTCCTCGGCCTGGGGTCGGCTGCGGCTCTTCCAGGACCTGCGTCGGGTTCGTGACACGATCCGGGACGACCTGCTGCAGTGGGTGCAGTTGCCGAACACTCGTGGGAGTCTTCGTCTCGTCATCGACGAACTGCCCGCCCAGGACACTTGGGTGAACAGCACCTGGCTCGGCTGGGAACACGAGCTGATGCGTGGCCTGAAGCTCGACAATCGGATGAAGTGGCAGCTCTACCGCCAGCGGGAAGACAAGCTCGACCTCGAGTTGCGCGGTCACCGCCGCGCCTCGTGGTTCTACGGCCTCGTCAACAAGGCAGAGTACAGCCTGCAGCTTGGCACGTGGACCCTACAGCCCCGGTGGAAGAGCGAGTGGCTGCACGACACGCCAGTGCGCCGTTCCCTGCCACAGCGCCACGAGCTTGACGAGTTATTCATGCTCGTCGTCCGCCACCCCATCATGCAGAAGAGCTTCGTCGAGGGCGGCGTCGAGTACCAGCTATTCAACCAGCTGAAGGACCCGGTGCCGCCGGGTGCTGAGCCCGATTTCACGGGGGTGACGACGACCGTGCAGATGACAAATCTCTCCGACTATCTCGGCTACCGGCTCACGACGACTATTGGTCTGGAGGTCACCCGTCTCGACCTGCGCTTCGAGCCCATGCAGACACGGACCCGGGGCTTCTTGACGATCTATGCCGGCATCGAGCGTTAGGAGTCAAATGACGTCGACGCGCGCACCCGTGTCCCGCATCCTGGTCCTTGTCCTGCTGGCTCTCGCTCTGCAAGCTCTCGTCGGCTGCAACGGTGACGGCTCGGCGCCGGCCCCGGTGGCACCGCCGGACCCGGGTCCCTCGCCGTTCGTTGATCCAGCACTCACGCAGGCCGTGCGCGGCGCCCTCGGCCTCGACGCTCACGAGCAGTTTGTTGCGGCCCACCTCGACACGCTCAGCCAGCTGGTTGCCCGCGGTCAGGCCATCACGAGTCTGGAGGGTCTCGACACGCTGGAGGCCCTGCAGGTGCTCGACGTCGGCGACAATCTCATTGGCGACCTCGAACCACTCTCGGGTCTGACGCAGCTCACGCGGCTCGACGTCAGCAGCAACGCGGTGACATCGCTGACGCCACTGCGCACGGTGCGCAGCCTGCAGATCGTGTTCGTCGAGCACAATCTGGTCACCGATGTGTCGCCGCTGTTCTTCCTGCCCTTGCTGGAGCGGGTTGACCTCTCCGGCAACCCGGTGCCGGCCGCCGACCTGCGGCGCTTGTCGGAGCGCGGTGCCGAGGTGCGTTACAGTGGCCTGCTGGAGATTGCTGTACTCTGCGACGAGCCACCCGTCGTGCGCAGTGGACGGTTGACCATCGAGCGCCTGTTCGATCTGCTCAAACTCCCCAATGCCAACCGTTGCCTGGAGATTGAGGGAAGCCTGACCCTGTCGAACTTACCGCTGGCGAACCTGCAGGACTTGAGCACCCTGCGGCGTGTGGATGGGCCGCTCCGTATCCAGCGTAATGCGCTGTTGGTGGAGATCTCCGCGTTGACGAGTCTGTCGGAGGTGACTGGGGGCGTGCAGATCAGCCAGAACCCCCTTCTCGAGAGCCTCGACGGCCTCAAGGCACTGGGCACGATCGGTGGCCGCCTGCAGATCCTCAACAATGCCGCGCTGGCTGACCTCGGTAGCTTCAGCAACCTCGGTCAGTCCAACGGCATCACCATCAGCGGCAACCCCAACCTGCAGAGCATCGCTGGACTCGAGGCAGTGGAGCAGGTTCTCGGCTCCGTCGTCCTCAACGCCGCCGGTGTCACGTCGCTCGAGGGGCTGCACAATCTGCGCACTATTCAGGCAGGCGTTCTCAGTATAGCGAACAATCCCGTCCTATCTGATCTCCGCGGTCTGCGCAGCCTGGAGACGGTCTCCGGGGGGGTGACTATCCGCGGCAACGCCAGCCTGCAGACCCTGGATGGGCTCGATCCGGGCCGCGTTGGCGGCCGCGTTGCCATCGAGAACAACCCGAGACTCTCCAGCACGGCTGTGAACGACTTCGAAGAACGTCTGCGCCAGCGCGGCTTCGACGGTACGTTCAGCAACCGTAACAACGGCGATTTCTAGCGTTCCTCCGGGCGCCGGCCCATCGCGCCCTCGCCTCGTCGCACCCCCGATTCCAGCAACTTCGAACTTGACGCCGGGCCCATCCGGGCCGTTCGTGGGCACCGGTGCATCCAACTAGAGGGCGCTGATCCCGGCGTAAGATCACACTCACTTCGAGGTTGAGGACTGACGATGCACCGATCTGTCCGTGCGCTCATTTTGTGCTCCGCGCTGCCCGCCGCGCTGTCGGCCCAGATGCAGTTTTCCGACCAGGCGCTGGCCGCCGGTGTCGCCGATGAGGGGGAGGCCAATGGCGCTGCCTTCGGTGACTTCAGCGGCGACGGGTTGCCGGATCTGTTCGTCGCACGATTGGGACGCAGTGCGCGACCGTTGCTCTACCGCAACGAGGGGGATGGGACCTTTGCCACCGCCGATTTGAATGGCGTGTCTTCCGGCTCAACCATGGGCGGGGTCTTCGTCGACTACGACTCCGATGGCGATCTTGATCTGTATACCATCAGCTTCTTCCGTCCTAATCAACTCTTCGAAAATGTGGATGGGCGCCTGATCCTCGCCGACGATGCGCTCACCGATCCAGGGGCCTCAACGGGCGCCGCTTTTGCCGATTACGACCGCGATGGCAGGGTGGACCTGTTCACGACGCATCGTGGCGCCAATGCAAACCAGTACTGGAGCAGGCCGGACCAGGCCGGCTTTGTCGAACTAAGCGATTTCCACAGCACGCTGGGCTCGGGCAGAGACAGCTTTGGCGGGCTGCCTTTCGACTATGACTCGGACGGTGATGTCGATATCTACGTGAGCAACTGGGGCTTTGCCAACCTGCTGTTTAGCAATCAGGGACGGGGCAGCTTTCTACAGGTCGCCAGGGAGGCGGGGCTCAGCGACGAGGGGTGGTCGATCCTGAGCCTGCCAGCGGACTACGACAACGATGGTGATCTCGATCTCTACACTCTGCGCAGCCAAGGCCAGGCGAGCAGTCTGTACATGAACGAGGTTGGACGATTCGTCGACGTCGAAGCAGGTGTCGGCGGGACCGTCAGTGCTACCGGCGGGGCGTGGGCCGACTTCGACAGCGACGGCGATGTGGATCTACTGGTGTCCACCGCGGGAACGACGGCGCTCTATGAAAACCAGCGAGATGGTACGTTTGCCGACGTCGGTTCGGCGTCACTGCCCGCCGCCGCCCTCGCAGCCGGACTGACAGGTGGGGTGGCCACGGCCGACTACGACGCGGATGGCGACATCGATGCATTCATCGGCCACCTCGAAGCAGCGGATCTGCTCCTGCGTAACGACGCATCCGCCTCCGGACGCTGGCTGCAGGTGGAGTTGGTCGGACGACCCGGACAGACCGTGCTCGGGAGCCGTGTACGGGTGCACTCCGACGATAGCGTTCAACTGCGCGAGTACGTCGTGTCCACGCAGATCGGCACGGCCTCGGGTCACGAGCTGCACTTTGGCCTCGGTGACAACGAGCAGGTCGAACTCGACATCCACTGGGCGTCGGGGCAGCAGCAGACGCTTCCAAGCATCGCCGCCAACCAGCGCCTGCGTCTGCGCGAACCGGTTCCCGGACGGGATCTGAGAATCGACACGGTCACAGAACCGAGTCATGCACCGGGTTGGCGGCCGCTGGCGTTCGAAGTGATGGTCAGCAATGTGGGCGTCGCCCCGGTCGGCGGCACCGGTCTCACTGCCCGCGTCGAGGTTCACGATCGCGTGCAGTACGAACAGCGGCTCGAGGTCCCCACCCTTGCCCCGGGTGAGTCGGTGCCGCTGCGATTCCCGGTGTGGTCGCCCGCGATGGCAGGGGAGCACCGTTTCACCTTCGCCCTGGACGTCGATGACGACGTGGCTGCCAACAACCACTGGGTGCGGGCCCATTCCCTGCACGACTTCGACGACGTCGCCTCACAGCGAGGTGTGGCTGACACCGGTCCGGGTTTTGCCGCTGCCTGGGCTGACTACGACCGCGACGGCGACCTCGACCTGTACGTATCCAACGGCGCAACGGCGGGCGACGCGGCCAACGTCCTGTACCGCAACGACGGCGACACCGGATTCACCGACGTTGCCCTGGCGAGCGGTGTCGCCGACGACGGCAATGGCACGGCGGCGGTCTTTGCCGACTTCAACAGCGACGGTTGGGAAGATCTGTTCATCTCCAAGGGGGGATTCAACACCCAGGGACAGGCGAACCGACTCTTCCACAATAACCACGACGGCACCTTTGCCGATGTGTCGGCTGCGGCAGGACTCGATGTGGTGCTGTCGAGTTATTCGGCGGCGGCAGGCGACTACGACCAGGACGGTTACACCGATCTCTACGTCTCGCAGTTTCGCGGGCAGCCCAATCAGCTCTACCGTAACGACGGCAATGGCGGCTTCGAAGAGGTCGGCATTGGTAGCGGGATCGTCAGCTTCTTCAACTACGGCGGCAGTGCGGCCTCCTTCGCCGACTACGACGCAGATGGGGACGTGGACCTATACGCGAGCATCTTCGGCACCTTCGACAGGTTCTACGCCGACGTGGGTGCAGCGCAGTTCGGCGTCTCGGAGGTCGGCAACGAGGGGGATGCCGTGGGCATCACATCGGGGGACTACGACAACGACGGCGACCTCGATGTTTACGTCATCAACCAGAGCCGGCGCAGCACGCTGTCCCGCAACGATCTCGAAACCTCCGCCTTCGTCGACGTCGGCGAGGAGAGTGGCACCGAAAATCTGGCCCTCGGAGCTGGCTGTGCCTTCGGGGATTTTGATGCCGACGGTGATCTGGATCTGTTCGTCGTCAATGGGGGCTCCGCGGACCGGGTGTTCATGAACCGGGGCGACGGCAGCTTCGTCGATATGGCCGCCGCCTTCGGCATGGCGGACACGTCCTGGGCGTGGGCCGTGACGCTGGCCGACTACGACAACGACGGCGATCTCGACGTTTACGTGGTCAACGAGAGGTCGGCGAACCGGCTCTACGACAATCGCAGCAACCACAACAATTGGCTGCAGGTGGGGCTTCGGGGTGTGGAGAGCAACACCGAGGCACTGAGTGCGCGCCTGCAGCTGTACGCCGGGGAGCGTGCGTGGACGCGCGTCGTCAACGCAACGTCGGGTATGTCGCACAGCAGTCGCGTCGTGCACTTCGGGCTGGGACAGACGACACGGTTGGATTCGCTGCTGGTGCAATGGCCGCGGGGGCTCACCGAGCGCTTCGTTGATGTGCCCGTCAACAGCCGGCTGGCGGTGGTGGAGGGGCAGGTGCTGACGGCGGTGCAAGAGACAACCGGTGACGTGCCCGGGGCCTTCGCGCTGGCGTCGAACTTCCCGAACCCCTTCAACGCCGAGACGAGCATCCACTACAAAGTGGGTGTGGCGGGCATGGTGCGGCTGGAGGTTTTCAATACGCTGGGACAGAAGATTAGGGGGCTCGTGGAAGGGGAGAGCGGGCCGGGGTCGTACGAGGTGCTGTGGAACGGCCGCGACGACGCGGGGCAAGTGGTCGGCAGCGGCGTGTATTTCTATCGGTTGCAGAGCGGCGGCAAGGTGTTGATGCGGTCACTGGTCCTGCTGAAGTAGCAGACAGATCTTGGGGCGCGCAGCACACACTACGCGACGCCGTCGAGAGCCTACAGTCGCAGAGGCTCGGCTGCACCCGACGGGATGCGACGGCACGCCTTATTTTACTATTCTCGGTACGGCGCCAGCGCAGTCGCGCCCTTTCCGCCGGTAGACGAACTCAAAATGCTACGGTAACACGCAATGTCTGATACGAAGAATTCGCACGTCTTTCTCCTGGCGGGATTGTTGTTTCTGCTCTCAGGAGCAACCTCCCTCGTATACGAGGTGGCGTGGGTAAAGCTGCTGACGCTGCATATGGGGAGCGCGTCCTGGTCTATCGCCACCGTGTTGGCCAGCTTCATGGCCGGTCTGGGCAGTGGCAGTGCGTGGGCCGGGCGTCGCGCCGAGCGGTTCCGTCGTCCGCTCCTGGCCTACGGATTGATTGAGCTGGGCATTGCCGCCTTTGGTGCGTTGTCAGCGCCCATTTTGCGCTACACCTCGCAACTGCTCGATCCGCTCTATGGACTGATTGACGGACAGTTCGCGCTGTTTCTGGTGATGCAGTTCTTCGTCAGTTTCTTTTCACTCGCCATCCCCACTTTTTTGATGGGCGCCTCGCTCCCCATCCTGATCACCGCCCTCGCGCCGCAGGACACATTTCGCCAGCGCGTCGCCGTGCTCTATGGGATCAATACTCTCGGCGCAGCGCTGGGCACGCTTGCAGCAGGAGTCTTTCTGCTGCCCGCACTCGGCATTGTGAATACGCTGTATGTCGCCGCCGGTGCCGGTGTGGTGGTCGCTCTGGGTGCCTTTGCCCTCGATCGGCATTCCCCATCGACCCAGCCTGCTGCAGTACGGGTAGCGCCTGCGGTCAAAGCCGAGCGCACCGTGCCGCTGCCGCATCTGCTGCTGTGGACCATTGGCTTGGCCGGCTCCCTCGGGGTCGGCTACCAGATCGCCTGGACGCGTCTGCTCGTGCCGGTCGTCGGCTCCTCTGTCTACGCCTTTACGATTATTCTCACAACGGTGTTGCTGGGCATTGGCGTAGGGGCGCTGCTGGCCGCTCTACCGCGCTCGCGCGACGCATCCTACCATCGCGTGGTCGGGTTGGCCATGGGGCTGGGCGCCTGCTCGTCAGTTGCCGGACTCTTTGCCGTCAACAGGCTCCCCGACATGTTTGCGGCGCTGGCTCAGTGGGGGGCGATACGACGTGGTTACTTTTCCTGTGTCAGGGTCTGCTGACAGCCTGCGTTCTGTTTGTGCCGGCCTGTTCGCTGGGCGCAGCGCTACCGTTGGGCATCGCCGGCTGGCGTAGCGCCGCTGGCTCGACGGGCTGGGCGGTAGGTGGCATGTATGCGGTCAATACCCTCGGCGCCATCGCTGGTTCGCTCCTGGCCGGATTCGTTCTGCTGCCTCTGATGGGTGCGACGCAGTTGGTGGTGGCAGGTGCCGCATTGGGTGTGGTATCGGCCGTCGCCCTGCTGCTGTCGTAGCCAAACACGCAACCCTCGACCGCGTGGGGGCAAGCTGGTGCGCTCGTTGCACTTTTTGCCGTGAGCGTTGTGACCGTTCCAGACACTGACATTGCGCGCTTGCAGCGCGGCGTTTTTCGCGGCATCCAGGCTGGATCCGTATCGTCCGAGTCGAAAACGACGCTCCTGTACGCCGAGGAAGGCACGAGCGCGACGGTGACCATTTTTCGCACGCCCAACTCGACCGTGCTCAAAGTGAACGGCAAGGCCGACGCTTCGACGGGGGGCGATATGGACACGCAGTATCTCATCGCCCATATGCCACTGCTGATGCACCCGTCGGCTCGCACGACTTGCATTATCGGCTACGGCAGCGGTGCCACAGTGCACGCAGTCGCCACGTATCCTACGGTTGAGCAGATCGACGTCGTGGAAATCGAGCAGGCCGTGCTCAATGTCTCACCCTATTTCCACTCTATCAACAATCAGGTCCTCGACGATGCGCGCGTGCACGTCTTTATGGAAGACGGGCGCAGTTTCTTGCGCCGCCGGGATGCGGCCTACGACATCATCATATCGCAGCCGTCCAATCCGTGGATTGCCGGAATCGGTTCGCTCTTTACCACCGAATATTACGAGTCGGTGCAGGAGCGACTGCGGCCCAATGGACTGTTCTGCCAGTGGATTCAGACCTATGAAATCTCGGCGGCTACGCGCCAGGCCATGCTCCACACATTGACCGGTGTCTTTCCCTATGTGACCGTCTTTTCAATCGACGGCGACCTGATCTGCCTGGCGGCGAATGAGCCACTGCAGGGATCGGTCGAAGACATGGTAGAACGGTCCTCTGTCGAATCGGTCGCTCGTTCGCTGGCGCGGATTCAAATGCAAGAGCCCTTCGATCTTTTTGCCAGTGCCTACGCGCAGTTTCCGACGCAGGCTGAGCCCTTTTCCTCAGGCGTGCGCAATACGGATGACAACCTCTGGCTGGAGTATCGCGCCCCGGTCGAAATGTATCGGGGCACAAACGAGCCTCTCGCGCCCGTCGACGACAAGGTCTTCAGGCAGATATTGGATGGACTCTTTGTCGACGTAAAAGGGGAAGCGGGTCTGTCGCGGGCAGCGCGCAGCATTGTGCACCGCTACCCCGAGCGCCACTATCTGCTAGGCGCTCTGACGCAGCACACTGACCTCTCTGCTGACCTGAGGCAGGATCTGCGCGCGCGCGGTGAAGAGGCGCTGGAAATGCACAGTGCACGCCAGCAGAATGAAGCACGCTTTGCCCAGGCCAATGCGCATGTACGCGCCCGACGCTACGCCGATGCCGCTCCACTATACGAGGCGATTCTCGCCAATGCCACGGATGATATTGCCGCGCATCGCATGCTGGCCTGGTCGCTGTCACGGCTGGGGCAGCACAGCAGCGCGTGGGGACACTACGAGCGGGCCCTCGAGCTCAATCCTGACGATTTTGAATCGTTGACCAATATGGCTGCCATCACACTGTCGAAGGGTAGGGCAGACGGGGTAGGCTACCTCGACCGCGCCCTGCAGGCCAACCCCCATCATACCACGGCCTACCGCATCTACGTGCAGTATCTGCGCGATCAGGGGCGCGATGCGGACGCGCACGAACTGGCAGGGCGTGCGCGCGAGCAGTTAAGTGCAGAGGAAGCAGAGGCGATCGAACAGCTTCTTCGTCGGTGATCTGATGCCCTCCAGGGTGAGGCTGCCACCTATATGCGTTTAGGGTGCTATTTCACGGACGGTGGAGAAGAGGAACAGTATTCTCTGCTGCAGGAGGTCCCATGTGATGGATACACGTACTCGTTGGTTGCAGGTCCTGGTCCTGGCCGGCCTTGGTTTGACGGCTTGTGGCGACGATGGCGATGATGCGCCTGTGTCGCCGACAGGGCCTGGGACGGGCTCGGGTGACATAGCACCGACGGAGGTTAGCGATGTGTCCGCCCCCGCGTCGCCGGCGGATCCCGAGACGGATCCGGAACTCCCGGCCTTGCCAGGGGCGTTCGGTGTGCCGATCGGCACCCAACCCGGCTTCGTCGGCGCCCCCTTCACGGCGAGCGACTTTCCGACGAAGGAGATGCTCCCAATCACCCCGCGCGATGCGATCCCGGCGATCACGGACCCGCCCATGTCGACGTCGCCGCCGCCGTTTCTGCTGGAGGATGATCTCGTCTTCGGTGTCGTCATCAACGGCGAGGCTCGTGCCTATCCGCACAATATTGGTTGGCGGCATGAGATCGTGAATGACGTCGTCGGCGGACACCCGGTCTGTGTCACCTTCTGTCCACTCACCGGCACGGGCCTGGTCTTCGACGGGGAGCGTGCCGATGGCAGCCGCCTGTCTCTCGGCGTGTCCGGGCTCCTGTATAACACGAACCTGGTGATGTACGATCGTGGTGATTTGCAAACCTTGTATCCGCAGATCTACGCGTCCGGCGTGAACGGGGAGGTCGGCCAGACCCTGGACCTTCTACCCGTCGTAGAGACGACGTGGTCCACGTGGAAACGTCTTTATCCGCAGACCTTGGTCCAGTCCGATGGCCCGTTCAACGTCAGCGCCTACCAGAATTACCCGTACGGCGACTACCGGACGCGCAACTTCTTCTTCCTCTTCCCCATCCGTCCGACCCTGGCGGCCAACGGCAACCCCTACTCCATTTCCTATGGGGCCAAGGTGCGGGTCCTTGGCCTGCGGATCGATTCGCAGACCCTCGCCTTCCCGTTCTCCGAGATGGGTGAGCGCGCCGCGATCAACGAGACGGTGGGTGGCTTCGATGTCCTCGTCGCCTATGATGCGGACAGCCACCTGGCCATCCCGTATTCACGCCAGGTAGACGGCCGTACCCTGACCTTCGATCTGGCCGACGCCGAGGATCTGTTCCCCTTCGGCCTGCGCGATCGGGAGACGGGTACCCTGTGGGACGTCAAGGGGCAAGGGATCAATGGAGAACTGGCCGGTCAGAGCCTGCGCCAGATCCCCGCGCACAGCTCGATGTGGTTCGCCTGGGTTACCTTCTGGCCCGACACGGACGTGTGGGCGCCGAACTGAGCGGTACCCCGTGGTTCCCTAGCGCATCAGGACGAGTCCCGCACTCAGGACCGCATCTCGATCGGTAAATGTCTGCCGCAGGCTCATCGGGGTTGAGGGAGCCGACGTGCGTAGGGTCGCCGGGACAGGTGAACAGGGTCAAGCGACACGCTGGCGCCGCCCACCCTTGCCCGCGCCAGCCCCCCATTCGACTATATGCGGGACCGCCCAAGCTCCTTCCTAGAGACGAAGCCCCTTCGCCGGGAGGCATCCCATGAGCGCCAGAACGATCCGATCTCGCCGCAGGTCCCGCGTTGCTCGCCGCTGGGCCCGCACCGCCACAGCCCTGCTTCTCGTGCTGGCCGCCGTCTCGGCGAGCCACGCCTGGCTGAGCTTCACCAGCAAACCGTGGCTGGGCAAGGAGCCCGTATTCGCCGCCAATGGCATCGTCTCCACTATGCACCCCATGGCCTCCGAGGCGGGGCTGGAGATCCTGCGGCAAGGCGGCAATGCCTTCGACGCCGGTATCGCCGCCGCTCTCGCCCTGTCGGCGGTGGAGCCATGGATGGGTGGCCCCGGGGGAAGTGCCTACTGTCTCGTGTACGATGCCGAGAGCGGGGAGGTTTGGGCAATGGACGCCTCCAGCCTCGCCCCTGCGGCGGCGAAGCCCGAGGACTTCACGCGCGAGGCTTTGTCAGAAGGGCACCGGGCCATGGGCATCCCGGGCGCCATGGCGGGGTATGGTGCCGTGCTCGAGCGCTTCGGTTCTATGTCCTTCGGTGAAGTGGTGCAGCCCGCCCTGCACTACCTGGAAGAGGGCTCGGTCCTTACCCAGTTTGGGGCGACGATCACTGGCTGGCTGTGCGGCCACTGTCCCGAAGCCTTCCCCAACTTCGGCCGCGTCTTCGCTCCCAATGGCAAGATGCCCGGAGTGGGTGACATCATGAAGAATCCGGAGTTGGCGGCGACCTACCGACGTCTGGCGGCTGCGGGCGTCGATGACTTCTACAAGGGATCTGTGGCAGACGAGATGGTCACCTACATGCGCGAGCAGGGGGGGATCTGGTCGAAGAGCGACCTGGCCGACTACGAGGTGAAGTGGCGCCGTCCCTTGCAGGCCACTTACGGCGAGTTGGAGGTCTACGGGTCGCCACCATCCGCCTCGTCTCTCACGTGGATGCAGATCCTCACCATTCTCGAGGAGTACGACCTGCAGGCCATGGGCCACAACAGTGCCGCCTACGTCCACCACTTTCTTGAGGCGCAGAAGCTGGCCCACGCCGACGGCTACCAATACGTCGCCGATCCTGATTTCGTGCCGTCACCGACCGAACTGCTGCTATCCGAGGTCTACGCTTCGGTGCAGCGCCGCCGCATTGATGCGGGTCGGGCAGCGGCGGGGAGAGTGCGCTACGGAAGCCCCACGTCCTGGACCCGCGATCCGGGTGGGGCCGAACTGCCCGCGCCTGTGCCCGCCGGACCCGCTGCCGAACCCCGCACCGGGTCGGGAGAGCCACTGGAGGGCTCGACATCCCACATCATCGTTGCTGATGCAGCAGGTAACTGCTTCACCTTCACTCACTCCCTGGGGAATATCTACGGCGGCCACGACGTGCTGGGCACGACGGGCGTCCTCGGTAGCAACATCATGGACTGGTTCGACGTCGACAACAACGTGTGGAGTGGTGAAGCGAGCAGCCTTGTATTGGCGCCGGGCAAGCGCAACCGCTTCACCCTGAGTCCGGGCATCATCATGGCCGAGGGCAAGCCCTACATCCTTATCGGCGGTTCCGCCGCCGAGACCACCATGCCAGGGATCGCCCAGGTGTTACTGAACATGGTGGAGTTTGGCCTTGATCCGCAGGCGGCCATCGAGTCACCGCGCGTCGTCTACGGCGATGTCCTGCATTGGACCGGGGGCACCGGTGTCCATCTCGAGCCAGAAATCGCCGCCACCATCGGCGACTCCCTGGGGGCCCTGGGTCATGATGTTGAACCCAATGGGGGGCGACGTCCGATCACCGGCCACGTGAATGCCGTGATGATCGATCCCACCACGGGCCACATGGTGGGCGGCGCCGAGGTCCGGGCCGATGGACACGTGGCCGGGTTCTGACAAGCATGCCATCTCTACTGGATGACCTCAACGACGTCCGCGAGCTGATCCAACTCTACATCGAAGGTTCTAACGGAGATGTGGGCAAGTTGGAGGCAGCATTTCACGCCGAGGCGCGGATGTTTGGGCGTCTTGGCGACAATCCAACCAGCAGTGGGCCCATTGGCGACTTCATTGAATGGATTGGGCAGACGCCTGGGAATGCTGGGCCGAACTACCGCGCCGACATCCGAGAGATTGATATCTCTGGAGATGCCGGTGTCGCCATCCTCGTTGAGACTGACTATCTCGGTCATGATTTTGTCGATTACTTCTCCGTCGCCAGGATCGATGGCGAGTGGAAGATCACGAACAAGACCTATGCGGATATGGGTGTGACTCAGCCCGCAGCTTAGCGGTCGAGGGTTCATGGCTGACGAAATCCACCAGCAAATGAGAGAAGACAACTCAACAAGGTTGAGGGTCGTCATTTCTGCCTTGGCGATGCTCTACGCAATGACTTTTCTGGGCGGTTTTCTGCAGGACACGCAATACAATTTCCTCAATTACATCTTCTTCTCCTTTCTATTCATCGGAGGGGGCGGTTTGGTGAGTGTGAGCGTCAAAGCAACGCAAACCAGAGCGACAAAAGGATTCCTGTTTCTGACGGGAATCTCCACAACACTGCTGTTCATCTTCGCCATCGGTTACGAGTGGTTCAGGCTTAAGGGTCAACACGAAATAGAAGCTTCCATAGAAGGCCTCCTCTATCTGCTAACTTTGTTTTTTTGGGTTGGAGTAATTGGAAGCCTGGTCTTGATCAGGAGACGACCGTGACTATTCGTCAGGGTTCACAGCACAGCCCTCTATCTCAGAGAAACCACTTCGTCGTAAGGGGGGGCATGCACTGTTGGAGATACGTTGTTTCGCTTTCTTCGTTCGCAATGATGGCCGCCTGTGCCGGCAACCTGAGTAGATCCGAGCCTGCCAACAATGATCTGGCAGCGGAATCTGC